>Ga0209542_10014089_pt1 | contig 13661 bp, 14 predicted proteins | sample RifCSPhighO2_01_FD_184028 | JGI IMG/M metagenome (GOLD analysis project Ga0209542, IMG submission 184028) | Soil microbial communities from Rifle, Colorado - Rifle CSP2_plank highO2_0.1 (SPAdes) (version 2) | ecosystem: Environmental > Terrestrial > Deep subsurface > Rock core/Sediment ...
GCGGGATGACCGTCGGCGCGCCGAGCGGCGCCTCCTCCTGCGGCTCGTTCCTGATTTCGCTTTTCGGGATGACCGACCAGTCGAGCATTACTTCCTCGATGGGCACGGGAATGTATTTGCGCGCTTCGAGCGGCACCATGGTCTCGAGCTGCTTGGCGCTCACTTCCGGCATCTCGATGACCGACATGAGCGAGGAGGCAAACGGTATCGAGAGGCCGCACTTTTTGGTCGTGATATTGACCTCTTTCTCTTTCATAAGGTCGCTTAGAGCCGCAGCCAGCTTTTCGGGCGGCAACTGGACCGCCTGGCCGACCGCAAGCCCGGCGTACGGTCCGAGGGCCAGTTCGCCGTAAGTCTCGAGAATGGCCTGCGCGCCATGGCGCCGGATTTGGACGATTTTGATGGCCGAAGAGCCGATGTCGATACCGAGAGCGCGAGGTTCACCCTTATTTCCAAAGAGCGAAGTGATATAGTCCAGAAATGCCATATGTTTTATAATATCATAACCTCCTTATGCTCTTTCTTCTCAAAATTCGAAATATCTGCCTCGATTTCCTCTTTCCTAAACCCGGGAAGGTTTTGGAGCTCGAAGCCCTTTCAGTAGAAGAACTTTTGAAAAGATTGCCTGCCCCGAGCGGAGTCGAGGGGGAGGAAAATACGCTCGCTTTATTTGACTACAGCAGTCCCTTGGTCAAAGAAATAATTTGGGAGGTAAAGTACGGCGGCAACCGCGTGCTTGCGGATAAGCTCGGAGCGATTCTATACGACGTGATTATTTCCGAGCTTAACGAAAGAAATGTTTTATTAAAATGGCGTTCAGCCATTTTAATTCCCATGCCGGTCTCCGACAGGAGACGTTATGAGCGCGGGTGGAACCAGGCCGAGCTCTTGGCCGCGGCAGTAAAAACACGCGACCATGGGAACCTTTTAAGGTATCTACCGAGACAACTAGCGAAAATCCGCCATACCGAGAGCCAGACCAGGACCGCGAACAAAAGCGAACGTATTCACAACCTCGCGCACTCAATGAAAGTGATTAATCCCCTCTCCGTTGCCGATAAATTCGTTGTCCTCTTGGATGATGTCATCACTACCGGCTCGACCTTTGCCGAAGCGCGGCGTGCGCTCCGCGAAGCGGGCGCGAAAAAAATATTATGTGTGGCAATAGCCCACTAATTTCTAATTGTTCTAATTGCTCTAATTATTCTAAAGAAATCCCAAGCACTAATCCCTAATTTTTAGGTCAATTAGGTTAATTAGAATAATTAGGTTAATTTGCGAACTACCTAGTTCGCAATAGGGTATTCACCTTTATCACGCCCGCCACATTGTATTCATCCCATTCGTCGGAAGTCACTTCTTCAATCGGGTGGAGAAAGCCTGTTACGGCGATGGTGTCGTCTGCCTTTAGGTCGGTGTTGGCATCCTGGATGCGGCTGATGTCGAGAGCGTAGAAGACGCCATCGCGGCTTTTGACACCGAGAGTGCAGTCGGTTTCGTCGACGACGCCGGTCTTAAGCGGCAAGCAGCTGAAGTTGCCGGTAATGGTCGTGGTCTTGTCGATTTCTTCGTTGACCACTTTGTCCCAGCCCTTGAATAAGAGAAAGCCGAAAATGACGGCCGCTACCAACACCACCAGCCAGACCACGTTCCCTCCCTTCGCGCCCTTTGTTTGATAGCTATTCATATGGGGACATTATAATCTTCCTTGCCTTTTTGGCAAATACCCTAATAATTAACTCCGCTATCCATTAATCAATACCAAAATCATGCTTTCAATCTTTACCCAATACAACGCACTCAGCTTCCTCCTCTTACAACTCACCATGGCCATCATCTTCATCTATCACGGCTGGCCGAAGCTCTCCAAACCGGCAGGTATGGCCGCCGGCATGGGCTGGTCCCCACTCGTCGTACGAGTGCTCGGCGCGGTCGAGATTCTTGGCGGCCTGGGCATATTATTGGGCGCCTACTCCCAACTCTCCGCTCTGGTGCTCGCGTTAATCATGCTCGGCGCCATCTACATCAAGATTTCCAAATGGCACATTCCGTTCTTCTCCCAGACCAACACCGGCTGGGAATTCGACTTCATCCTCTTGGCGGTGAGCCTCTTTCTTTTGACCAATTCGGGCTAAATCAGGTTAATTGTTGTGCTTTGACCTCTTCTAGATTTGCTGGTTCAATATAGCTAGAGTTGCACACACGTGAAGAAACCGCGGCCGGCGAAGAAAGAGAAGCGGGGCTAAGCACAGCCCACAATCCGGATGGTCCCCAGCCATCCGGATTCCTGTTTTACGCTCTGCTGGAGCCTACCGGCCGCTTTTGTGAGGCAGCTTCTTGGCAAACATCTTGGCGTTCCGGGTACTGCCCTCCATCCTCGGCGGCCGGGTCAACCGGTCCCCTTTCCTGATTTCCCACTTCTTGTCCACTTCTGATCTTTTCATCCCTCTATTATAGACGGTTTACGGTTAGTAAAATAATTGGCAGTGGTCTCGGGTCAAGTGCCCGCCGGGTCAACCTTATGTTATTATAGAATTGCTATCAAAAGATACAGAAAGTACATATTATTTCTGGCGATCTTACTCCTGGTTCTCTCAGGTGTAGCGGTTATGTCTAAAGTTAGGTACGGAACACCTCGGTATTTATTTTCTTTCATCCTTAACTCTTCTCGCCAAAATATTCCCAATAAGCAGAGTGCTGCAGTCTTAATGCTAACACCACAGACAGAAAAGGTTTATGTCGGAGAAACTTTAAGCGCCACTTTAGTCTTGGATACCCCCGATAAACCGGTCAACGTGATAGAAGCAAGGATAGTTTTCCCTACGGATAAGATGGAGGTTATCAGTTTATCTAAAGTTGATTCCATCATCAGTCTGTGGGTAGAGGAACCGACTTATTCTAATGCTACTGGCACCATTACTTTTAGCGGTGGGCTACCCACTCCGGGATTTAAGGGCCGTACTGGAAAACTCCTCACCGTGACATTCAAGGTTAAAGGTGCCGGGGAGGCCTTGATCAATATCGAGAATGCCGCGGTATTAGCGAACGACGGTCTTGGTACTGATGTCTTAGTAGAAACTCGACCGGCAAAATTATTACTGATCGAACCTTTGGCAGGAAAAGAGTTTGGAGATATTGACGGGAACGGCAGAATTGACCTCAAGGATATAAGTATTCTTATCGCAAACTGGGGCACTCCTAAAAATACAAGGGCAGATTTGAATAATGACAGTAAGGTTGATAGTAAAGATCTAAGTATTCTCTTTGCCAACTGGACTCGCAAATAAACTTTACTGCCACTATTCCTTTTGAGGTACTCGGGTCACTCCGACCGCGTCCCTGCGAAACCTTGGGCGAAGATGGATACTTAGTTCTCTTGGCGGTGATCTCGGGTTAAGTGCTCCAGTGGCGAAACCTTGTAAGGGTATTCTAGCATCTTTAGAATCTCTAGATTGAGGTACTCGGGTCGGGGTTTAAATATGGCTTAAATTAGGACCAAAACCACTGCTCTTGACAGATTAATCAAACTATGATAAGATAGATACAGAGTCAGGATGGTCCTGTTCTCTACCCGCATGATGCCTAAAAGGAGGCGCGCGATGGGTACACAGACGAAGATCTCTCAGCTGCTCAAGGACCAGGGTTACAAGAACGTTCTCGCAACCGACGAGAGTCACGCTGGAGGTGTGAGCCCCGTGAAGTACGGTCAGCCGTTCACATGGGACTACAACAACGGCGTCATCGTGGTCTATGACGAAAGCGGCGAGCCCTGGATCCGAGAGAATCGTTTTACTGTTTGGGAACAGGGAACGTTCCGGCGAGAGTTGGAACCCCAGCTCCGAAGAGGGGCGTACGTTCCTCACAGCAATGACGGCGGACACTTCGTTCGCGAAGTTCTGCCGACACTATAAGAGCCAACAGACCAATCAACTCGGGGCGCTCTCACAAGGGCGCCCTTTTCTATATTAGATGTTTCTTTAAAAATGCTCTACCAGAACCAGACTTAAGATATTTTTCGAATTCAAAAGCTTTGTATTTATTTGTAATTGCAGTATACCCAACTAATTTTACTGGTAATCTAGTTGTAGTTGCAGGAACATGACCCTTAGAATGTCTCAACATTCTCTCTTTTAAATCTTGAGTGCAGCCGGTGTATAATTCACCATCTTTACACTTAAGAATATAGATGTAATACATATAAATATTGTATCCTGGCGGACTGCGTCCGCCGAAGCCCGACATGCTTTGCGACGCGAAGCCCACCGTCGCTAAAGCTATGGCGGGCGAAGGCGGAGACGGACGGATTCGAACCGTCGAGGGTGTAACCCCTACCTCGTTAGCAGTGAGGCGCTTTCGACCACTCAGCCACGTCTCCAGTGGGGCTAATTTAGCATATTTTTAAGCCATTTCCTACCCGCTTTCTCTAAAGTATTTTATCTATCCTGTCTATCTAGACAAAGGCGGTGATAATTTAAAAATAGTTCAAACTTTATAATCTGGTTGAATAAATCTCCTTCTTTAGGTTGTACCGATTGCCTCTTGCCACTGTTCAATCAAGCTCTGAATTCCATCAACCCACTCATCCGAATTTCCTACATGAGCCGTTCGCGAAACGATCGCATCAAAAAGCTGTCTAATGTGCTGTTTCGTAAAACGATTACCTTGTGCACGCCAGTTAAGAACGAACTTGAGTATCGAAATGAGTTGATTTATCGTCAGTGGGACAATATTTTGCTGGCCTCCTCGATATCCATGTCTTATTGAAGTCCAGTAGGTTTCAGCTGTATCTGTATGAATACTAGGTGCGATAAATATACAGTAGGCCGGCGTTTGAGCGTGTGCCAATTCAAAATCACGCAAGTGTCTCATGACAGGTTGTCCCTCGTTAAACCATTGGTCCCTACTTCGAAGCATTGTCACCTCGCAGGTCGCATTAAAATCACCGTAAAAACATTCTATATCTGCCGCGCCACCAGGGGCAGTAAAGGTTGGTTCGCCATCGTCACCAACAGGGTAATTTGGCTTTATGGCTTCAGCGTCATCTATCGCATTCAATGCTCCGGTGACAAGCCATTCGAGCTCCAACCCTCCAGTTCCTCCTCGAATGGCGCCGAGTTTCTCTATATACTCTCGCATTCTTGCTGGGTCTTGTGCCACATGAAGCAGCTCAGCCTCGTAAAGGATCCTTCGATGCTTACGAAGCTCTTCAAGGTACGATTTTGCGGTTCGGACATCCATTCCATTTGAATCTTTATATAAAAAATCCGCTGTTGTGATTCCTCGCACCCTTAAGGCCTCACTGAAATCCTCTAATGCGCTTTCAGTATTTTTGATCGATTGACGAACTTCGGTAAGCGTTTCCCACGGCAATACATCGGAAAACTCGTCCATATACGCTCGATACGCCCCAGGGTCCGCAAAAGCTTCTGGCTGCGCATTGTCAGTGGCCAGTATGGCAGCAATATCAACCGCTCTTAATGGCTCTAAATCGAGATAATAACCACCGCCACGAACTTGCAAAAGGCGTGTTAAGCGAAAATATCTTTTTGCATTATCCGCGTATTCGAGTAACTTCTTCATTGTGGCCGTAACCTGGGTTTCAGTTGCATACTCACCAAGAAAACTTCTGACTCGTGTTCGCCTAAATTCCGCGCTATATACTTTCTTGTCTTCAGCGGCAATTCTCCCACGCCGAAAGGCGACGATATCTGCCGCCATCTGTTCAATTTGGTTACTATGAATCATTAGGGGTAAGAAGATGCCAAATTCTCGAAGACTAATTCCGACTGGCTTTTCATTTTCAGCTGCCCAAAGTTCATTTACTCGTTTTATTACATGGAGCGTCGCTATGAATGGCTTAATGCTAAATCCGTCGGTTGCCGGATAGTCCTCAGCATCAGGATTTGGGAGTTGCCATTTAACGAAACTTCGAAGAAAAACCTCGCCGAGGTCATAATCATCGCTCAAAAAGTATCTTCCGAATTCCGATATTGAGATTCTGTTTCTTCCGTCAAGTAAAGCAAGGCCCATTTTTTCAAGAGGATTAAACGACTGTCGACCTCTCATGGCGCCACCTCCGACATAATTTTTTGAATCCAAAATACTCTCTGCTTCCTCAAATGTGAGGGGTTCAGGATTTTCCATGAGTCGTCGGTGCTCGGGAGAAAGCGAATTTAGGAATTGTGCCTTACCGTACCCATACTTTTTGAATTGAATCAGCATTATCTGAAATCTACGCTGATTTGGACGACTCCATTCCTCGCCCTCCATGTTCGATAACACACCAAGAAAATCCCGAATCCTATAGGGATTTCTGACCGTTGTAGAAATTGACCACGGTTTCTTCATGAGGCCAGTATACTGCAGCTCGCTCTTAATAGTTAGTCACCAAAACTTCTCTCGTAGAACTGCTTTTAGCGGACGTTTGGTAGTTAGAATTTTTATAATTGTGATTAATTGGGTTTACGAAGAACTTGTTTTTTCTTGCCCAGTCAATTAAGTATCTATTTTCCATTCCTTTATGTTCAATTACATTAGATAAGGCAAATCTTACACCTCTTTTATGTAGATGACTGAGGACTTTATACATCTCTTTTTCGTCGTTCTCCGACCAACCCCCCATTTCATTATAAGAAGCAAGACCCAGAAGATAAGGGGGGTCTAAATAAATAAAATCACCATCTTTAAATTTCATCCTCAAGAGATCTCTGAAATCACCAGTGATAAAACTAATATTTTTTCTATTCGCCAAAGCATTAAAGTGAGCTAAATTACGACGAGAAATTCCATTATAATCACGCTTACCCACCGGCAGATTATAGTAACCATGAGAATTAAATCTGATCTGATTATTAAAAGAATATAAGATAAGAACTAGCAAATAATAAACCCTTAGTTCATCATCAGCCTGATTGTATACTGCTCTTAATTTCAAAAAGGATTCTTTATTAAATTGCCCTAATCCTCCAGAACTCTCACAACTGTAACGATCATAACCGTATACATAACTCTGACTAAGTCCATACTTATTAACAATTTCCATTAGCTTTTCATTCAATTCATCAAAATTAGTTCCTTGAATTAACTTTAATAGATCAATAACTTTTGAATTTTTATCAATACAGACTATTTTTTCAGCAATAGCGTTAATTCCAACATTAGCTCCTCCACAAAAAACATCATAAAAAGTAGATACATTCTTTGGAAAAAGTTTAGAAAGCTGAGGCAATAATTTATGTTTACCGCCAGTATAATTTAACGGAGATTTAACGAATATAGGTAGATGGGTATTTGATTCGGTTCCCACTACGGCCGGCTTTACTATTTTCTTTTTTTCTACACGGCAAAGAAAAACCCTTTCTTTCAGATCATCTTTTGAGGAGCGTCCTGTTGTAAACTGATTAAAAGGCTGTTCATAAACAGTTACTGACCCCCTTCTCTCCAATGCTGAGAGTATTTCATGATCACTAATGCGAGATTGTGATCGAGTATTACCATTTGTTCCCATATCGTTGTATGAGACAAGTATGAACTTGGCATTAATATCATTGATAAGCTCACCAAAAGCTGACCCTGCAGATTTCAAACTATATCTGCTTTTGATATTGTCTCTATTTATTTTTTTAGCCACACCATAAACTCTTTCTTTTTTCCATTCAGCTATATTCTCAAGTAAGTGATATGCGTCAGAGTATTGGCGAGAATTATAAGGAGGATCAATATAAACGAGATCAGCTTTCAATTCTTTAACCAGAAGATTCGCGTCCTGTTTGTAAATATGAGCTTTATTTTTAGTATTTTTAATAGCTAAAGACTTAAGAGTGAGAGTTTTTTGCTCAATTTTAACTTTACGGTATGCGTCATAATGACCAACCGTATTGGCTATACGATCTAAAGCATAAATAAGGGAGGTTATTAAATAAGCTCTTTCTCTTTTATTAATTTTTTTGACCTTATATTTTTTCTCAATATCTTCTCTGATAAAACCTATACGCTTACTATTTTCGACATTAAAATAGGTATTTGAAAAGTTTTTTGAAAAGTAATTATGTTCTAAACTTTTTAAAGAATTATATTTTTTTATTTGAGTGAGCAAGAAATTAATCCTAATTTTCTCCTTTCCAAAGAAGGCTGAATAGGATAAGTAATTTGATTCAAGAATATCGTTGACAATAATATCTGCTTCATCAAAAAAGTGATTCGCCACAACACCTGTTCCAGCAAAAATATCAGCAAAACTTTTATATTTAATATTTTCTTTTCTGAGGATATCCTTAATAAAAGGTAGTAACTTGGTCTTGCTGCCCAGATATCGACGCTGTTCGATAGCAATATTTCCAAAACATGCATCTAACATACCTTCTAGTATAGAAGATTTTTAGGCAGTTAGAACCTCTTATTAATCGTGACTGTGGATAAAGCGATGGGTTTTATTTTCCTCTAGCAATATCTGCTTGTAGACTAAGCCACTGATCTCCCGCCTCTTCTATTTCTTTATCTGAATATTCAATTCCACTTTCAATTCTGATGCGGCGCTCCTCTAAGGTCTCACCATCATACACCCAATATGATGGTCCTTGAGGCCACCACTTACTTTTTAGTATCTTCGCTGCAGCCTCAGAAGTAGACATTTCTTCATTATGAAAAATTACATGTTTTTGATCTGGGGCAACAACACACTTAATATTTTCATCTCTTATAAATTTAAGTTCTGCACCAGCTGAAATGCCCACTATTTTGAAGTTGAATGCCGAACGTCTCTTTCTGGCAGCTTCAATCGCAATCGCATCCTCTTTATTCTCAACCCCCACATTTCTACTAGGAGTTACTTCTTCAATAGCAAGAAGCTTCAAGATCGCAACAACTCTTTCTGGAGAAACTAGGAAAAATTCTCTCCTTGGGGTTTTTTCTGTAGTCACCAAAAGCATCGTGAAATGCTTTTTCTACCGAATCCATATCTTCTACCTTAGCCGCGTAAGGACACTCAAAAGGAATGGGAACTGCCGGAGATCTTGAAAGTTCACGAATCCTCTGATCAACCGATTTAGAGGTTTTGCCAATCTTCACATAACCTGGCATCGCCTCGTTGGTAAGTAGATATATTATCCCCCTCATATCCCAACTATCCCACAAATTTTAGGGATTTACAAACAACGCCCGCCGCTCACTGAGCGGCGGGCAGGGCAGGTTATGAGGGGCCCTCAATCAAGCCAGAAGGCGTCCTCTAGGACCACTGTTTCTGTCTCAGACTTGAACGCCGGTACGCGGGCCCATCTCACTGTTCGCAGCCACTTCCATTTGTAGACGAAATATTCTCCATGCTCGAATGATTCCATGGTCGGCAGTCGCTTGGGCCAGAGTGGGAATCCGACCATGTTGGCCTGATCAGCCCATGACGAAGTCACGTCTTGCAGAAGCATTGTTGGCGCCCCTTTCTTTCTACCTCTATCCTAGCATCTATTAGTGCTAATCAGAAAGAGCAACGATGTCACAAAAAAACAATCTCTAATTCGTTCGAATGGTAGAATAGTGCAAGGCGGTTTATAATAAATGTACCAGTAAATAATATAACCATGAAAGACATCGAAAGGGTGCTCAAGGCTCTAGCCAATCGTCGCCGGCTCGCCATCGTCAAATAGTAGAATAATAAGGAGGCCAAAAATGAAAATCTTCGTCAAAACCAAGCCTGGGGCAAAGGAGAATAGAGTTACTCCTCCGCCTTTGAAACTGATACCGGACGCGGAAGAGTGGTACTCCGTGAGTGTCAAAGAACGCCCGGTCGAGGGTCGGGCGAACGTTGCTATTACCAAACTCTTGGCCGAATATTTCCAAGTCCCCCGCTCCCAAGTCCGCCTCATCTCCGGCGCCACGTCGAAAAGAAAGGTTTTCTCAGTCGGAAAGTGATTTCCGATTTTTTATTTTTTGATTTGCTGCCAGAGCCAGACGCCGACGAGTACGAGGTCGATTATAAACACAAGCCATACCAGGCTCATGAAGAGTCCCGCCCCGCCGTCCATCATCCCTCCGTAGCCGAATCCATATCGCATCATGAATATATTATACCGTAATTAAAAATGTTTGTGGCGAAGAGTCGATGTTTAAGCTAAAGTAGTTCCCAGAAAGCACGTTCCCCAGCCATTCGGAGGGCTCATGAATAGATTCTTGGTGCTCGTAAGCATGAGCTTGATGAGCGCCGGAATTTCCCACGCTCAGACGCCCAAAGAAGTTCTGTTCCAAGCTGCCGCGAACGCAAGACACTGCAGCTACAAACCGGAGAAGATTGCTCTGGACAACGACGGGAATGAGAAAGGGGTATGGAAAGAGTCGCAGGACGACTCAGAGGTCTTGGAGAAACTCGCGAGCGGCAATAAGGGCTATATGAGAGCGCTGAACTCTCTCCAAGAGCGGCGGTGGCTCATCTCAGAGGCCGGCGATTCGATGGAGTTTGAGGCGGCCTTACCGAAAGAGCTTTTTTACGGCCCGTTCGGCCTCATCTTCCGGCTTTACGATTTTCGCATTCTGCTCAAACAGAACATGCGGAACGGCGAATGGCTCCCGACCTTCTTCGAAATTACTATCAGGTATCGATTCCTGGGAATTCTCACTCACGAAAAGCAGCGCGGGGACGTAGATTGTTCCGCGATGGCCAGCGCCACGCAGTGACAGAGCCCCACCCCTCCAGAGGTAGAAATGCTGTCTGGCAGGAGTGGGGCTTTAACGTTTTTCCAGTAAGATGAAATAATGCCATTAAACACGAACCTCACAGAAATCTTCCGCATAACAGACGGGCAGAAAAAGGCGCTTAAACGCCTGCGGATCGAGACCGTCAAGGATTTGCTCTACCACTTCCCCGCCCGTTACGGCGACACGGGTGAATTCTCGACTATCGCCAATTTGGAAAAAGGTCAGCAGGCCGTCGTGCGGGGCACGCTTTCGGGACTTAAAACTTCGAAGGCGTTCAGGAAAAAAATTCCCATGGCCGAAGGCTGGCTCGAAGACCAGACCGGCAAGATTAAAATCATCTGGTTTCATCAGGCCTATCTCGCCAAGATGCTTGAGGAAGGCGCAAACGTGCGGGTCGAAGGCAAAGTTTCGGAGCGCAAAGGGCAATTGTATTTCTCCAATCCGCGCGTCGAGAGCGCGCCGACTCTTTTCCACCAAAGCGAGAAGCACGCGCTCTACCCGGTATATCCCGAGACACGCGGCATCACTTCGAATTGGCTCTATCATGCACTGAAAAGGGTGATGCCAAAGGGCATCTTTGACACTTTGGAAGACCCGATACCGGAATCTATTCTTAAAACTTATAAACTTCCAAACTTAAGAACTTCTCTCGTCTGGATTCATACGCCGCATAAACTCGAGCATGCCCAGGCAGCGCGCAAACGTTTCGCCTTCGAAGAAATTTTCTTCATCCAACTCGAACGGCAAAAGACGAGGCAGGAATTCCGCGAACGGGCCGCTTTCGTCATTGAGAAAAAGCCCGAAGAGGTGGAAACTTTCATCCAGCGCTTCCCGTTTGTCGCCACCAGCGCACAGAGAAAGGCGGTGGTACATATTCTCGATGACTTCCGCAAAGGCCATCCGATGAGCCGGCTCCTCGAGGGCGATGTCGGCTCCGGTAAAACGGCCGTGGCCGCCGTGGCCGCGTACGCAGTCAGCACTTCCAAGCCCAAAGGACAGGATTTTGGCACCCTCCAGAGCGCTTACATGGCTCCGACCGAGATTCTCGCCCAGCAGCATTTCGAATCCTTCATCAAATACTTCAAACATCTACCGATTAATATCGCCCTCATTACCGGCAGCGGCTGTCGCAAGTTCCCCTCCAAATTAAATCCGGACGGCTGGACCGATATTTCCCGCACTCAACTCTTGAAATGGGTAGCGAGCGGTGAAATCAGCATGCTCATCGGCACTCATGCCCTGATTCAGAAATCTGTGAAATTCAAACACCTGGCGCTGGTCATCGTCGACGAACAACACCGCTTCGGCACGGCGCAAAGACAAAAACTGGTTAACAAAACCGAAGCGACCCCGCACCTCTTATCCATGACTGCGACCCCGATACCGAGAACGCTGGCACTCACCCTCTACGGCGACCTGGACCTAACGCTCCTCGATGAAATGCCGGCCGGTCGCAAGCCCATCGCCACCGAAATCATTACACCAGAACGCCGTAGTGCCGCTTACGAAAAAATCCGGGAGGAATTGCGCTCCGGCCGGCAACTCTACGTCATCTGTCCGCGCATCGACGAACCCGACCCGACCAAAGAACTGGCAGTACTTGCCAAATCAGTGAAGGAAGAAGCAAAACGGCTCAAAAAAGAGATTTTCCCGGAATACGAGATAGCTATCCTCCACAGCAAGATGACGCCGGTCGAGAAAGAACGCGTCATGCTCGATTTCAAAGTGAAAAAAACCGACATCCTCGTGGCCACCTCGGTCGTCGAGGTGGGGGTGAATGTCGAAAACGCTTCGCTTATCATCATCGAAGGGGCAGAACGCTTCGGTCTCGCCCAGCTTCACCAACTGCGTGGCCGAGTACTGCGCGGCACGCACCAGCCATATTGTTTCGTCTTTGCGGAAACCAAGTCCGACAAGACGGTCGAGAGGCTCAAGGCGCTCAAGACCGCCAAGAACGGCTTCGAACTGGCCGAGTTCGACTTGAAGCAACGCGGCGCGGGCGAGCTGGCAGGCACCAAGCAATGGGGTCTCTCGGACCTGGGGATGGAGGCGGTCAAAAATCTGAAAATGGTCGAGGCGGCCCGTTTGGAGGCGTCTCAAATTATTGAGGCCGACCCCGACTTTTCCCGATATCCCCTCCTTAAAGTGAGATTAGAGAGTAATGCACAAAGAATTCATTTCGAATAAATGGCTGTGCTAGAATTAATTATATGAGTTATGCATTCTTGGCCAACGCGACAGCGATTACGCACATCACCATCATCGTGGCGGTGCTCGCCGGACTCTTGGTCAGCTTCCGCTACAAGAGGTTCAGGCCATGGGAAGCGGCGGCGTTCCTCTCGGTCATCGTCCTTTGGTCTTACTACGGCAACTGCCCCCTGACCATCGTCGAGCAGTATTTCCGTGACCTGGCTGGGCAAAATACCAACCTTACCTCCGTGGGCTTCCTGCCCTATTACGCCGCAAAATTATGGGACCTCAACATCCCTTCCAGAATCATCCAGCGCTCGGTCTTCTTTACCGGAGGGGCCTTCTTCGCCGCCTCCATCGAATGGTTATCGCCCGTCATGCATATGGAAGTCTTCAAGGCCCGCAAAATCTGGCGCCGCACAAAGAAAAAATTTGCTTAAAGCACTTACCGCTCTTTTTTGTTATATTATCGTGAACCGCCCGTAGCTCAGCTGGTTAGAGCACAGAGCTTATACCTCTGGGGTCCTTGGTTCGAATCCAAGCGGGCGGACAATTTTTAAGCAGGAAGGAAATTATGCATGGCGACAAGCAAATACCTGTGCACAACTTCAAGCGCAACCGTTTGCCTAAAGGTGTAGAATATTTGCAGGTTCCACAAGAACTTAACAGCTAATCAAGCTTATGAAAATCCATACGATTACGTTCATCCTGCTTATCATCGGCGGTCTCAACTGGGGACTCGAAGTGCTCGGTTACGGCCTCGGCAATTATCTGCCGGGAAACGTCAT
>Ga0209542_10014090_pt1 | contig 13660 bp, 15 predicted proteins | sample RifCSPhighO2_01_FD_184028 | JGI IMG/M metagenome (GOLD analysis project Ga0209542, IMG submission 184028) | Soil microbial communities from Rifle, Colorado - Rifle CSP2_plank highO2_0.1 (SPAdes) (version 2) | ecosystem: Environmental > Terrestrial > Deep subsurface > Rock core/Sediment ...
ACATCGAGCTATTTCTGCTCCCAGAAAATTGGCGCCTCGACCGAGTACTCAATCTCGATGCCATGGGCAATGTGACCAACTTGATAAACCATCGCAACACCCGCGGATTCCTAGAGCGCATCGCGCGCGAATCCGTCCGTCTCGATTGAAATATAAACAAAGCGCCGACAGCCATTTTGCGTAACATTACATATATCACAGGCCGCCGTATGGTGGCCTTTTGAATGATACGATTCTGGGGTGAAGGCGTCGTTGAAAAACGATTTTTGGATTGTCGTCCTCATCATTGCAGTTTCCGTCCCGTTTATTCTCCTGCATCATGCGCGCCCGCTGACCACGGCAGTAATTTTCTATATTCTACCAACCCTCTATTTATTTTGGCGAAAGCCAAAGCCGGTGCGCGAACTCCTCGCTGGTGCGCTCCTCCTCGGGGTCGGCTTCGCATTTCCGTTCGACGTCATCCAGACTGCGAGCGGTGGGTGGCTCACACCCATAGACCAACTCGTATTCCCATACTCTTTTTTCGGATTCCTGCCCCTCGACGAGGTACTGTGGTTTGTCATCCAAACGCTCTTCGTTCTCACGTTCTACGTACACTTCTTCGAGCCGCGAAAAGCGGATCGAGTGGGCAGGCGATTTATATATTTTTTCCTCGCGACACTATCAGCAGTCGTTCTCATCAGTTTCTTCGCGGCAGCAGGGAGGGAGTATGTTGCAATCCCGTACGCATACCTCGTCGCCGGCTCGCCAATGCTCCTTGCGGTCGGCTATGTCATGTGGCGATACCCGCGTCTCATCCCGAAATTCGTGAAGACTGCTGCATTTTTCTTCGCACTTTTCCTCGTCTACGAGCTTATCGCGCTCCACCTCGGCCAATGGGAGTTTCGAGGGGAGTACATAGGCTGGGTCCAGCTGTGGGGTGCGCGGTTCCCGCTCGAGGAGTTCTTCTACTGGATGATTGTCTATACGCTCTTCGAACTCTCAATCTACGAAGGTGCGATAGACGATGGACGATGAGGCTGTTTTCCCGTCACGCTTCTCGCTGTTTTGCGCTGAGATGTATCACAAGGTCGCCCCCTCTGTCTGTTTCTTGTTCGAAATTAAAACCATCTTGATCCGTGCATGCGCGGATGATAGCTCGTATGGTGAAGACCGCGCGAAAATCTATAGTACCGTCTTCTTCGGTTGTGATTCCGAGTCTCTGCAAAAGAGTAGTGCCAGAGGGCCCGCTTAGCTGGACATTGTTCCAATTTCCTTTTTTTACGATTATCTCGACTTCGCGTCTCGTGGTGGAGAGAAATGAAAGTGCATCCGCAACCTGACGTCTTGAGACCTCATTCCTATCAGGTGTAGTCTCCATCTTTCAAGTGTAGTACAGGGGTCGGGGTACGCAATCAATGGAATACGCGCTTCGTCGTTCGGTTTTTCATTTGATTTTCCGCCGAACGATGTACCTTTACGGGCGATAGCGTAGGGGTATAGTGAAGTACACATTAGCAGGTGCCTCAATTCTATTTGTATGAATACCAAGACTCTCCTTATTGTCCTCGTGCTTCTCCTCGGTGCAGGTGGAGTCCTCGCATATGTGAGCGACTCGCTCCCGTTTTCGGGCGGCGGTATCGCCTGTACGATGGAGGCAAAGATATGTCCGGACGGTTCTGCCGTCGGACGCACCGGCCCGAACTGCGAGTTTGCCGCCTGTCCGAATACGGTGAGTTACGGAACGATTCATGGGCGCGTAACGCTCTCGCCGACATGCCCCGTGGAAACGCTCCCGCCTGATCCTTCGTGTGCGCCGAAAGCGTACCAGACTATTGTGAGCGTTCGTACCCTCTCAGGCTCCGTCGTCGCATCTGTGCCGACGGATGGGGATGGTCGCTATTCAGTAAAAGTTCCGGCAGGCACGTATGAGGTCGCCGCAGCGAGCGGAAATCCACTGCCCCTGTGTGAAAGTATGCAGATAACGGTGCTCTCGGATGATGTGCAAGAAATGGACATCGCGACGGACATTTCGTGCGATTCGGGAATCCGATGATGTTTGGTGGATTCACCGCGTGTTGAAATAAGAAATCTTGTCGAAGAACGCCGCGACTATCGTGGCGTTCTTTTGTGTTAACATTTAGGGGACTCCGTATGGTGGCTCTACTGATTACAATTTTCTTCCTCTTTCACTACATACTTTTTGCATTCTTTTTAATCTCGACCTTCTTTCTCTTACGAAGGCGCTCTCTACTATGGCTGATGTTTACGCTCCTCTCCGGTGCGGGATCTCTTCTGTTTTACGTCTGGGTTTCGCGCGGCCTTCCCGTTTGAAACATAGGAACCGTTCCCTGCAAGCCTTGAAATGGACATCGCAACGGATATTTCGTGCGACTCCGGCATTCGTTGACATCAGGTCGGGCTGCACACCACCGCGACACATTTCATCGTGTGCTCATCGGGCGCTACATACTGTGAGCAGCAGGCATCTGCTCCAATTCGATGCCGATATGAGGTGACCCATGCATCGATTCGCTCTTTCGGCGCTCGCGCTCATCGCGCTCGCGTTTTCGACCGTCGCACCTGCCGAGGCCCAATACTATGGGCGTAGGCATTGGAGCGGCAATTCCGGCTACTCGCAGCACTGGAACTACCGGCGGCATGCTCCGCCACGGTACATGTACCGCAATTACTACCGGTCGTATCCACGCTACTACTATGCGCAGCCGCGCTACTACTACCCGCAGCCTTATTACTACAACTACTACGGCTGGACCTACTATTGTTGCTGGTGAGCGAGAGCTCGGACAAAAAGATGCGCGGCCGACGGATTTCCGACGGCCGCGTTGTATTTACTGGCGCCCTCTAGTTTGATTCCTTCTTCGCCTCGCGCGGGAAGACGCCGACCCTCAGCTTTTTTGCGGTGTAGATGATTTGGCCGTCGAGCCTGACGAGGCCGTTGGCCTCCACAATCCACCTCCGGCCCCTTATGAGTCGCGTAACATCGATTTCGTACGCGATCATTTTGGCTGTCGGCGGGACCTCGCGCAGGAACTTCAATTCGCCAAGTCCGAGCGCACGGCCTTTGCCCAAAGCTCCGCTCCAGCCGGTGTAGAAACCGGCGGTTTGCCACAGACCGTCGAGACCGAGACACCCCGGCATCACCGGATCCCCTTTGAAATGGCAAAGGAAGAACCAGAGCCCCGCGTTAAGGTCAAGCTCCGATCGAACATAGCCGAGACCCTTTGGGCCGCCCGTCTCGCGAATCTCGGTAACGCGCTCGACCAGATGCATGTAGTCAGCGGGAAGAGGAGGCGCCTCGCCCCATTTGCCATCTGCCGATTCACGGAGCTCTCGAGCGTTGTAGCTCGACTTTTTCACAAAACTACCGCGGTCACCTTTCGGAACAACGATTTCACGCATCTTTCCCCCTCGGGGTTACACCCAATGGCTGTTACGGGACGAAATTGTCCTCGCGATGTTATATAGCACGGCCACGATTGTGTCGAGCGGTTTGCTAGGATGGCGCCATGACCGACGTGAAGATAGCGGAGAGCTGGAAGGCGCATCTTGCGGACGAATTTGAGCAAGATTACTTCAAAAATCTCTCACAATTCGTGCGTGAGGAATACCAAAAAAATACGGTATACCCGCATCCGAAACATGTGTTCCGCTGCTTCGACGAAACGCCGTTTGATTCTGTGAAAGTCGTTATCCTCGGACAGGACCCGTATCACGGGGCGGGGCAGGCCAATGGCCTCTGCTTTGCGGTGAATCCAGATGTGCGCCCGCCGCCGTCGCTACAAAATATTTTCAAAGAATTGGAGAGCGACGTGGGACATCCGGTAAGCCATGACCCGGACCTTCTGCGATGGGCGAAACAGGGCGTACTCCTCTTAAATGCGACGCTCACCGTGAGCGCGAGGAGCGCCGGCTCGCATCAGGGCAGGGGGTGGGAGCAATTCACCGATGCGGTGATAAAAAAGTTGAACGACGAGCGCGAACACCTCGTATTTATCTTGTGGGGCAATTACGCCAAGCAAAAAGGTGCGCATATCGATAGAGCAAAACACTTCGTTATCGAAAGTCCGCATCCGTCGCCATTCTCCGCGTACAATGGCTTCTTTGGCAGCAAGCCATTTTCAAAAACCAACACGTATTTGCAGGAACACGGTATCGGACCGATAGAGTGGTAGAATCGTCTCGTGAGATCGACTTGGGTAGCGGCCGTCATATGCTTTTCGACACTGCCGATATTTCTCGTGCTTCAGTTGTTTGCGTATGTACTTGGCTGCGACGGCGGGGCAGCAATGGTGGGGTGTGATCCTCACGGTGATTTGTCGCCACTTGCGAGTACCGTGGGCGACTGGCTCTATGTCGCGAAAGTTATGGCGTTTATGTTGAGTTTCATCACATACCCGCTCGGACTCATTCTCGTGGCGCACGCGCTCTTTGGAAAGAAGAACGATAGACCCGACTCAACTCGGTAATTGTTGGGAGGCTTCACCTCCCAACGGCGAGAAGCCGGTCGAATGGTAGGAGTGTTCGAATGTTATCCACCGGAGTGTCTTTGACTACGAAAAAGTGTATTACGCTTCATGCAGCTGAACACGTCTGCCGAGAAGGAACGTGCCGATGGGTGTTTTTATGTGGGGCGGCGTTCTGTTCGTGGGCGTTATTATTGCCGTTGCATGTACGCCGTCCCGTCCGCAACGTCGATAAGGAATCGAGTGAAGCCCCGACTGACGCCGGGGCCTTGCTTTTTTGAAGCGATTTTTCGACTACGCAGTTTAAACCCGCGGACTCACGCTTTGATGATATATGCGCTTCGTAGAGTACTTGCGATACGGCGGGAGTCAGGCGGAAAGTTTTGCTGAAATGCAAAAGCCCCCACCTTTCGGTGGGGGCTTTTGTGCCTAGATTTAGGCGCGGCTGACCTTGACCGCGTTGAGACCTTTCGGGCTCTCGGCAACTTCAAAGCTCAGCTTGTCACCTTCGCGCAGTTCGTCGAACTTGACGTTGACGAGCTCGTTGGAGTGGAAAAAGAGATCTTTTGCCTCCCCTTCGCGAGAGATGAACCCGAAACCATTCTCAGTGAGACGGGCGATAGTTCCTGTTTGCATATGTAGCAAGTAGAATTGTTGACTAATGCCTGCTCCTTTTGAGGGGTGCGGGTATCAATGAGTACTGGAGTGGAAAAGCTCGATCCCTACTTCCCTGGATCAGCGCTTATTGATTTCACAACTCTATCATGCTCGCTTTTTCTTGTCAAGCGATGCGCTGCCGCCCCAAAAGGTGAGGCCCCGCGTGGCGGGGCCTTCGTTTTCGGAGTAGTTTGGTCGTTAGCGGCATTCGCCGGCAATCGTGACGCCCTCCTCCGTAAAGGTCACGGTGACGCGCTTTCCGTGGCGGAGAGAAAAATCGGTTCGCAGAATTCCGTACATATTGTACGTTTTCCTACCGTCACGGCCGCGGTCAATAAGCCACCCGCTTTCACGGTCGAAATAGTAGATGGACGATTCATCGACCACCAATGCGGTTGTTGGCACGATTCCCTCGAGGTACGTGTGCTTCGAGGGTCTCCCATCGAGGCGCTCGAACAATGAATCGAATAGGTGTTCGAGCGGCACCTCACTCTCGTCGTCAAGGACGATGAGGGAGGAGTTGAACCCTCGGAAGCGTAGAGTTCCAGTCAATGCGTGTTCTTGCATCGCTACCTCCCTGATGCTTTGGCGACTATAGATGCCGCCTTTGCGAAAGTAAAGCGGGGGGATATTGTGCAGCGAGAACCACTGGGAGAGTCCCATGACGATTACCGAGCTGTCGGGACTCGCCGCGGCGATGTACCCGAAATACGCTATCTGGCAGGAACTCGCTACGGCGATAGGTTTCGTGCAGTTCCCGCTCTACCTTTTTGCGACGACATTCGCACGGTGCATCTTTTATGCCGCGGACCTGTGGCCGAAGGGGCGCGCACAGTACTGCGTGATGCTGGTCTCGTCGGTGTCCTTCGGCACGCTCTACGCGCCGCACGCTGCAAAGCTCGGGGAGCTCATCCTGCTCCGGAACCTCGCCCATCTGCACGACGCGTACAGCGTGAGCTCGTTTCTCTGCGGGGCGACGGTCCTCTGCGCTGTCGTCTTCACGGCGCAGAGCTTCGACGAGGAGAGCTTGGCTCGCGGTGAATAGCGAGATGGGGCCGGACTGCGACGTCCGGCCTTTGCTTTTTGCAGCGATTTCCTATACATTAGTCCAACGCCTCGGGCGTTTCTTTTTTTGAACTCTTCTACAACCTAAACCCCAATCCCTATACCCTGATTCGATATGGCACGTGATTACCCACTCGAAAAAGTCCGCAACCCCGAAGGAAAGTGCTACGCACTTCCTACGGGGCATGCTTCGGAATCGATAAACATCAAAATGTATGGCTAGAGATTATCCGTTAGAGAAGGTGAGAAATTTCGGGATAGTGGCGCACGTTGATGCGGGTAAAACGACCACATCCGAGCGCATCCTCTACTACACCGGCGAGAGTCACAAAATAGGGGAGGTGCACGAAGGGGACACCGTGACGGACTGGATGGAGCAGGAGCGCGAGCGCGGCATCACCATCACCGCCGCAGCTATCACATGCTTTTGGAATCCGACGTATTACGGTGCCGACACATCACACAAACACCGGTTCAACATCATCGACACTCCAGGACACATCGACTTCACCTCGGAAGTGAAGCGTTCAATGCGTGTCCTCGACGGCGCGGTCGTCGTATTTGACGGCGTCGCGGGCGTCGAGCCGCAATCTGAGACCAATTGGCGCTACGCCGAAGAAGCCGAGGTGCCGCGCATTTGTTACATCAACAAGCTCGACCGCACTGGCGCGAGTTTTGAGAAATCGTATGCAAGCATCTTGGACCGTCTCTCGTCCCAAGCGGTGCGTCTGCAGCTCCCCATCGGTCTTGAGGACAAGTTTGAGGGCGTCATCGACCTTCTATCAATGAAGTCATACCACTTCGAAGGTGAGATGGGCAAAGAAGTTGTCGCAGGAGAGATTCCCGAAAACATGAAAGCGGATGCGGAAAAGTACCGTGCCGAGCTTGTGGAGCGCATCGTCGAGAACGATGACGCGGTGATGAGTGATTTCCTCGATGGCAAAGAGATTCCGCTCGATACGCTCAAAAAGACGCTCAGGAAAGGCGTCATCGCCAACAAGATTTTTCCCGTCCTCACGGGCAGTTCGCTCAAGAACAAAGGCGTACAGCTCGTCCTCGATGCGGTCGTCGATTTCCTACCCTCGCCGCTCGATTTGCCGGTGACCAAGGGCATGAATCCCGACACCGGTCTCGAAGAAGAACGACCTGCATCCGACGAGACGCCGTTCGCCGCACTTGTGTTCAAATTGCAGACGGACCCGTTCGTCGGCGCGCTCACTTTTTTCCGCGTATACTCGGGCACCATCAACACCGGCGACACCGTCTACAATGCCGCCAACAACAAGAAAGAACGCATCGGACGCATGGTGCGCCTGCAGGCAGACAAGCGCGAGGAGATAAAGAGCGTGTATGCCGGTGAGATAGCGGCAGTCGTCGGTATGAAAGAGGTGAAAATTGGGCACACGCTCTGCGTCGCCGATTATCCCATCGTACTTGAATCCATTGTCTTCCCCGAACCGGTCGTCTCGATGCGTGTCGAGCCGAAGACGAAAGCGGATCAGGAAAAAATGGGCGTGGCACTCTCCAAGCTCTCCGATGAAGACCCTACATTCCGCGTGACCTCGGATCCCGAAACACTCGAGACCATTATCTCGGGCATGGGTGAGCTTCACCTCGACATCATCGTTGACCGCATGAAACGTGAATTCGGTGTCGAAGCGACGACAGGCAAACCGCAGGTCGCATACCGCGAGACGATTACGGGCACGGCTGACGTCGAGTACAAACACATCAAGCAGACCGGCGGTCGCGGCCAGTACGGTCACGTGAAGATACGGATGAAGCCACTCGAACCGGTCGTGGAGGGTGGGAAGGTCAAGAACAATGTCGACCGCGAAGACCATTTCGAATTCGTCAACAGTATAAAAGGTGGCGTCATCCCGCAGGAGTACATCCAGCCGGTGAAGAAAGGCCTCAAAGAGGCGATGGAGCGCGGCGTGCTCGCGGGCTTCCCGATGGTCGACGTTTCAGTCGATCTCTACGACGGCTCGTATCACGATGTCGACTCGTCCGAAATCGCTTTCAAGCTCGCGGCAATCAATGCGTTTCAGGATGCTGCGCAGAAAGCCAAGCCTGTCATCCTCGAACCGATTATGAAATTGGAGGTCGTCGTCCCCGAGAAGTTCATGGGCGATGTGACCGGTATGATCAACAGCAAGCGCGGCACCATCGAAGCGATGGGCGAACGAGGGCAGGCGCGTGTTATCACCGCGAAGGTCCCGCTCTCCGAGCTCTTCGGCTTCACCACCCAGCTGCGTTCACTCACCGAAGGTCGCGGCGTTCCAAACCTCGAATTCAGCCACTACTCCGTGGTGCCACGGAATGTCCAAGAGGACATCATCGTGAGCAGAAAATAACAAAAGGCCCCAGAAGTGGGGCCTTTTGTTCGGAGGCTGGTCAGCGTATCTCGTATTCGACAGTCACGCTCGAGGTGACCGTATGTTCTCCCGTCGGTATTCTCGGTACTGAGCTCACGCCTTCCGCCATGCCTGCATAGGAGCTGGGCATCGCGACATCTTCGTAGTAGTAGTTGCTGTTGTCGTAGAAACTGACGACGCGCGTCACTCGCACTCCGAGGCCGGCTGCAATTTTTTCCGCCTTTTCGCGCGCATTTGCGATGGCCTTTACCTGCGCGTCAGCGCGCACCGCTTCCTCATCGTCGAGCCCGAGTGTGACGTTGTATATTGAGACGCCCCTCTCGGCAACGCCGCCGACGATTTCTCCTGCCCGCACGATATTGCGCACAGTGACGGTGATAGTTTCTGTCGCTTCGAAGCCAGTCTGTCCACTCGGCAACGGATTTGGGTACGGGCTGTCGTAGTACCACGACTCATCGACGGGATACACCGTATATCCTTCGGTCTTGATGTCGCTGTCGATGACACCCTGTGCACGGAGGAAGGTGAGTGCAGCGTTTTCCTTTGCACTGAGCTCACTTTGTGCCACCCGCTCGGTCTCACCCGAACCGCGTATCTCGGCGGTGAAGGTAGCGATGTCGGGCGTCACCGTAATCTCGCCCGTCCCCTCGACACTGATGGTCGAAGGCTGTCCACTGCCGATAAAACCGTAGCCGCGAACGTATTCGACGGCGGCGTTTGCGAGATACAACCCGACTGCTCCAAGGAGAAGTGCGGTGATGCCCTGCTTCCAGTAAATATGAACTGTATGTGCGGGTTCCATGGGAGATATATGAAGAGTAATGCGCTCAGCCTAACACGCGCCTCTGCACACCTATCAGCATTTTCTCGCGTGAGTGGATAGGGCGCGTGCAATAATTGAAAATGTGTCCCTCATCAAGCCGCTCGCACCCGCGATTTTTTTGATAGTGCTCGTTGCTCTTGGCGTATTCCTTGCAGAGCGCGCGAATACGGCCGAGCCCCGTTCCTCCGTTGAGGTGCACTTTGCTGATGCGTCACCCTCGGGCCTCTCCATCGTCCCTGCCTCATGTCCATCAGACCCGCACCCACTTACTTCCGGTGATTGCACGTGCACCCTCACCGCTTCCGACTCGGCAATTGTGCGGGGTCAGTCGACAACACTCAGTTGGACGATAACCGACGCGCAGGGTCTCATATTTGGCAGCATTACTCCGAGTATTGGAGCCGTTGTCGGGAACGGTTCGCGGCGGGTCACTCCGACGCAAACGACGACCTACACACTCTCGAGTATGGGTGGATTCTCCTGCGCGCGCACCGTCACGGTTCGCGATGCAGTGTGCACGGGCGGCGGTTTCGCCCGAGCGTCGCTGTGCGCAAATGACGACCGCAATCTCAGCACGGATACATCGACCGTACTCGTCTCATCCTGCGGAGAGAGGAAGTGCCAGTATGTGTGCAATGAGGGCTACAAGAGGAGTGGTGACCGGTGCGTACCGTACAACAATTGCTCGTTCAACGGAAAGACAGTGCGCCACGGCGAGAGCGTGACAGCGTACCGTGAATCGTCGGTGCTCTACAATTCGTCGTGCAGCTCGCAGGTACGCTCGTGCAACGACGGCACACTCTCCGGTACATATGCATACAGCAGTTGCTCCGTGGGTAATCCGGCGAACTGTTCGTTCAACGGACAGGTGGTCCGACACGGGGAGAATGTCACGGCGTACCGCGAACAGTCTGTGCCCTACAATTCGTCGTGCAGCTCGCAGATTCGCCGGTGCGACAACGGCACACTCTCCGGTACATATGCATACAGCAGTTGCTCCGTGGGCGATCCGGCGAACTGTACGTTCAACGGACAGGTGGTCCGACACGGGGAGAATGTCACGGCGTACCGCGAACAGTCTGTGCCCTACAATTCGTCGTGCAGCTCGCAGACTCGCCGGTGCGACAACGGGACGCTCTCCGGCTCGTACGCTTATGGTGCATGCACAGTCCAGCCGCCGCCGACCTACTCACTCTCGGGTGTCGTATGGGTTGACGCGGACGGTGACACACGAGTCGATTCTCCGGAAGAGCGCCTCGCGGCGAGGACCGTAGTCCTCACGACGGCAAGCGGTGTCGCAGTTGGTTCCGCGACGACAAATTCCACGGGCACCTATTCATTCACGGGGTTGCAGGGGGGCACGTATCGGGTATCGCACACAGTGCCAAGCGGGTACCGACGCACGACCGACGACTCCGTACCAATCACTATCGGGTCAAATACGACGTACGACTTCGGCGTCCAGCGCACCCCAACGCCTTCGTGTTCGCTTACACTCGACCGCTCCTCTGTTGCCTATGGTTCGGGCACGAGACTCCGCTGGTCGTCGACCGATGCGACCACGCTGCACATCTCAAATATCGGATATGTGTTTCTCTCCGGATCGACAAATGTCGCGCCTGATAGAACGACGACATACACTGGCACCGCGACGGGCAGTGGTGGCATGGGTTCATGCACCGCGGCGCTCACCGTGACAGCTCCTATGGCACCGAGTGCGTCGATTTCCGCCGATTCGCCGACCATTCGCGTGGGCCAATCGACGATTGTGCGGGCGAGCTTCAGTGCGAATTCCGGCGACACGCTCACAGCAGCAAATATCGACCAGCCTCTCGGAAGCGGCCGCGCCGCCTCCACCTCGCCGTCGCCCAAGACGTACGTCTTTGCGCCATCATCCACCGGCACGTACACCTTTTATGCGCGCGCGACATCGCACTACTACAGCGCGTGGGCGACATACGCACAGACATCCGTGACGGTAACCGACCCACCGCCCTCCTGTACGGTGACGGCGCAGCCTTCCACCGTCGTACGCGGCTCGCCCGCACTGGTCTCGTGGAATTCGACATTCGCGACATCGTTCACACTCGCTACAATCGGCTCCGTTGCACCAAACACTGCGGGCTCGGCCACTGTCTACCCGCAAAGCACGACGAGCTACGGCGGCACGGCGACAGGAACGGGGGGCTCTGCTCAGTGCCCCGCGACGGTGAGCGTCATATGCGTACCGCTCTATTCATGCTCGGGCAACACCGTCCTCTATACCGATGCGAGTTGTGCGACTTCGACCGTGCGCATCTGTCCGGCACCCACGTACTGCACCGCCGGCCAATCAAGCTGCACGGTACCACCAGTCGGCTCGGGCGGGGGTATCGACGAGGACCCGATTGTCGCGCAACCAGCTATCGTCTCGAAAGACGAGCGGTCCACAGTGATTTGGGATGTCGACAATGCGGAGTCGTGCACCGTACAGGCAGACAATGGCGATCGGTGGACAGGCGCATCGGGCTCGCGCCTCACGCGAGAGCTGCTCCAGCAGAGTGTCTATACAATCGTGTGCGATGATTATGACGCCGATTCAGTCGAGAATGATTTTGAGGCGAGCGTCACCATCATCGTGCCGCCCGAATTCGAAGAACTCTAGATATGCCCCGATATCCGCACATATACGTAGCGACTGGCCTCATCGCCCTCGTTATTGCCGCCGTCACGCTCCTCGCGCTTACGGAGAGGGCACAAGAGGGGACGGCATCTGAAACAGTACAGACCGATGAGTCTGTTCCACCGTATACGCCCGAGATAGAGGCCGCTCTCAAAGAGAGCGAGGGCTTTGAATTTCTCGTCTCCTACACAGATTCCGGTTTTGCGCCAAGTACGCTTGCGCTCCAAGCAGGGCAGACCGTGCGTTTTACAAACAATTCGTCCAGTGAGCTCTGGGTGACGGCAGGTGGAGAGAGCATATACCCCGGCACAGGCGCGGAGTGCGGCCAGAGCGCTTTCGATACGTGCAGAGTGTTGCGGCAAGGCGATTTCTGGGAATTTACGGTGGGTGAGCGTGGAACATGGGGGTACAAAAACGCCCTCATGGCGTCACGCACGGGTGTTTTGGAGGTGCGATGAGTTGATTTGTCCACACATGGCGCTATCGATGTGCGCCACCTCGTGCCACAATTCCTTTATTACTATTGGCGTAATTACCATGCATAAAAAAGTGTTATTCGGTGGGCTCAGCCTTGCTCTGCTCGCCACCCCTCTTTCGGTCTCGGGTGTCACGCTTGAATCCCTACAGGCTCAAGTCGCTTCGCTCATGGGCCAGCTCCAATCCATGAAGGCAGGCGCATCCGCAGGCGGCTCTTCATCACTGCCGGCGCAAGCGAGTGTCTGCGCCACGCTCGCACGCAGTTTCGGAAAGAGCGCGACAGACGCCACAACCGGCGGCGAAGTGACCACGCTCCAAAAATATCTTGCACAGGACTCCTCTATATATCCCGAAGGCCTCGTCACCGGCTTTTATGGCGACCTCACCGTCGCGGCGGTGAAGCGCTGGCAGGTGCAGTACGGCGTCGTGAGCTCCGGCGATGAAGCATCGACGGGCTTCGGCCGTATCGGCCCGAAGACCCGCACAGCCATGGGGCAAAATTGCGGCTCAGGCGGACAGTCACTATCCTCAGTCGACGCGCAGATCAATCAGGCAGGTACTGCGGCGACCAACTACAATGCGCACCTCGACGCGACTATCCAAAGTATCACCACGGGCGATGCGGAAGGCTATGAACCAGACCTCGAATAATCATTATCAGCAATCCAATTCACTATGACATTCACAGCCAAACACACTACGCTCGCGGCACTCATCCTCGGACTTCTCGCGACGGCGATGCCTTTCGTGACTGATGCCGCATCGCAGTGCGACAGAGACGTCTATCCGGCGCCGTGGACACTCAGCCAATGGCGCGCGTGCGGCCTTAGTCGCGCCGATGCAGACAAGACGGCACTCGCCGCGCTTGAGGAGCGCCTCAGCGGCATCACGCTCCTGCCTGCCGCCCTGCGCGCACAAGTTACCTTTGAGATTTCGCTCAACAGGCAAAATGTCGTTAATATGCGCGCGCGCATTGATGACGCAGACACTATCGCGGTGATTAAACCGCTCGTCAACGGCATCTCGCAGAATTACCGCGTGCGCGGACTCGTGATACCGAAGCTCAACGTACTCATCACCGCAGAGAGTGCGCGGTATACCGCAGATAAGCTCACGACCACGCACGATTCTC
>Ga0209542_10014095_pt1 | contig 13658 bp, 12 predicted proteins | sample RifCSPhighO2_01_FD_184028 | JGI IMG/M metagenome (GOLD analysis project Ga0209542, IMG submission 184028) | Soil microbial communities from Rifle, Colorado - Rifle CSP2_plank highO2_0.1 (SPAdes) (version 2) | ecosystem: Environmental > Terrestrial > Deep subsurface > Rock core/Sediment ...
CACGTCACGGTCAACAGGGCGCAGACGCCGCAGGCCATGCTCGACGCGACCGGGCGCAGGCAGTACACCGACCGCAAGGTGGTGGATGCCATGCCCCGTAGCGAGGGCGAGGAAGTGGACGTCTATTTCTTCAAGCCGCGCCCCGAGGCGTACAGAGATGGGATCATCAGCGACGACCGTCTAGAGGCCGAGTACGAGTTCCATGGTCTCGTGCCCGCCGATCCCTTCACGCTCGGGGCGGTCAACCAGGCCGACCCGGCCTTCGCTGACAAGCACCGCAATGTTACCCATTGGAAGGATGCCAATGGGAAGTGGTGCTATATCGCCTTCTATCGTTGGGGCGACGGGCCGGGCGTGAGCGTGGGCCAGTACGACAGCGGCTGGTCTGGCCGCTGGGTGTTCGCGGGCGTCCGCAAGTAGTTCTCGGGACTCGGCGTCTTAGCTCTGCACTTGAGCTTTGGCGCTTTGTCCTTCGGCCCCCGTGGAAACACGCGGGGCCTTTACATATAATAAAGAGCGGGAGTAGGTCTATACGCGGGCGATCATGGTTTCCCGTTACCGAAACCAGTATCCATACATCGGGAGTACCCACGACCAAGGTTTTGAGTAGAGTGGTGTATGTAGAAACTTCGTAAAAAATGAAGCTACTTGGTGTGGAGTACTAGGGCATTTTAGATGCCGAATAAGATACAGCTCGGAGAGTATTTATCCCGTTAGAGCTGTGAATAGTTATTTTGCGGTCGCGGAGAGCTACGACCTCTAACGGGATTCAATGGGCAGTGGCACAGACGATATTTCACATAAAATGAGTGCCTTCAATCACTGGGGCGGCAAGCGTAGCTTGCATTATAGATGAGTCCCCGCCTGTAAGGGCGTGGGGAGTTAATTTTTAGTTGGCTCACGCACATGCCGCGCTTCATTGATACGCATACGCACGTTCAGTTTCCCGCTTATCGCGATGATCGCGAAGCGGTGATTCAGCGTGCATTGGATGCAGGTATCTGGATGGTCAATATCGGAACGCATGCCGCATCATCCGAAGCCGCAATTTCGCTTGCGGAAAAATATCCGGAAGGAGTTTCCGCCTCTGTCGGATTTCATCCCGGGCATGTCGGGAGCGAATTTCACCCCGTTACCACTAGCGAGGTTCCAGTTGCAGGTTCTAGGGAAGTGGCAGATACTATGACACAACCTCATCATAGGGTCCATGACATGATAAGTGGTAACGGGGTTCATGATGCTTGGGAAAATGAACGAGTTTATCACGAGACATTTAATGCCGAGGCATTAAGAAAGTTAGCCGCGCATCCGAAGGTCGTGGGGATTGGCGAGTGCGGACTTGATTACTATAGAGACAAGCGACAAGAAACAAGAGACAAGCAAAAAGAAATATTCGAAGCTCAAATTGATATAGCGAAAGAACTCAAGAAGCCACTGATTATCCATTGCCGCGATGCTTTTTCCGACCTTATCGAAATCCTATCACCCGCCACCCATTACCTACCACCTAACCCCGGCGTGGTCCATTTCTTCAGTGGCACAGTTGAAGACGCAAAGCACCTGGCTGACTTGGGCTTTTATTTCGGTTTTGGCGGAGTCGTTACATTTGCCAAGGGCTACTATGACGTTGTGCGATCCATACCGCTTGATCGAATTGTTCTGGAAACCGATGCCCCTTATGTGGCGCCGGTGCCTTACCGAGGCAAGCGCAATGAACCTCTATATATAGAAGCGACTGCCGCCAAAATTGCCGAATGGAAAAGCTTAAGCATTGGTGAGATTTTGGCGACCACAACCCACAATGCGCGCACCCTTTTTAATATGTAAGCAAACGCCCTGTTTAAGTGGGGTAGTTTACCCCGTTAGAACGCCGCCGACTCCTGTCGGCGGTATAGACAGGGTGAGCTTATGGGAGTGCAATGCTCCCATAAGACGGTCGCGAAGTGTCTGTGCTTACGGGGTTTACGTATGAAACCTTCAGCGCATCTTACGCGGCGGGGGCATTCTATTCTCTATAGTTGGCGTCACAGCAGCTCGTCATAATAACTTCGCTAAAGTAACCCCTATAGTAACCTATAGGTTACTATAGGGGTTACTTTACTACTTGGTGCCGGCTTTCTTCTTAGTGCTACAGCTTGAAATATCTTTTTAGGTTCTCTGCTCCTTCCACCATTCCTGCTTCGGCATATCTTACATAGGGGCTGACTTGGAAGAACTCTGTGATAAAGTCGATTTCATTTTGACAGGGGAATGGGAAAATGAAGACACTTTTCTGCAGCGGCAGAGCCCCCATATCTTTCAGCTTGGTTGAAAGTGCGCGGCGCGCTTTGCCGAAACGTTCTGGAATATCGAATAAGATCATGCGCCACTTGCCGTCCCATTTTTCTCGCATTGGCAGTATGAGAGTTTCAAGCTGGTAGCGCAGAACTTTTCTTTTGCCCTGGTCGGTCAATATCATACATTGTTCCCCCTTGTACTCTTTCAGACTAATCAGTCTCTCGCGTTTTAGCGCCAGAATAGAGCGAAAGACTTGCGCCTGTGCTCTCTTTCTCTGCTCACGGCGGATTGTTTTTAAAATATTGACAGCAAGCGGGCCCGATGTAACCATCGCGACGGTCACGATGGCGGTATTGTCTAAAATACGCAAGATAGCTTTTTGGATAGTCCCTATTTTGATATTGTGTTCCATACCCTTATTATAACCTATCGTTTGGAATAGGGGTACTCGTTGATCGTTGATAAGTTGATCAATGAGTTCGTCGGAATGAGTTCCGCGCTATGATATGGATGTGTCAGATATTATCCACAAATGGTCGGCGGCGCTGTTCGTTATTGGCGCTGGGGTCAGCCCACAGTCATTGGCTTGAATAGCGCTAATTCCGCTTGTATAGTGGGGTGGTATTCTCATGCGTTACGATCCGGCAAAAATAGAGAAAAAGTGGCAGGTAAAATGGGATAAAACCAAGATTTACCAGGCCGAATTCCCGTCTCCCAAAAAGAAGTTTTATACGCTTGTTGAGTTCCCTTACCCTTCCGGTGAAGGACTGCATGTCGGGCACGTGAAAGGCCAAACTGCCGTTGATATTTTCGCGCGCTTTAAACGAATGCAGGGATACAATGTCTTAAACCCGATGGGCTGGGATGCTTTTGGACTGCCGGCAGAGAATTTCGCCATTAAGAACAAAAAGCATCCGGCGGGATTTACCGAGCAAAATATCAAAACTTTCAAGCGGCAAATCCAGAGTTTTTACCCCAGCTTTGACTGGTCGCGCGAAATCAACACCACCGACCCCAATTACTATAAATGGACCCGATGGATATTCCTCCAACTTTTCAATAAAGGACTCGCTTATGAGAAAGAGGCCCCGATTAATTGGTGCCCAAAAGATAAAACAGGGCTTGCCAACGAAGAGGTGATTAACGGCAGGTGCGAAAGGTGCGAAACGCCGGTTGAAAAAAAGCTGATGCGCCAGTGGTTTTTGAAAATTACGGCCTATGCCGATCGGTTATTATCCGATCTCGATTCGCTTGACTGGCCCGAGCATATCAAAACTTCGCAGAGAAATTGGATTGGGAAATCCGAAGGCGCGTTGCTCAAGTTTCAAGTGACAAGTGACAAGCGACAAGTGGCTGAAGTTGAGGTGTTTACGACGAGGCCGGATACGTTGTTTGGGGCGACGTATATGGTTTTGGCGCCGGAACACCCACTTTTAACAAATAACAAATTACAAATAACAAATTACAAAGAGGTTGAAGATTATATTAAGAAAGCGGGAAAGAAATCGGAGATAGAGCGGACGACCGAGACCAAAGAAAAAACCGGAGTAGAGCTAAAAGGCGTGAAAGCAGTAAATCCCGCAAATAAAGAAGAGATTCCGATTTTTGTGGCGGATTACGTTCTGGCTTCATATGGAACAGGGGCGATTATGGCAGTTCCGGCACATGATGAGCGCGATTTTGAGTTTGCGAAGAAATTTTATTTGCTCGTCAATCAAGTGGTAATGCCGAGCCGCGTTGATCTATCAAACCCGCCTCAAGAGAGGAAGAGAGATACCCTCCGCAATATGATACTAGCGATTTTATATGATCCAAGATCAAAAAAATATTTGACCTTAAAATGGAAGAAACTTGGCTGGACGGCTTTTGTAACCGGTGGAGTCGAGGACGGCGAAGACCACATCAAAGCCGCCGAGAGAGAAATTAGTGAAGAGACTGGTTACACCAAAGTTCGGTTTTTGAGGAGTTTGGGGGCGACAGAGGCCCACTTTTTTGCCACGCATAAGAACGAAAATCGTAAGTCACACGCCGAACATCTGCTTTTTGAACTCGTTGGCGATTCTCGCGCGAATGTTTCCGAAGAAGAAAAAGCTCAATATGAAGTTACTTGGCTCACGCTCGCGGAATTAAAGGCTGCAAATTTACAACACGCTGAAGCCGACATCATTCTAGAAAAACTTATCACGGGAATTGATAGCTACAGTGGGTCGGGAATTCTCATAAATTCCGGAAAATTTACCGGGATGGAGTCAGAAAAAGCTAAGTGGGAAATTACAAACTTCGTTGGAGGAAAAAGACAAACTCAATACAAACTCCGCGATTGGCTTTTTTCGCGCCAGCGCTATTGGGGCGAGCCGATTCCGATAGTTAAATGCGCCAAGTGTGGCAATGTTCATGTGCCCGAAAAAGAACTTCCCCTCCTGCTTCCTAATGTTAAGAACTACCAGCCATCGGGAACCGGCGAATCTCCTCTTGCGGATGTGAAATCCTGGGTTAATGTAAGGTGCCCCAAATGCAAAGGTCCGGCCAAGCGCGAGACAAACACTATGCCGCAATGGGCCGGCAGTTCCTGGTATTTTTTGCGCTATACCGATGCCAAAAATTCAAAGAAGCTTGCCGATCCCAAAAACTTAAAATATTTCATGCCGGTAGATATTTATTTTGGAGGAGCGGAACATACGACAGTGCATCTTTTATATTCGCGCTTTTGGAATAAGGCCCTCTATGATATGGGACATATTCCATTCTCCGAGCCCTATCAGCGACGAGTTCAGCACGGGCTTATTCTTGGCTCGGATAACCGCAAGATGTCCAAGCGGTGGGGGAATGTGATTAATCCGGATGACGTGATTAAATGGTACGGGGCTGATACCATGCGCACTTACATTATGTTCATGGGGCCTTATGGCGATTCAATTGCTTGGTCTACGACTGCGATTGAGGGAATTTCCCGCTTCATGCGCCGCATTTGGGCGCTGGGGGAGAAAACATCAAAAAAAACAAAGCCGGATGAAGATACTTTACGGCTCGCGCATCAGTCAATCAAAAAAATAACCGATGACATTGAGCAGGTCTCGTATCATACGGCAATCTCACAGCTTATGATATTCGCCAATCATTTAGGCGAGAAGGCAGTAGTACCGCAGGATATCTGGCTCACGTTTCTCAAACTGCTGGCGCCTTTCGCGCCGCATATTGCTGAAGAACTGTGGTCGCAGGCAAAGCAAAAATACTCGGTTCATCTTTCTGGGTGGCCTTCGTATGATGAGAGCTTACTTTTTGCTTCCGAGGTTGAACTTGTAGTACAGGTAAACGGCAAGGTGCGCGGTAAAATAAAAGTCGCGCGCGGAATAGATAAGGAGAATGCGGAGAAACAGGCGCGCGCCGATACCAAAATAAGCAAATTGTTGCAAAGCGCACCGAAAAGAGTTATTTTTGTGCCGGATCGGCTGATTAATTTCGTCGCATGACATCTGCCCTTGAGAAACAAAACGCTTTTACTATGACGACTGTTTGGCTCGACGAAAAAACTTATCCCGGCGCGCTTTTTGAGGCGGTGCGGGTTGTCAAAAACGGTGGCGTGATTGTTTTTCCGACAGATACTGTTTACGGCATCGGCGGGAATGCTATTGATATCAAAGTTGCGCGGCGCGTTGTCCGCCTCAAAAAGCGTCCTGTTGAAAAAGGCATGATCATTTTGGTGCACGATATTGTCATGGCGCGGAAATATGCCTACATTGACCTCTGGACGGAAAAACTTTTGGGGGACTTGTGGCCTGGCCCAGTGACCGTGGTGCTCCACAAAAAAGACGCTATGCCCGACATAGTCTCTGGCGGCGAGGATACCATCGCACTCCGTTTGCCGAAGTACCAATTTGTCAATGAACTCTTAAAACAAATTGATGTGCCGCTAATTGCGACCTCGGCCAATATCTCGGGAGATTCAAATCAGCCGCGGGATCTCAAAAAATTCATTGCGGCGATGGAGTTTTCGGGGGATAGACCCGATTTGGTGATTGACGCCGGGGAGTTGCAAACACTTGAGCCCTCAACAGTCCTTGATCTCACCGATCGCAAAAATCCGGTGATTCTGCGCCGCGGTGTTTTTTCTAAAGAAAAACTTCACGAGTTGTTATTGGGGCATATATGAATCAAAAAGACTTTGAGAAAATCAAAAGATCCGATCTGGCGCTCGCACGCTTGCTTCGTGCCGAAGAGTTCCGCCAAGCGCGCTCGCTTGACCTTATCGCGTCGGAAAATTTTGCTTCCGCAGAAGTTCGGCTTTTGGTTGGTTCGGTGTTGATGAATAAGTATTCGGAGGGCTATCCGGGAAAACGTTATTACCCGGGGAATGCGATTGTTGACCAGGTGGAAACACTGGCCATCGAGCGCGCAAAAAAATCCTTTGGATTAGGAAAAAATTGGCACGCCAATGTCCAGCCCTATTCTGGGTCCCCGGCGAACATTGCGGTTTATTTGGGTCTTGCAAAGCCAGGGGATAAAATTCTTGGGATGCGGCTTGCCGCTGGTGGCCACTTAACTCATGGGCACAAAGTCAATGCCTCGGGTATTTTCTTTAATTCAGTCAGCTATGAGGTGAACCAGAGTACTGGATTGATTAACTATAAAGAAGTAGAGCGGATTGCGGTGAAAGAAAAACCACGGGTAATTGTCTCGGGCTTGACTGCCTATCCGCGCCGAATTGACTTTAGAAAGTTTGGCGCGATTGCCAAAAAGGTTGGCAGTTATCATCTGGCTGATATTTCCCATATTGCCGGGCTGGTGGCCGCCGGGCTTCATCCCTCGCCGTTTCTGCATGCCGATGTGGTGACCACAACCACGCATAAGATTCTTCGCGGCCCGCGTGGCGCCGTTATATTTTGCAAAAAAGAATTGGCAGAAAAAATTGACCGCGCGGTTTTCCCTGGCCTGCAGGGCGGGCCGCATGACAATACAACCGCCGCCGTTGCTTATACATTTGGCCGAGTTGCAACTCCTGCCTACCGCGCCTACGCCAAACATGTCCTAGAAAACGCTAAGACGCTTGCTCGTGTTTTAATTAAAGAGGGTTTTGTATTGGCAACTGGCGGTACCGACAACCATATGCTGCTTTTGGATTTAAAACCGCTTGGGATATCAGGGCTGGATGCCGAAAAATTTCTGGAGTGCGCCGGTATTATCGCAAACCGCAACAGTCTCCCGGGCGACGCTTCTCCTTTTCGCCCGTCGGGTATTCGCATGGGAACGCCCGCAATAACCACCCGCGGCATGAAGTCCGAAGACATGGTGACAATTGCCACCTGGATTTCTCGAATTCTAATCGGCGGCGAAAACCCGGAAAAAGTTGGCCGCGAGATTCAGACGTTCTTAAAGAAATTCCCCGTCAGCTAATTCTATGCAGAAAAAAATCCGCGTCGGAATTTTATTTGGAGGAAAGTCTGCCGAGCACGAGGTTTCTATTCAGTCCGCCAAAAATGTATTAGCGGCACTTGATAAAGAAAAGTTTGAGCCGGTTCTGATCGCGATTGATAAAACAGGCGGTTGGCATCTTGAGGATCCCAAAACGCTTCTCGAAGCGCCTGATATTAAAAGCTTGAAGGCCGTTGAAGCCCACAAAAATAATGAAGTCGTTTTGGCGCAAGGTGGGGCGCGAGGCCAGTTAGTCAGCGCATCCGACGGCGCTCGAGCCGCAAATCATGTGGATGTAGTTTTCCCAGTGCTTCACGGGCCTTTTGGCGAGGACGGAACGGTTCAGGGTCTTTTTAAGTTGGCTGGCGTGCCATTCGTCGGTGCGGGGGTTTTAGGATCCGCTGTCGGGATGGATAAGGACGTGATGAAGCGACTTTTGCGTGACGCGGGGGTTCCTATAGCCAAGTTTCTTGTGTTCTCCCGCGAGCAAATTCCGCAAATTCGGTTTGAAGATGTTAAGGGCGAACTTGGTGCCCCGTTTTTTGTGAAGCCAGCCAATCTTGGTTCTTCCATCGGGATTAATAAAGTTAGAAGCGAAGAAGAATTCAACAACGCCGTTCAGGACGCATTCCAGTACGATCACAAGATTTTAATTGAGGAATACATCGAAGGGCGCGAGATTGAGTGCTCCGTATTGGGCAACGAGTCGCCAATTGCGTCGCTTCCGGGGGAGATCATCTCGCGCCATGAGTTTTATACTTATGCAGCTAAGTATCTGGATGAAAACGGAGCAATACTCGAAGTTCCGGCTAAAATCTCGCACAAAAAAATATCCGAAATCCAAAAACTTTCTGTTTTAGTTTTTCAGATTTTGTGCCTTGAGGGAATGGCGCGAGTTGATTTCTTTCTAAAATCCAACGGCGATGTGATCCTAAATGAGGTTAACACCATCCCGGGGTTCACCAAAATCAGTATGTATCCGAAACTATGGGGAGTCAGCGGCATCAGTTACTCGGAGCTTATTAGCCGTCTAATTTATCTTGCCATTGAGCGATTTGATAGCGAAAAAAAACTAAAAATCTCCTATCAACCATTTGCGCCAAAATATCTTATACCCGAGGTTCCATTTTATGGCCAGGACTGGGATTTGGCGCGCTGGCAGGAGCTTGGTTTTAGAAGTTATGAAGACGCCGAATACTGGCGGCGTTCAAGCTGTGGCGTCTTGAGTTTGAAAATGGCGATCGATGCTGGTCGGCTGAAAAAATCCGAGCCACTGTCGCCCGCGATTATTGATTACATTAAGAAAGGCCAAGAGATCGGCGCTTATACTGACGCCAAGGGCTGGAGTCATCAGGGGCTAGTGAATCTTGCACGGGAGTTTGGTGCCCAAGCCGTAGCCAAGTCTTATGTTAATGAGGAAGAAATCAAAAATATGCTGCTTTCAAGCGTGCTTCCAATTATTTCCATCAAATGGAATTTCGAGACTGTGAAGTCTCTGAAAGAGCGAATATTTTTCTGGAAAAAGTTCGGCGGGCATTTGGCGGTCGTAGTCGGGTTTGAGGAGGAGCGCGGCATCCGCGGATTCTACGTGCATCACACTTCCAAAAATACCGAGCAAAATTCAGAGCGGCGCTTTATTCCAATCCATCAATTCCATGACAGCTATACCGGGCGGTGCATCGCGGTAGGAACTAACTAAATCCATGAATCTATTTGACGGAAAAATGCTGGCAGTTGGAGTGCTGGCGGAAGCAGGGGAGTTAATCGGCGAGAAAAAACTTTCGCTAGGGATTATTTCGGTTGGTGATGATGTGATCTCGCAAAAGTTTGTGGCAGAGAAAGAAAAGCGCGGGCGCGAGTTAGGGGTTAGTGTGCGGCAGTATAAGTTTTCAATTGACGAATCAACGACTGCGCTTCGCGAAAAAATCAGCGATTTAGTCAAAAAAACTGGTCATGATGGGTTTATTGTCCAGCTTCCGCTCCCAGAAGGAGTCAATTCCCAATATATTTTGAATGCGATTCCTGAAGCCAAGGATATAGACTGCCTTAATCAAAAGTCAATCGGCGCGTTCGCTGTCGGGCGTGCCAAAATCTTGCCGCCAGTTGTGGGGGCGATAAAAACTCTGCTCGAAAGCCAGTCGATTGAACTGCGGGGCAAGAAAATCGTGGTTGTCGGCGGCGGGCGGCTTGTCGGGCGGCCTGTGGCGCTTTGGCTTTTGTCACAGGATCTCCCGTTTACAATGTTGACGTATCAATCGCCCGATTTAGCGGCGTATATTCGCGATGCGGACATTATTGTCTCGGGCGCAGGCCAGCCGCATTTTATCGGCGGGGGAGTTATTAAAGACGGCGCGGTTGTTATAGACTGCGGGACATCGGTCGAAGGCGGGCAGGTTAAGGGCGACATCAACCCCGCTGGGCTCGAATCAAAATCTAGCTGGCTTTCGCCTGTCCCTGGCGGAGTGGGACCGCTTACGGTCGCCTACATTTTTAAGAATCTCGCCGCATTATCAAGAGGGTGAGAGTTGCTTCAGTTTCACTCGGATAGGATAAAACAGATAGCATAAAAATTTAAAAATTATCCATTGTATTATCTATATCGATAGTATATACTATCGATATAGATAATAAGATTGTTATGGGCCGTCTGTCGCAAAATAAACTTTCACCAGAGATGCAGAAAGAGATCACTGATTCGCTCGTGCGGATTATGACGAAGATTAAGGATGGGGCTCTCCTCCAGAAGTTTCTTGATGATCTCCTCACTCCCGCCGAGAAATTGATGCTGGCGAAGCGTTTGATGGTCGCAGTTCTATTGCAGCGCGGGTATAGTTGCGGCGCAGTTTGTCGCGCGTTGAAACTAAGCCGAGGAACAGTATTTCTCATTCAGCGAGAGCTTGCGAGGGGAGGAGATGGATATCGTACTGTCTTTCGTGAGTTTTTCCAGGAATCGTATAATAAAAAAACAGCAGGGGCAATTGAGCGGTTTCTGAATAAAATCACCTTGCCAGTCAAAGGTTCTCCGTCAAGTATGCGTCGCTGGAAGCATGCGCTTTACCAATAAGGCATGGATATGCAGAAGAGAATAATTTCTACCTATATCGATAGTATATACTATCGATATAGGTAGAAATGAAGATGAGATGCCAAATCCATAGATGATAGATGTGCATAGACACGAGGAGAAAAAAGAGGCGGTCTAGAGAAGATAACTATGGCCGATATTTCATTTTTCCATTATTTGAATTCTTTAGCTGGCCAAAGTTCGGGGTTTGATTTTATTGTGGTTCTTGTCGGGCAATATGTGCCGTACGTTCTCGGGTTTTTGCCGTTTCTGCTTTTTAGGAAGCAGGGATGGAGCAAGGAGACACGAAGTCACGTCGGGTTCATTTATGCTTACGCCATTATCGCGCGGTTTGTTGTTACGCCGATTATCCGCTACTTCATTATCTCGCCGCGGCCGTTTTTGACGCCCGGAGTTCGTCAGCTGATTTTTAACGAAACATCATCCTCGTTTCCATCCGGACACGCCGTTTTCTTCTTTGCGCTGGCCACGGGTCTTTGGTTTTATGACCGGCGCCTTGGCTTGATTGCGGGTATTGTGGCGCTTCTCGTCAGCACTGCCCGCGTTATCGCCGGCGTCCACTGGCCGGTTGATATCGTCGGCGGGTTTGTTGTGGGAGTTGGAGTCACCTGGATTTGCGAAGTTTTGAGAAAGAGATATCTATTAGGAGCGAGTTTGTAGTTTGAGTTCTGGCTTCGTAGCTATGATATGGCAGAAAATACTACAAATGAGTTCTCCTTTATATTAAAGCCCTCACAGCACGGCATAGGCGTTTTTGCTGTGCATGATATTAAAAAGGGAACATATCTTCGATTATTTGGCGATGAAAAGGAGCTTGAGCATCGAGTTCGTAATTTGGACAAAAAGGAGATACCAGAAGCTTTCCGGCAATACCCCATGGACAGAGGAGAAACCATGATATGTCCAGAGGATTTTGGTTGTATGCCAGTCGGCTGGTACCTGAACCACTCTAATAAGGCCAATGCTATTCATCAGGATTATCATTGGTATGCCGCTCGGGATATCGTAGCGGGTGAGGAAATTACGATTGACTATAACACCTTGGGAGAGTCCGAGGAGTCGAGGGTAGATTACCAATTCACTACATCCTAACTATGCGTCTTATCTTAACTTCCAACGGCTTCCATGGGGAAAGTAAAAATATACGGGATGAGTTTTTTAGATTGGCTGGTAAATCATCCCAGGAAATACGGGTGGCGTTCGTCCCCACCGCATCACATGTTGAAAAAGACAGATCATATGTTGAGATAGATCGCGGTGAGCTCATTAACATGGGTATTCCTCGAGAAAATATTGTCAATTTCGAGTTAGATCATGGAATAGATTCCAAAGAACTCCAAGAGTTCGACGTGATATTCATCGAAGGAGGCAATACGTTTTTCCTACTGCAGAAAGTTCGCGAAAGCGGTTTTGATAAAGCAATCAAAGAATACCTCGATCAGGATAGAGGAGTTTATGTCGGTGTCTCTGCGGGAACAATACTAGCGGGTCCCAATATTGAAATATCCGAACCTTGGGACGATAAGAGTCTCGCTAAGCTCGGTGACACAGTGGGGCTTAATCTAGTCGCTGCTGCTTACTGTCCTCACTTTCGGAGAAAGGATGAGTCAATATTGAGTAAGCTTCAAGGAAGAGCCTCCTATTCCATTAAGCCGCTTGAAGATGGTCAAGCGGTTGTGAGTGATGGATTAACTGATCGATTAATAACTGGATAGTTGTGAGAACCCTAAATTTAAAGGAACTATTTGGCTTGGCGCGAGAGCTAGAAAGTTTCTCCAAGTCTTGTTTTGCCAGCTTAAAAATAAATATCCCTCCGTGATGGGCGCACGGAGGGATGGTCGCGCTAGGTGCGAGTCATAATTCCGTTGTGGAGCCGAACCAAGCCGTTCAACGACCTGATCAACTCATGGAAAGCGAGAGCTTCACGCATGTGGCCTCTGTCTATAGCGCCTACCTGAACACCAAGTTCAAGCAGTTGCCGCGAGGTGAATAGCGAAATGACTGGGACGTGGAAGTGCTTGCGGATCATTTCTGCTCCGCCTTCTTCGCGATCAATAACAACGGCCAGCGCTTGGACTCGCACTCCGGCAGAGTGGAGTTTCGCTATCCAGCGGAGTTTCGTTGTGCCAGCCCCGATGACATCATCCACCAGGACAGCGTGGATGCCATGGTTTACTCGCGACAATTGAATCTCTTCATCTTCCTTCGTCAGCGGGAAGTGGTACAGATGGGGTTTCTCCGCCTTCGCCACGAGCCGTGCATATTCCGTGCCGGCGTTGGGGACTCCAGTTACCCACTCGCACCTGATGCTGTTCTCGGCGACTATTGCACGTATTGCCCGCGCGATCTTTTGCGCTAAGGGTTCCGGCAGCCATCCTCCTTGCTTCAGTGTGCGGATCACCCAGCGCAGAGGGGATGGAGGAAGTTCATGTAATAGTTCGCCTAGTTTGTGAGGGTGCGGTTCAAAAACCACGTTCCACTTCACCAGATGCTCGGCAATATCTTTCAGTTCCGGTTTCATGGCCTATTCTCCTTTTTTGCGGCTTGTGAATGATCAGGTAAAGAACTCGGTGCAGTATTCTTGAATTAGTCCGAACCCCAGTAGTAAAGCAGAGCTTACTACGGGGCACAGCGCATTTCGTCCCGACCGAGGTCGCGGACGAGGAAGTCCCACCGCGAAAACTCGGAGGCCTATTGCTCGGCCGTGCCTCCTAGAGCGTTCGTGCGAATGCACAGAGTAGCTCGCACGGCTTAGAGAGCTGTACCGACTTGTCCTTCCGAAACTTTAGTGAAGGAGGATGACAATTTTCCCGATTTCATCAAAATCTTTGATTTTGTTTGAAATCGAGGATCCTCAACTTTGTTACTCCGCTTTGCGGAGACAAAA
>Ga0209542_10014096_pt1 | contig 13656 bp, 12 predicted proteins | sample RifCSPhighO2_01_FD_184028 | JGI IMG/M metagenome (GOLD analysis project Ga0209542, IMG submission 184028) | Soil microbial communities from Rifle, Colorado - Rifle CSP2_plank highO2_0.1 (SPAdes) (version 2) | ecosystem: Environmental > Terrestrial > Deep subsurface > Rock core/Sediment ...
TATGTGGTGGGAGTAGCCATTCTCTACGCTTTGTTCCATTACACCCGTCTCCTTCTTGTGTCGAAATAGAAAGCACTGTAGGTTTGAGAGATGTTGAAAATAGGTATTGTGGGTCTCCCCAACGTCGGGAAGTCAACGCTTTTTAATGCACTCACCAAAGCATCGGTGCCGGCGGAGAACTATCCGTTTTGTACGATTGACCCCTCCGTTGGGGTAGTAGGTGTCCCTGATGCGCGTCTCGCGCCGCTCGCCGCATTTTCGAAAAGCGAGAAGGTGATTCCTGCGGCGATAGAATTCGTGGACATCGCCGGTTTGGTGAAAGGCGCGGCGCAGGGCGAGGGATTGGGGAATCAATTTCTCGCGAACATCCGCGAAACGGATGCGATTCTGCAGGTAGTACGGTTCTTCGACGACCCGAACGTGCTTCATGTGGAAAAAGAAATAGAGCCCTACAAGGATATCGAAATTATCAACGTTGAGCTCGTGCTTGCCGACGCGGAACAGGTGAGGAAGCGTCGTGACAAAATTGTTAGCGACATTAAAGCGGGTCGAAAAGATTTTATCGCCGAGGATGTGATACTCGCGAAACTCGAGCAGGCATTCGCGGCAGGAAAGCTCGCGCTCTATGCTAGCCTGACCGGTGACGAGAAAAAGTTAGTGTCTCATTTACATTTGCTCACGATGAAGCCGATTCTGTACGCGCTCAATAAAAAGAGCGGGGGACACAATCTGGACGAGCTCGCCGACGGACGTGCCGAGCGCGCATACGACCTCATCACATCGCTCGGTGGGCGCTATATATTTTTGGATGCCGTCACGGAGTGCGAGTTAAATGATGTAACAGATGACGACCGGCAGAGCTTTCGTCAAGAACTTGGCGTATCAGAGGACGGTCTCGCGGGTCTCATTCGCGGTGCGTATGAGACGCTCGGTCTTATTTCATTCTTCACCACCGGCACCGACGAGACGCGCGCATGGACCGTTCCCGCGGGGAGCACGGCGCCGGTAGCCGGCGCCGCCATCCACAACGACTTTTTGAATAAATTTATTCGCGCCGAAGTGATTGAATGGAAGAAACTTATCGAAGCGGGTTCCTATGCCGCCGCGCGCGAAAAAGGTCTCGTCCGTACCGAAGGGAAGGAATACATCGTCCGTGATGGCGACGTGATCGAATTTCTTCACGGCTAATAAAGGTAAAGAGGTTAAACCTCTTTATTTCAGGTATCCACAATTTGTCTCTATAGGTACAAGTTGTGGATACCTGTAAATTCTGAATGTTCTGGAGAATACCTCAACGGGTTGAGGTATTCGACGTGTGGTATAATGCGGGGCATATGGACAAACCTAAAACAACAGCTAAAGATTTCTTCTTGTGGGCGGGTGCAATGGTTGCGTTCTACTGGAGCGTCATCGCCTTCATCTTCCTCATTTTCGATTACATTAACTATACGTTCCCGAACGCCCTTACCTATTATCCGGCTGACCCGTATCAAGGTGGCATCAGTTACGAAATGGCGTCCATCATCGTGCTGCTCCCGCTCTATCTGTTCCTCATGCGATTTATACGCCGAGATATTGCCCGAGATGCTTCGCGGGGCGACATCTGGGTGCGCCGCTGGCTGCTTATCCTCACGCTCTTTGTCGCGGGAATCACCATAGCGGTAGATCTCATCACGCTCCTCACCACCTTCCTTAACGGAGAGGCTCTGACGACCGCATTCTTGCTCAAGGTGCTGGTTATCTTCCTCGTTGCCTCTGGAGTCTTCATGCATTTCATCGCCGACCTTCGCGGGTACTGGACGATGTATCCGTCGCGTAAACAGTATGTCGTCGTTGGTGTTGCGGCGCTTGCGATCGTCTCGATAGTCTCCGGTTTCTTCATCGTAGGTACGCCTGCAGAAGCTCGTCTCGCGCGCTTCGACGAACAGAAAGTGAACGACTTGCAGAATATACAGTCACAAGTCGTGTATTACTGGCAAGCGAAACAGAAATTACCTACCGTGATTGACGACCTCAACAATCCGCTCTCGTATGGCCCGCTACCTGTAGACGCCCAAACGGGAGAGTCATATGCCTACAAGGCGACTGGAACGCTTTCGTTCCAGCTCTGTGCAACGTTTAACAAGGAGAGTCGTAGGAATCAAAACGTATATTCCGAAACTCGTGCACTGGCGCCTATGCCAGCGGGCGTTAAGGGTGTGCTGATTCAAGATAATTGGCAACACGGCGCAGGTCGCGTGTGTTTCGACCGCACCATCGACCCCAGCTTTTATCCGCCGCTAAAATAAGGTTCGGCTGTGTCGTATGATCATAAAAAAATAGAGAAAGACGCTCATGAGCTGTGGGCGAGCCTGAATCTCTATCAAACCGATCTCTCGGACACCACACCCGCCGGAGGCGGGTCCGCCTCCGGCGGAAAGGAGCCTTACTATCTCCTGGTGGAATTTCCGTATCCTTCTGGCGACCTGCATATCGGTCATTGGTATGCATTCGCGGTCACCGACATATATGCGCGCCTTCTGCGCGCCCGCGGGAAAAATGTCTTTTTCCCGATCGGTTTTGATGCGTTTGGACTGCCTGCAGAAAATGCCGCGATAAAGGGAGGTCTCGACCCAAAAGAGTGGACGTATAAAAATATGGCACGGATGCGCGAACAGCTCGCGTCTATGGGTGCGTCGTTTGATTGGAGCAAAGAGGTTGTCACGTGCGATCCAAGCTATTACCAATGGACGCAATGGCTCTTTACAAAATTATTTGATCATAAACTCGCCGAACGTCGCGAGGCGGCGGTGAAATGGTGTCCCAAAGATCAAACCGTCCTCGCGAACGAACAAGTTGTTGATGGCCGCTGTGAACGGTGCGGTACGGCAGTCGAAGAGAAACGCCTCACCCAATGGTTCCTTAAAATTACTGACTATGCGGAGCGTCTCCTCGCCGGCCTCGAGACGCTCCCGTGGCGCGAAGAGATAAAAGAAGCGCAGCGCGCGTGGATCGGCAAGAACGAGGGCGCGAAATTAAGGTTCGACCTTATGCCTGATTCCCAAGGTCGAACCTTGGAATCTATTGACGTGTTTACGACGCGACCGGACACAATTTTTGGCGCGACGTACATCGTGCTTGCACCCGAACACCCTCTTGTTAAGGGACTTCGCAAGTCCCTCAAAAACATGAGGAAAGTGAAAACGTATATTGCAGCGACGGCGAAGAAGACCGAACGGGAACGAAACGAAAATAAGGAGAAAACCGGCGTGAAGCTGGAGGGGATTTCTGCAACCAACCCCGCAACAAAAGAAGAAATTCCCGTGTACGTCGCCGATTACGTTCTTGCGTCCTATGGAACCGGCGCCGTGATGGCGGTCCCCGCCCACGACGAACGCGATTTCGAGTTTGCGAAGAAATATGCACTTCCTATTCGGCGTGTGGTCGAACCTTCTCTCGTACAGACTATCGGATCATCTGCTTTCAAGATAAACGAATCATATGTCGATCATCGCGGCGTGATAGTACTCCTCAAACATTGGTCGGAAGAAAAATATCTGGCTCTTGGGTGGAAGGATGCTTCGGATTGGGGGACGCTTCTCACGGGCAGCATCGATGAAGGAGTGACTCCAGAAGAAACTGTTCTCAAGGAGATTACGGAAGAGACAGGGTATACCCACGCACGCATTGTTCGTTCACTCGGTTCCATACATGGCAAATACTTTCATGTGCCAAAAAATACGAATCGTTTTGCTCACGCGCCGGCTTTTTATGTTGAACTTGAAGACGATAATTGTATTGCTGTTGCCGAGGAGGAAGCGAAGAAACATGTATTGAAATGGTTGACGCTCGATGAACTTAAGAAATTCCTTACGCCCCTTTCTCACCAAATAACGGTCGCATTGTTTGAGAACGAGGTATATACGGGTACTGGACTTCTTACGGATTCCGGTGAATTCACCGGAAAAAATAGCGAAGAGGCGAAGTGGGACATCGTGAAAGCCGTGGGCGGCGAGAAAGCGACCCAGTATCGCATCCGCAATTGGCTCGTGAGCCGCCAGCGCTATTGGGGTTGTCCGATCCCAATCGTTTACGATCCGAAAGGGAAGCCGCACGCGGTCCCCGCCGAACATTTGCCGTGGCTTCTACCAACTGACGTGGACTTTACACCAACGGGGAAGGCGCCACTCGCATCTTCGAAAGAATTACAGGAACGCGTGACGCGTCTTTTCGGCGAAGGATGGACGCCGGAATACGATACCTTGGATACCTTTGTAGATTCTTCGTGGTATTTCCTCCGCTATCTTGACCCGAAAGATATACACGCCTTTTCCGATGCCACTCTGATGAAAAGATGGATGCCGGTCAATCGCTATTCGGGCGGGAGCGAGCATACCACCATGCACCTTCTATACGCACGATTCTTTATGAAGGCGCTCTACGACCTCGCACTTGTACCGGTCGAGGAGCCGTTTATCGAGCGATTCAATCGCGGCCTCATCATGGGCCCGAACGGGCAGAAGATGAGCAAGTCAAAAGGAAACGTCGTCAACCCGGACGAATTCGTGCAAAAATATGGTGCGGATGCGGTGCGCGTTTACCTCGCTTTCATCGGCCCCTATAACGAGCCGGGGAGCTATCCGTGGAACCTCGAGGGTGTCGCCGCGATGCGAAAGTTCCTTGACCGTATTGAACGGCTCGTCGAACGTGTGGGGGAGGGAGACGAAGCGTCGGAGGAAGTTCAGCAGGCGATCGCGCGCGCGAGCATGAAAGTCGCCGAAGATGGCGATCGGTTTAAGTTCAACACGGCCGTCGCGGCGCTCATGATATTGGTAAATGAACTTGAAGCAACTTCTGTTGTTCCTAAACATATCCTTGCTCAATTAGTCATTTTACTTGCGCCATTTGCGCCGCATCTCGCCGAATATCTTTGGGAAAAACTCGTGGGAGAAGAAAGTGTGCATCAGCAGTCGTGGCCTGTAGCTGCGCTTACTGTAGTGAGCGAGAAAGAGGTAGTAGTACAGGTCAACGGCAAGCGTCGCGGTTCCGTGACACTCGCTGTCGATGCATCCGAAGCTACCGCCGTCGCCGCGACTCGCGCACTCCCCGCCGTTCTCGCTGCACTCGCCGGGAAAGAACCTGCACGCGTCGTTTACGTACCGGGCAAGATTATCAACCTTGTGGTATAATGAGCCGCACTTGACTATTTATAAAGCATTTGCTATAAATTAGACCACATGAAAAAGGTCACGAAGACGAAGAAACACGAGGTAGCGGGGACAACGTCCGCCATGTTTTCTTTTGACAGTGCCAACCTCGTAAAAAGGCTCCTTTCTGCAGTGCCGGAACGCGCCCGCGAAGTCCTCGTGCGTCGCTTCGGTCTTGGGGTAAATCCGAAACGGGAGACACTGGAGACGATCGGCGATCGTTCCGGTATTACGCGAGAGCGCGTTCGTCAGATCGAGGCAGCCGGGCTCGATGCCGTACGCGCTAGCAAGGTCTTCAAAGAATCCGCTGCTTCATTTACCGAGCTCGCGCGCTACATCGACACGCTCGGCGTCATCGTGCCGGAAGAGACGCTTCTCTCCGCGCTTGGAAAGGACGAACGAAGCCGCAATCGATTTCGTTTTTTCCTCATGGTTGATTCGGCGTTCTTCCGCGAGCGCGAAACGAATGACTTTATCGCACGCTGGCACGTCGACAGCACCACGGCGAAACACATCCACAATGCGCTTTCAAAACTGTACGCCTCGCTTTCTGACGATGAAATCGTTTCTGAGAGCGAAATCATCGACCGTTTCATCGATGAACTCAAGGAAGTGAACGACGCCTATAAGAATGAAGAGGTGTTGAAGCGTTGGCTGACGCTTTCCAAACATATCGGCAAAAATCCGCTTTCTGAATGGGGCCGCGCAACTGCACCCGCCATTCGCATCAAAGGCGTCCGTGATTATGCTTACCTTACGGTGAAGCGCCACGGCGCTCCGATGCACTTCTCCGCAGTTGCCAAAGCCATCAGCACTCTTTTCTCAAAAAAGGCTCACGTCGCGACTACCCACAACGAACTCATCAAGGATCCTCGTTTCGTGCTCGTTGGCCGCGGGCTCTACGCGCTTACCGAGTGGGGCTATAAGCCGGGTGTTGTGCGCGATGTCATTCGCGAAGCGCTCGAAAAAGAGGGCCCGATGAAGAAGGACGAGATCATTCGACACGTAAAGAAAGCGCGTTTTGTGAAAGATAACACCATCCTCGTGAACCTCAACGATCCGCGCTACTTCAAGCGCCTCAAAGACGGTCGCTACGCAGCAGCATAAGCTTTTCGGACAAAACCGGCGGTGCTGGAAGGCGCCGCCGGTTTTTGTAATGCTATACTTTACCTATGGCCCTGCTACCATTTCTTGACCACGACACGCTCAAAGGATTGAGAGTAAAGATCAGAAACACCTTTGGCATTCATTTCGAGCCATGGACACTTCTTGCGCTTGGTTTCGCGCTTCTCGTCCCGGCGTTTATGCTCATACCAGACCTCGTGATGCTGTCTTTCTCCATTGCACTGTTCCTTTCACCGTTGTGGCTGCCGCTCATGCTCGCTCTTGGAGTGTGGAAGCTGTGGTATATATTCAAACGCTCGGAGTTTATCGCCAAACAGACGTATATCCTTCTCGAAATAAAACCGCCCCGTAATTTAGTGAAAACGCCGCTCGCGATGGAAGCGTTCCTCGCGAGCATACACCTCACGGGTGGCGAGGCAACATGGTGGGCACGCTTCAAGGGTGGCACTCGGCCTTTCTGGTCTCTCGAAATGGCGTCATTTGAAGGACAGGTACATTTTTTCATATGGGCACGAGCGACTTTCCGCCGCGTTATTGAGGGGCAATTGTATGCGCAATATCCGGGCGTGCAAATAGTCGAGGTGTCCGACTACACCCGTCTCATATCCGCAAAACCAGAGGAGTGGATCGTATGGGGGTGCGATTTTGGACCGACGAACAAGAACCCGTTGCCGATCAAAACGTATGTTGAGTACGGGCTCGATCAGGTGCAAAAAGAACCGGAACAAGTTGATCCGATCGCGCACCTTATTGAATTTATGGCCTCTATAGGAAAGGGGGAATATCTTTGGCTCCAGTTCGTTATTCGCGCACATAGGGGCGAGAGATATGGAGCCACTCCCGGTGCGGTGACGAGTAACAAACGGAATGCGGAAGGGAAAGGTTGGACCTGGAGAGACGAAGGGAAGGAATTGATAGAAGAAATGCGCAGAAAAACACGTAGTCCGTATGTTGACCCGGCGACCGGCGAGGAACGCGCGGGATTTCCGAATCCGACGAAGGGCGAAGCGGAGCTCATGGGCGCTATTGACCGCAACACCACAAAGCTCGCTTTTGACGTGGGCATACGAAGTATTTATTTGGCAAAACCGGATAAATTTAATTTCATCACCATTTCCCATATGATCGGTCTTTTTAAACCGTTTAGCACCGATGGATGGAACGGCATCAATTCGACCGCCTGGATGAAACGATTTGACGATTACCCGTGGGAGATCAATGTCGAAAAACGGAAAAATTATTTTCGCCGCAAGCTGGTTGAAGCCTATCGCCGCCGGCAATTCTTTTATGATCCGTTTTTTAAAGGAGGCTTATTCGGCGATGAAACCAATATTCTGAGTACCGAAGAACTCGCAACGCTGTATCACATTCCCTCGCGCGGCGTTGAGACACCGGGCCTTGAGCGCATTCAATCAGCCACCCACGCGGCTCCCGACAACTTGCCGACCTAACACATGGATTTTTTCAAACGATATGGAGCACCAGCTCTCCTTGTGTGCCAGTCTCACGTATCTCGCTATCGGCGGGCATGGGTGGTGGTATGTATACTTGTTGCATTCATTTTCGGCGTCATCGTTACGTCGGCACCTGCGAACTTCTCTTTAACTATCGTTGCTATTCCTCAAGGGACGTCTGCACCGGAAGTTGTACGTATTCTTACCGACGCTCACGTCATCAAACATCCGTCGCTCCTACGGTTCGCGCTTCGTGTGTCCGGCGCAAGCAACTCCGTACAAGCCGGTGCCTATCGCTTTAGCAAACCTCAGAACGTACTCACCGTCGCGTACCGGCTCATCATGGGCGACTACGATCTCCCGACGGTACGCATCACGTTTCCCGAAGGGATAACGATACGAGAAGCGACGGTATTCGTCGCAGGTGCATTCCCCCTCATATCCGCGACCGCCTTTCAGAAGGCGGCCGGACCATATGAGGGGTATCTTTTCCCCGATACGTACTTTTTCTCGCCGGGAGCCGATGCCGAATCAATAGTGGAAACAATGCGCGCAAATTTCAATACGAAAATAACATCTCTGGCGAGTGATTTGGCTGCATCCGGACGCTCACTTTCCGATATTGTCATCATGGCGTCTTTGGTCGAAAAGGAAGCACGGTCTATTCCTCACAAGCGCACTGTGGCAGGCATTCTGTACAATCGACTTGCACTCGGCATGCCGCTCCAAGTCGATGCGGTTTTCGGATATATCTACGGGCGCGACACCTACTCGCCTTCCTTCGACGATCTAAAGGTCGACTCCCCGTACAACACCTATATTCACACCGGACTGCCGCCGGGGCCCATCGATAATCCGGGACTTGATTCTCTCGAAGCGGTACTCCATCCAACCAAAACGAATTATCTCTACTACCTCACCGGTATCGACGGCTTCATGCACTACGCCACCACCTACGCCGGCCACCAAGCAAACCAGAAAAAGTATTTACGTTAGAATGTACGGATGATGAACGTACGGAAGAAGAAGATATTTGTAGGATTGTCGGGAGGAGTGGACTCGGCCGTTTCGGCTGCGCTTTTGGTACGAGCAGACGCAGAAGTGACGGGAGTGTTTATCAAAGGATGGTATCCGCCCGAAATGCCGTGTACGTGGGCCCTTGAGCGCCGCGACGCGATGCGCGTCGCGGCGCGAATACACATTCCGTTCCTCACGCTCGATGCAGGTGCCGAATATAAGAAAAGTGTCATTGATTACTTGATTGCCGAATATCGCGCGGGACGAACGCCCAATCCGGACGTCATGTGCAATCGCGATGTAAAATTCGGCGCGTTTTATCGTTTTGCAAAAGCTCGCGGAGCAGACGCCATTGCAACCGGGCATTACCGTTCCGGCGAGAAAGACCAGAGTTATTTCCTATGGGCCGTTCCGAAAGACATTTTGGACGCGACACTATTTCCGGTGGAAAATCTGGAGAAAGGCGAGGTGCGTGCGCTCGCAAGAAAATTTAACCTGCCGGTGGCCGAAAAGAAAGATAGCCAAGGAGTCTGTTTCCTCGGAAGCGTGTCCGTCGAAGAATTTCTCCGGAACGAGTTTGGGAGCGATAATCCAGCCCTCCTCTACACGCTCGGGCAGAGGGTTTCGCGCGCAGGCGGCCCGTGGTATGTGGTCGGCAAAGATGTTGAGAAAAAGGAAATCACTGTTTCAAAAACACGGGTACCCGCTATCCGAGGCATCCATTTTCGTGATGCGAATTGGTTCCACGATCCAACACGCATTGTGGAAGCGCAGTACCGATACCGAGGTCCGCGCGTACAAGGACGCATCGAGAAAAATAAATTCATCGCTACGAAAGTGCTTCCCGAAGTCCCTGCTCCCGGCCAATCCATCGTCTTTTATAAGGGTGACGAATTGATTGGTGGTGGTATTATTGTAAGATGAATCAGATGCGCCTTTGGATGGCCGCCAGTATTATCGCCATCGTCCTTATCGTCAGCTTCGTACTCTCGGTCCCTCACACCCGCGATGTGGCGGATACTCTGCCGCTGCAAACCGCGACGACGAGCGTGCCGCTTATCACGTTGCACGATGCCTTTAAAAAAGGCGTACACACCATCACGGGTTCAGTCGAAGCGCCAAACGCCTGCACACTCGTCATCGCCCGCGCGTCCGTTGTTGGCGACGCAACGAGTACACAAAACATACACCTCGCGATATCTCAATCATCAGACGCTGGAGTCTGCCTTCAACTTCCAACTCGCATGAAGTTTTCGGTAACGCTTGCCGCGCCGGCAGAACTGCCGATAACGGTAACGGTTAACGGGCTCTCCGCGACCACGAGCCCGTCATGACGACCTCTCCGGTCATCGTCAAAGCTGACGGGTCGCGTGAGACATTCGATCCCGAGCGTCTGGTTATTTCACTCGAGCGAGCCGGTGCGGGAGCACACACCGCAGCTCATATTGCCGAAGTGATTACCAGTACTGTACTCCCCGGAGCCTCCTCGAAAGAAATTTACACTCGTGCCTTTACTCTGTTGCGCAAAGAAGGACGTCCTGTTGCCGCTCGCTACGCGCTTCGGCGCGCCCTCTTGGAACTCGGTCCCTCCGGTCATCCGTTTGAGGATTTTATGTCACATGTGTACCGCAAAGAAGGCTGGCACGTTGAGACAAGAAAGATACTGAAGGGCAAGTGTGTATCGCACGAGATCGACTTCTACGCGTCACATGCAGAGCAGAACGAATTTCTTGCCGCCGAGCTGAAGTATCATAACGATCCGAGCTACAAAACTGATTTGAAAATAGCGCTCTATGTCAAAAGCCGTTTTGACGACATTTTTGCCTGCGATCCATCGGTTCGCCCTTGTCCGATCGATCGCGGCATCCTCATCACCAATACGAAATTCACTTCCGAAGCTATCGCTTACGCTGAGTGTGCGGGTGTCGAGCTCTTAGGGTGGGGATATCCAACAGATAATTCTCTCTTTGCGCACATGAGCCGCACAAAAGTGTATCCGATCACCGCTCTCACCGGCCTCTCGCACGCCGAAAAGAATCTTCTGATCGAACATGGCGTCATCGCCGTCGATGAGATCGTACAAGATCGCCGCGCACTCGATCCGCTTCATCTTCCACCGGAACGGGTCGGAGAACTTTTGGCAGAGACCGAGGGTCTGCTCGCTCTGTGATATTCACAGGGACCGTTTTGTGAGTTCTTCGCGAGCAACATCCGCGTCATTCCAGGGTATTCGCACCCCCTCGGAGCCCATAATATAGTTGCTAGCGCCTTTGCCGGTGATAAACACCACAGAATCTTTTTCCGCCATACGGAACGCCTTTTGTATTGCCTCACGCCGATCGCGAATGAATTCGTGAGGGCGATTGTGTATCCCTTTGGCGACATCTGCGGCAATGTCCTCCGGATCTTCGTCGTAAGGATCTTCGGTGGTGAGAATAATGTATTCGCAGTGCTTATCGGCGATTTCTCCCATCACTTTACGTTTTGCAATATCTCGTCCGCCGCCGGTACCGCCCAAAATGCAGATTTTTTTTATGCCTGCATACACGCTATATGCGTGATCAAGCGAATCCGCGGTGTGCGCATAGTCCACAATGACGGTAAAATTTTGTCCTTCACTAATACGCTCCATTCTGCCCGAAATGCCCGCAAATTTTTCAAGGGCACTTTGTATCGTCTCAACGCTCACACCGCGGCTTTTGGTAAAAGTTGCTGCCGCGAGTGCATTCATGATATTGAACTCTCCCGGGAGTCGCAAGCGGATCGATTTTCCGCACCAGGTCATCTCGCCCCCTTCGGGAGCGGTGGTGTAAGGTTGCGCATCCGCGATGTCGTAAGAGAGCCTCGTTCCAACGCGTACCGAAAGAAATTTTGTTGCTTCGGCATCGCCTCGGTTGGCCACAATGGTGTGTTGACGCGCCCGCCCGCGTTCAAGGGCGCGCGCAAGACGTAGTTTTGCCTCAAGATATTTTTCGTAGGAGCCGTGCGACTCGATGTGTTCCGGGGAAAGATTGGTAAAAATGAGTGCATCAAGATCAATGAATGCATGACGGAATTGTTTTGCGCCTTCAGATGTCATCTCAAGCACCGCATAGGCGCATTTTGCATCGACCGCCCTACGCAGGAATTGCTGGAGGAGCGTCCTCCCGAGCATACTTCGTTCCGTTTCGTTTTCTTCAATGCAGTCCGCGATTTTTAATCGATTTGTGTTCGCGAACGCAACGCGAAAACCGGCTTCTTCCAATAGTGCTGCGACAAGCTCGGTGGTTGAGGTTTTGCCCTTGGTGCCAGTAACTCCGACAACATAAAGCTTACGGGAAGGGAAGCGATACCACAGTGCTCCTATCCCGGCAAGCAAGTAGTGATACGGCGGTTGCATAACCTTAAATAAAACACTCGGAATAAGGGACCGTATCGTTCTCAGGAGTTTTTCCATGCGTGGTATAGTAGTGTATCATGTACAAAAAAAGGAGCGGAAGCGGACTATTTAACCCGTCTTCGCCGGAACCATTCAAGGTGAGCCGTTCAAAAATCGACCTCTTTACCGAATGCCCGCGCTGCGCCTATCTCGATATGCGGCTTGGGGTAAAGCGTCCCTCGATGCCCGCGTTTACGCTCAACAACGCCGTTGACGAACTTCTGAAACGCGAATTTGATATCCATCGAGCGCAAGCCTCTCGGCATCCGCTTTTGGAACGTTACGGTCTTGACGCCGTCCCGCTTGCCGATGAACGGATGGACGAATGGCGCGACGCGCTTCGACGCGGCATCAGTTACCTTCACGAACCGACAAATATTCTTGTGCGAGGAGGCATTGATGACGTGTGGGTGAATCCGGCGGGCGAATTCATCATTGTGGACTATAAAGCGACCAGTAAGAAAATAGGTCCGAGTACCGAGGAGGACTTGTATGATTCATATAAACGACAGATGGAAATATACCAGTGGTTGTTTCGCCAGAACGGCTTTACCGTCTCACCAACCGGCTACTTCGTGTATGTGAATGGAAAATCCGATGCAAAGGCCTTTGACGCGAAACTCGAATTTGATCTCGAACTCATTCCGTACACCGGGAGCGACGCGTGGGTGGAGCCGGCGGTTTTTGACCTTAAGAAAATGCTTTTGAGCGATGAAATTCCCGCAATGGGAACCGCCTTTGGCGGCGGGCCCTGCGACTACTGCACCTACCGAGAAAATGCCGGAAAGATCTTACGCGAGGTGCACGCCAAAAACAAAAAGAAATGAACCAGAGAAATACATTTGCCAACCGCGTGAAAAATGCAGTGCGACAGATACCGAGAGGGGAGACGAGGAGTTACGGCGAGGTTGCACGAGCAATCGGCCACCCGGGCGCCGCGCGTGCCGTCGGCATGGTGATGAAAAATAATCATGACCCGAGCGTACCTTGCCACCGCGTCATCCGCGCCGACGGCGCTATCGGTAACTACAACCGCGGCGAAGCGCGCAAACGCGCATTACTCAAGGAAGAAGGAGCAGTATGAACGTAAAGATAGAACCGTCGTGGACGACACACTTGCAAGGAGAATTCGAGCAGGCGTATTTCAAAGAACTGACAGACTTTGTGAAGAAGGAATACAAGGAGGTGGCCGTATATCCGGCGCCGAAAAATATTTTCCGCGCCTTTGATCTGTGTCCCTTCGACAAAGTGAAAGTCGTCATTCTCGGTCAGGACCCCTATCACGGCGCGCGGCAAGCCAACGGGCTTGCCTTCGCCGTTGATGAGCGGGAAGCAGTACCGCCTTCTCTGCAAAATATTTTTAAGGAGATAGCAAGCGATATCGGGAAGCCGCTTACGCATACCACCGGTGACCTCTCGCGCTGGGCAACGCAGGGTGTGCTTCTTCTCAATGCGA
>Ga0209542_10014097_pt1 | contig 13654 bp, 12 predicted proteins | sample RifCSPhighO2_01_FD_184028 | JGI IMG/M metagenome (GOLD analysis project Ga0209542, IMG submission 184028) | Soil microbial communities from Rifle, Colorado - Rifle CSP2_plank highO2_0.1 (SPAdes) (version 2) | ecosystem: Environmental > Terrestrial > Deep subsurface > Rock core/Sediment ...
ACAAGGCCCAACGCGTCGTGAGTTACCTGCTCGGCACCCTGAAATCCGGTGACTCACTGGCCGTGGCGCGCGTCAAGAGCCGCAGCTTCACCGAGAAGGACATCATCGCCAAGGTGACCCTGGGCAAGGACCCGATGCAGATGAACAACCAGAAACGCGGCTTCGCCGACAAGATCGGGACCTTCAAGGCCGACCTCAAGAAAGGCAGCGCCTACACCGACATCACCGGCGGCATCATCCAGGCCTCGGAATTCCTGAACGAGACCGGGGCCGGACAGAAGACCATTCTGATCTTCTCCGACATGCAGGAGGAACTCGACTACAAGACCGTGCGTAGCTTTCCCATCGACCTCAAGGGCATCCGCATCATCGCGCTGAACGTCACCAAGCTCGCCACCGATAACGTCGACCCGCGTCGCTACATGGGGCGTCTGGAGTGGTGGGAGCAGCGCGCCCGCGCCGCCGGCGCCACGGACTGGAAGGTGGTGAACGATCTGGAACATCTGGAGCGCATCTTCAAGGGGCGGGGCTAGGTCAAAAAAAAGGGTGGTCTTGTCACAAAAAAGATTCCTCAGAAAATCTTTGGCTGTGGGATTGACTCTGACCCGAATGGCACTTACTTAAGCGCTTTGATCGTGGATACAGCGCCTGGGCGCAACCAGTAGCCCGCATGAAGCGCCAGCGAAATGCGGGGAAAACGGCCGGCCATGGCGTCTATTCCCGGATTCCGCTGCGCTCCATCCGGGCTACCCACAGGGGTTGTCATGGAGTCGGCGCTTAAGTAAGTGCCATTCGGGCCTGACCCATTAATAAACTCGTTCCTTCGGCGGGAATGTCTCAACGCTCAAGGGCTTCAGGCGCACCGGTTTATAATCCAACTTGTTGTCTGTAAGGCTGTAAAGCGTATGCTTGAGCCAGTTTTTATCGTCGCGTTCGGGGTAATCGGTGCGGGAATGGGCACCGCGGGATTCGTGACGCGCGGCGGCGGAATGGACCGTGGCGAGCGCGACGTCCATGAGGTTTTCCAGTTCCAGCGCCTCGATGCGGGCGGTGTTGAAGACCTTACTGTGGTCGCGCAGCGTGGCCTGCTGCAGGCGGCCTTGCAGTTCCATGATCTTTTTGATTCCGGCGTCCAGGATTTTCTGATCCCGGAACACCCCGCAGTGTTCTTCCATGGTCAGGCGCAACTCATCGCAAATCTGATCCGCCGATTCGCCCTTGCCCTGCCTGTCCCAGCGCGTGAGGCGCGCCATGGCGCGCTCAACGGCGTCCTCCGGCATGGCGCGGTGGCGGCGGTTTTCCTTGAGGTATTCGAGGATGTGATTGCCGGCGGCGCGGCCGAAGACAATGATGTCGAGCAGCGAATTGCCGCCGAGGCGGTTGGCGCCGTGTACCGACACGCAGGCACATTCACCCACGGCATAAAGGCCCGGCACCGCCTCTTCCGGGCCGGTGTGCACCGGCACGACGACCTGACCGAAGCGGTTGGCGGGAATGCCGCCCATGGTGTAGTGCGCCGTGGGATACACGGGAATGGGCTTTTCCACCGGGTCCACATGCGCGAAACGGATGGCGGATTCGCGGATACCCGGCAGGCGCTTGACGATGATGTCCTCGCCGAGGTGATCGAGTTTGAGCAGGACATGGTCTTTCTTCGGGCCGCAGCCGCGCCCGGCGTGGACCTCTTCAAAAATCGAACGGCTGACGACATCGCGGCTGGCGAGGTCTTTGGCGTGGGGTGCATAGCGTTCCATGAAGCGTTCGCCCTCGCTATTAATAAGGTATCCACCCTCGCCGCGCGCGGCCTCCGTGATGAGTATGCCGATGCCGGCGATGCCGGTGGGATGGAACTGCACGAACTCCATGTCCTGCAACGGAATTCCGGCGCGCAATGCCATGGCCATGCCATCGCCGGTATTGATCAGCGCGTTGGTGGTGGTGCGGTACACGCGCGCCACCCCGCCGGTCGCAACGAGCGTGGTCTTGGCCTCGATGATGAGCGGTTCGCCGGTTTCGATTTCGATCACCAGCGCGCCGAGGGCGTAGCCGTCCTGGTCCATCAGCAGATCGACGGCGAAAAATTCGTCGAAGAAATGCGTGCGCGCTTTCAGATTCTGCTGGTACAGCGCGTGCAACATGGCGTGGCCGGTGCGGTCGGCGGCGGGACAGGTGCGCATCGCCTGGGCGCCACCGAAGTTCTGGCTCTGGCCGCCGAAGGCGCGCTGGTAGATGCGGCCGTTTTCCAGGCGCGAGAACGGCACGCCGTAATGCTCGAGTTCAATCACGAGATGGGCCGCCGCGCGGCACATATATTCGATCGCGTCCTGATCGCCGAGATAATCGCTGCCCTTGACGGTGTCGTACATGTGCCACAGCCAGTTGTCCGGCTGCACGTTGCCGAGCGCGGCGTTGATGCCGCCCTGCGCGGCGACGGTGTGCGAGCGCGTGGGGAAGACCTTGGAGACCACGGCGACATGCGCCTCGCCCTGCGCCAGTTGCAGCGCCGCGCGCAGCCCGCCGCCCCCGGCGCCGATGACCAGGCAGTCGAAACGCCGGCGCGCGATGGTTTTTATTAAAGTCATTCTGAAAGATGAGCTTGAGATATTAATTTCCCCCTCACCCGTCGCCGCTTGCGCGGCGACTGCCCTCTCCCGCAAGGGGAGAGGGGAAACGAGAGGATGTCATCATCAGAACACGTGTTCATGAACTCACCCTAAGAAATATCTGCGCCGCCCACAGGCCCAGCGCCAGCAGGCCGAGGGCCGTGAACAGCGAAATGCTGAAGCGCAGCCACAGGGGATGGAGATAATCGAGATAAATGCTGCGCATCCCGATCCAGGCATGCACCAGGATACTGAGAATGAAAATCGCCCAGGCCATGCGCACGTAACCGATGGCGAACCAGGCCTTCCACGCGGCATGATCACGGACGGGTTCCATGCTTAAGTGCACGAGGACATAAACCACGAAGCCGGCCATGTAGATCGAGGTCATGCGCTGCCACAGCCATTCCATCATGCCGGCATGGGCGCTGCCTGAGGATCTCATGGAATCCTCCTCTGCAAATCAGCAGATGAATGCTGTTTTCCTGCTTCCTTCGGAAGAAACACAGGATGAGGGTGAAGCTTGCTGTTACACCCCCTCACCCTGGCCCTCTCCCCCACATACGCGGGGGAGAGGGGACAATTTTTTAAACGTTCCACAGGCACGCCCCCGTGAGAATCACGACAAACCCCGTGGCGGCGAAGGAGAGCCAGGCGCCGCGGCGAGCGGCGGCTTTTTCATCGGCAATACCGATATCCAGCAACAAATGACGTATGCCGGAGAAGAAATGCTGGGCAAAGGCCCACACGATGACGAGCAGAACCATACGGCCTTCCAGGGTAGCCAGGCGCGCGGCGATTTCCGTGAAGACGGCGGGGTCCTGCAACGAGCGCTGCAACATATATAGAGCGAACGGCAAAAGCAGCACGAGGAAGGCGCCTGTAATACGGTGCAGGATGGACAGCACGCCGCCCACCGGCAGGCGGATTTTGAGGAGATTCAGGTATACGGGACGTTTGTTGTTGTTTCTCATGCCCTGGCTTTGGAAATTGGCCATTCCTTCTCCCTTGAGGGAGAAGGTCAGGATGAGGGCGGATAAAATCGGATTTCATCCTCCCCCTCACCCCAACCCTCTCCCGGAGGGAGAGGGGAAATTATTTCACACCCCTCATAGTGTAAACCCGTCATTTTTGGCGTCCACCTTTTTTCCTGCGGCCAAGGATTCCGCTATCATCGCATCCTGGTCAGCCATCGATGGAAGCCAAGCCGTGAACGATGCGTGGAAATCATTTATTCAAAGCCAGGGGGCTATTCTCGTGGGCGAGCGCGTGCAGCATTTCGGCAAGCCAGCGGAAGAGCGCCGGGTGGCCGCGCAGGGCAACGTGCTGGCCGATCTCTCCGATCACGCCCTGATCCGGGCACGCGGCGCGGACACGCAGAATTTCCTGAACGGCCAGCTCAGTAACGACCTGCGCCAGCTGGACGCGACGCACAGCCAGTTGGCCTCCTGGTGCAGCCCCAAGGGACGGATGCTGGTCATCTTCCGTCTGTTGCGGCGTGGCGACGACATCTTTCTGCAATTGCCCGCTTCCCTGCTGGAGCCAACCCTAAAGCGGCTGAAGATGTTTGTGCTGCGCGCCAAGGTCACGCTCGAAAACGCGGATGAGCTAATCGGCTTTGGAATCTCGGGTCCGGAGGCCGAAAAAATTCTGCGGGATGCGCAGGGCTTCGCGCCCCATAAGCTTAACGGCTGCGAGACGCGCAATGAAATTACGGCGATACGACTGCCCGGCCCGCATCCGCGTTTTGAAATCGTGGCGCCGACGGCGGCCGTCATGAAACTGTGGGATAGTCTTAAGTCAAAAGCCACACCGGTCGCTCCACCGGTATGGGCCTGGCTCGACATCATGGCGGGCATTCCCAGCGTGCATCCGGAAACCAGCGAGGCGTTCGTACCGCAGATGGCCAATCTCGAAATCGTGGGCGGCGTGAATTTCAAGAAAGGTTGCTACCCCGGACAGGAAATCGTGGCGCGCATGCAGTATCTCGGCAAACTCAAACAGCGCATGTACCGCGCGCACGTCGATGGCGGAACCGCGCCGCGCCCGGGCGATGCCATTTTCGCGCCGGATTTTCCCGGCCAGTCGGCCGGTACCGTGGTGGATGCGCAACCGTCACCAGACAGCGGTTACGATCTGCTGGCCGTGATCCAGATCAGCAGCGCCGAGGCCGGCGAACTCCATCTCGGGAGCGAAAACGGCCCAAAGCTCTCATTGCTTACCTTGCCCTATTCAGTTTTTCCCGCCACCCGCGTGGAATAAACATTCCTCTCTTGTCGTCACCCCGTTGGCAGAATTGACATCGCTTGTGTGGTGTCTAGGCTTGTGTTTGAATCGTTCGCGTCTATTGCTGCTATATAAGTAAATTCTTATATAGTCCGGGAAGTTGCACAATGTGGTTGCCTCACAACCAGTCAGGAGACAAGCAATATGATATACACCCATAAAACCATCTGGACCCTGATCCTTGGGATCATCATGGTCGCCTTCGGTTATCTGGTGCAAGCCGGCGTCCTGAATCCGATGATCGAATTCCTCAGTCTCGCAAAGTTCGTCGGCAAGCCCGAATCACCGGGCGAAATTATCATCCTTCCCTTTGTCTGCGGCATCATCGCCATCGTGGTCGGCCTGTGGCAATTCGCGGTGAAACCGAAGGAAGGCAATCTCGATTATTACCTCTCGACCGTCGCCGGCGTGATGTTCATCCTGATCATCGCCTTTGTCGTGAAATGGGGGCTCGACCCGCTGATGCACTTGTGGGGCAAGGCCGCTGAAACAGCGATGAAAGACGCCAAGCTCACCTGGGCCTTCGACTTCGCCAAGGTGATGAACCTGAACTACGTGGTCATGGGCATACTCGCCGGCATCATCGCGGTCAACGTGTTCAAGATCCCGGGTTGGGCGGAAAACGGTGTGCGGCTCTCGCGCCTCGGACTGAAAACCGGCGTGGTGCTGCTGGGCGTCCTTTACAGCTGGCAGGAGCTGGCCAACCTCGCTGGTCTGTCCATCGTCATGATCGCCGCCTTCGTGCTCGGCTCGGTCGGGCTGGTGCTGTGGATGGGCGCGCAGCGCAAGATCCCGAACTCGATGGGCGGCGTGCTGTCGGCCGGCGTGGGTGTGTGCGGTGTGTCGGCCGCGGTCGCGGCGGCACCGGTGGTCAACGCCAAGTCCACGGAAATCGCCTACACCATCGGCACCGTCCTGTTGTGGGGCGTGCTGATGATGTTCATCTTCCCGATCGTGGGCAAACAGATGGGCATGAACCCGACACAGTTCGGCGCCTGGGCCGGCACCGGCATCCTCAATTCGGCGCAGGTGGCGGGCGCGGCGCTGGCCTTCGAACCGGACGGGATCGATACCCTGAAGGTGGCGGAGATATTCAACATCACGCGCATCCTGTTCCTGCCGATCATCGTGCTGTGGCTGGCGGTGTGGTACGTGGAACGCGAGGCAGGCGCCCAGAAAGTCAGTCATGGCAGCGTGATCTTCAGCAAATTCCCGCTGTTCGTGCTGGGCTTCATCGTGATGTTCATCCTCGGTTCGACCGGCATGTTCGCGCCCGGTTCGGAGCTGCCCGGCAAGTACTTCGACAACAGCGAGAAACACCTCGTCAAGAAGAACCCGGACGGCACCATCAAGGAAAGCAAGATGCTGGCGGACAAGGACGCCGAAGTGCTCAAGGCAGAAGCCGACAAAGTGACGGACGAGCCGCTCAAGGCGGCGCTGGCCAGCCTGATCGAAAACAAGAAGGCCACCTCATTCGAGCATGACCGGCAGTTGGCCACGATTCTCAACTCGCACATGCTGTCGGTGAAGGCGAACAAGGTCCTGAAGAAGATGCACAGCGCGGTGTTCAAGCCGGCCCCGCGTATCTCGAAGTTCCGGGACATCATCGCCTGGTTCTTCACCTTCGGCCTGGTCGGCCTGGGCATGCAGATCACCATGGCCTCGATCAAACAGGCCGGCGGTCAGCCCTTGGTCATCGGCTCGACGGTCGGCGCGGTCAAGGCGATCGGAGCCCTTATAGTGGTCTGGCTGTTCGTGAAAGAAGTCGTTTAACGGATAAATTCTGCGAGGTGCAATCATGAAAGAGAAATTTGATCGTGGTACGGCGCTGACGATATTCCGCAATGACCGCATTGAGGATATCAGCGCCCTGGTGCTGGCACTGGTCATCGCCTTCCTGGTATACAATTTTGTCTGATTAGGTTTTGGAAAGAACCGCCCCGGTGGCCGGTATAACCGCCACCGGGGTTTCTTTTTGAAGCGCGGGTCAAATCACCATGCTGAAACCGAAACACATCCTGCTGGCAAGCCACGGTACCGAGGGCGCACGGGCGGCGGAGAAACTGGCCTATTCCTTCTGCGGCCCCGGCACCACCCTGCATCACCTGATTGTCGTGCCGGATTTCTGGAAAGGCATGCAGGGCGATGACTGGCTCAACAACGCCTCGACACGCGATACCTTCGGGCGCTATGTCGAATCGCAGCTGGAGCAGGAAGTCCGCACGCATCTGAAGCGCATGCGGCGCGAAACGGCCAAGCGCCGCATCCGTTATCGTTATGAGATGGTGCTGGGAAAACCGGTGGACTGCCTGATCCGGCGCGCCGCCAAGGGTCCGGTGGATCTCATCGTGCTGGGTTCGCCGCGGCCGAAAGGCCGCGAAGGTCTGCGCTCGCGCATGCTGGATGAAAAAATTTTCCGCTCCCTGCGTGCATCGGTGGTGATCGCGCCCTACCCTCATGGCTGAAAATAGTCGGGAACCGGCACAGACATCTCCGGTAGATTCCGCCGATGCCGCCTGGGTCAGCCTTCCTGCTCCATTTCCGCCCGATGTACTGAACCAGTACTGTCGCGACATCGAGGCCTTGTTCCGCGTCAACCCTTATTTCTTTTTTGATGAATGGCGTCAGACCGGACCGGATGCCTTTCACGCCGAGTTTGAAAACCAGAGCAGCCAGACACGCCAAATGCTGGACCTGAGGGTCACGCAGGGTCCCGGACGTGGCATGACCGTTACCTATAACGGCGGGATCAAGAAGCGCACCGTGTTCACGATCGAGCCAACACCGGAAGGCAGCCGTATGATTATCACCGACGATTACGATCTGCTGCCGGCGGCGGAGCGCGAAAGGCGCCAGTCGGAAGTGGACAAGAGCCTCAAGGCCTGGGCCGAGTCGCTGCGGTTATATTTCCTGCGACTCAAGCGGTGGTCATGGCTGCCGGGGTGGCGCTGGTACCTGCGCCGGGTCTGGATTCCCATGAAGCCTTCCGCCCGCCGCATCGTGTGGCTGATCTATCTGATCACGGTGGCGGAGTTTTTCTTTTTTCTGTTCGTGCTGCTGATCTACCTGATCGAACAGAAGAATTGATATGGATTGATTTCAAACCACGGGGAGCACGGGGAACCGAAGACTAGAACCTACCTCAAAAACGGTGCGCCTGTGCTGTGCATGGATGCACGAATGCCGCGAGCGCAGGGATGCGCAGGAGCGGCCGCACCGATCCAAAAGGTTTAAACAAAGCCATTGGTGCGTGGGACGCACCCTACGAGAACCGAAACATGGCATTTTGAGATAGGTTCTAGCGTGGTGTCCCAGAAATAAATTACATATTTCATGAATCGAAAATTCCTCTTCTTGTAGCCCGGATGGAGGCGCGCAGCGCCGTAATCCAGGATTTCTCGCGATTACCTGGATTCCGCTGCGCTCCATCCAGGCTACGAACTTAGAAAGTTATTTATGGGACAGGACACCAGGAATAAGCTATGGCTTACCTCCCTATTCCCCGTGTCCCCCGTGGTTTAGGATTTTAGTTTCATTCATTGTTTTTTTTGCGGACGGGCCTTTTCCGGCGAAATGGCCGCCGGTTTGGGGTCGATGACCTGGTAAAAAGTCTCGCCCTTCTTGACCATCCCGAGTTCCGACCGCGCGCGCCCCTCGATCACCTCCAACCCCTGCTTCAGGTCGTTGACCTGTGCCTCGAGCGTTTGATTGCGGTCCTTGAGTTGCGCATTTTCCTTCTGCTGTGCGGCTATTTCACGATTGAGCCGCCACACCGCGATCACACCGCCATCGCCGAACCACAGCGGGTATTGCAGCAGAATGAGAATGACAAGCAGGACATAAGTGGCGATCTTCACAAGGTTCATTTTAGAGCATCGCCGCGCGACGAGAAGGCGTAGCCCGGATGAAGCGCAGCGTAATCCGGGATGTCTGTATGATTTCCCGGGTTCCGGCCCTACAGGCCTGCACCCGGGCTACACCTCAGTTCCCCAGCATGGGAAATGCCCGGCGGCCGGGGTACAACGCCTTCGAACCCAGTTCTTCCTCGATCCGCAGGAGTTGGTTGTACTTGGCCACGCGGTCCGAGCGTGACAGCGAACCGGTCTTGATCTGGCCGGTGCCGGTCGCCACCGCGAGATCGGCAATGAAACTGTCCTCGGTCTCGCCCGAGCGGTGCGAGATGACGGAGGTGTAGCCGGCCTTCCGCGCCATGGCGATAGCCGCCAGGGTCTCGCTCAGGGTGCCGATCTGGTTGACCTTGATGAGAATGGAATTCGCGACGCCCCTCCGGATGCCTTCCTGGAGAATCGCCGTATTGGTGACGAATATATCGTCGCCCACGATCTGAATCTTTTTGCCGAGCTTTTTCGTCAGCAGCTCCCAACCGGCCCAGTCACCCTCGCCACAACCGTCCTCAATGGTGATGATCGGATACCGGGAAACCCAGTCGGCCAGTTTGTCGATGAACTGCTCGGCGCTCAGGCTCGCGTGCTCGGACTCCAGCTCGTATTTGCCGTTTTTGTTGAATTCGGAACTGGCGACATCGATGCCGAGACATACGTCCACTCCCGATTTATATCCGGCTTTCTCGATGCCTTGAAGAATCACCTGAAGCGCCTCCTCGTTGGACTTGAGATCGGGCGCAAAACCGCCTTCATCGCCCACCGCGGTGTTGAGCTTCATGCCTTGCAGCACTTTTTTCAGGACATGAAATACTTCCGTGCCACAACGCAAGGCCTCGGCGAAGCTGCTGGCCCCCACCGGCAGGATCATGAATTCCTGGAAATCGATATTGTTGTCGGCATGCACACCGCCGTTGATGATGTTCATCATCGGCACCGGCATCTGCATCGGCACGCCTCCCCCCAGGCCGTTGAGGTAACGGTAGAGCGGCTGCTTGGCTTCGGCCGCCGCCGCGCGTGCGCACGCGAGCGACACCGCGAGCATGGCATTGGCGCCCAGGCGGGATTTGTTTTCCGTGCCATCGAGATCGATCATGGTGCGATCGATGGCCGCCTGATCGTTCGCCTCCTTGCCGAGCAGCGCCTGGCGTATTGCGCCATTGACGTTGGCACAGGCCTTTTTGACGCCCTTGCCGCCATAACGCCGGGCGTCGCCGTCGCGCAGCTCGATGGCCTCGCGGCTGCCGGTGGAGGCGCCGGAGGGCACGGCGGCACGACCGACAGCGCCGGATTTCAGAATGACATCGGCTTCCACGGTGGGATTTCCGCGCGAATCCAGTATCTCGCGCGCACGAATATCAGTAATCACAGACATGGTTATTATTTCTTAAGTAAAAGGAATTGCACCGCAAAGGCGCGAAGGACGCAAAGAAAAGCAAGCTTCATATTTACAGAATATTTTTTCCTTTGCGCTCTTTGCGTCTTTGCGGTGATATTGGATTTTTCAGTTCGGCATATACGACATCTCGGCAAATCCGCGGCGCTTGACCGCGGCATCGATCTCTTTCAGCGTCTCGAGCAAATCCTTCATGCGCCCCAACGGCCAGGCGTTCGGGCCGTCGGAAAGCGCCTTGTCCGGGTCCGGGTGGGTTTCCATGAACAGGCCGGCGACGCCGGTGGCCACCGCCGCCCGCGCCAGCACCGGCACGAATTCGCGCTGCCCGCCGCTCTTGGTCCCCTGCCCGCCCGGCAACTGCACCGAGTGCGTGGCGTCGAACACCACCGGACAGCCAGTCTCGCGCATAATCGCGAGCGAACGCATGTCCGAAACCAGATTATTGTATCCGAAGGACGCCCCGCGCTCGCACACGAGGATGCGTTCCCTGCCGCCGGCCTCGACGGCCTTGTCGACGACATTCTTCATGTCGTGCGGCGCGAGAAACTGGCCTTTCTTGATATTGACCGGCTTGCCGGCGGCCACAACCGCCTGAATAAAATCGGTCTGACGACACAGAAACGCCGGGGTTTGTAGGACATCCACGGCAGCGGCCACGGCGGCAATATCCTCGGCCTCGTGCACATCGGTCAGCACCGGCACGCCGATCTGTTTCCGTACCTTCGCGAGGATCGCCAGCCCCTGCTCCATGCCCAGACCGCGGTAGGACTTGGACGAGCTGCGGTTGGCCTTGTCGTAGGACGATTTGTAGATAAACGGGATGCCAAGGCTTTGGGTGATTTCCTTGAGGCGGCCGGCGGTATCGAGCGCCAGCGCCTCGGATTCGATCACGCAGGGTCCGGCGATGAGGAAAAACGGCCGGTCCAGCCCGGCCTCGAAACCACAGAGCTTCATGAGGCGATCTCAAAAATGTTTTGCATCGACACGCACAAACCGTTCGCCCTGCCGATGATCCAAAGCGACTCTGGCGTCGGATATTTTTGAGATCGCCTCATGTCGCGGCGGCCTGCGTGCGCGGCACGTCCTGGGCACGGCGTGCGCGCGCGGCCTGGACATAGCCGGTGAACAGCGGATGGCCGTCGCGAGGTGTCGATGTGAATTCAGGGTGAAACTGCACGCCCACAAACCAGGGGTGATCCTTGAGCTCGATGATTTCCACCAGCATATTATCCATGGAAGTCCCGGCAATCACCAATCCCTTCTCCTGCAAAATATCGCGGTAGTGGTTGTTGAATTCATAACGATGGCGATGCCGCTCGACGATGGAGTCCTTGCCATACAAGCCGCGCACATGGGTTCCGGGCATCAGCCTGCATTCCTGGCCACCCAGGCGCATGGTGCCACCCAGATCATCGCCTTCGCGACGCTTCTCTTTTTCGCCCTCGGCCGTGGTCCATTCGGTGATCATGGCAATCGTGGGATGCGGGGTCTTGCGATTGAACTCGGTACTGTGCGCACCCTTGAGGCCGGCAACGTTACGGGCATATTCGATCACGGCCACTTGCATGCCGAGGCAGATGCCGAGATAGGGAATGCCTTTCGTGCGCGCGTAGTTAACCGCCTTGATCTTGCCCTCGATCCCACGCTCACCGAAGCCGCCCGGCACCAGTATCGCGTCCACGTCATCCAGTTGCGCCGTTCCCTGGGTGTCAATCTGCTCGGAATCCACATAACGGATATTGACGCGCGTCAGCGTGTGCAGGCCGGCGTGTTTCAGGGCCTCGGACAATGACTTGTAGGATTCCGTCAGGTGCACGTATTTGCCGACCATGGCCACGGTGATTTCTCCGGTCGGATGCTCCATGGCATGCACCACCTTGTCCCATTCGGCGAGGTTGGCGCGGCGAGCGTTGAGATGGAGTTTTTCCACGACGATCTCGTCCAGCCCCTGCTCGTGCAGCAGTCGCGGAATCTTGTAGATGTTGTCCACGTCCATGGCGGTGATGACCGCGCGGGTCGGGACGTTGGTGAAAAGCGCGATCTTGCGGCGCTCATCCTCCGGCAACGGGCGATCCGCGCGGCACAGCAGGATGTCCGGTTGAATGCCGAGCGAGAGCAGCTCCTTGACGGAGTGCTGAGTCGGCTTGGTCTTGAGTTCGCCTGCCGCCGCGATGTAAGGCACGAGCGTCAGGTGCAGGTACACCACGTTACTCGGGCCTTGCTCCACCCCCATCTGGCGGATCGCCTCGACGAACGGCTGTGATTCGATATCGCCCACCGTGCCGCCGATCTCGACCAGCGCCACGTCGGCACCGTTCGCGCCCTGCTGGATGCAGCGTTTGATCTCGTCCGTGATGTGCGGGATGACTTGCACGGTGGCGCCCAGATAATCACCCCGGCGTTCCTTGCGAATGACATTCTCGTAAATCTTGCCGGTGGTGAAATTGTTGCGCTTGGTCATGGTCGTGCGCACGAAGCGCTCGTAATGCCCGAGGTCCAGGTCGGTTTCGGCTCCGTCCTGGGTCACATACACCTCGCCGTGCTGATACGGGCTCATGGTGCCCGGATCGACGTTGATATAGGGGTCCAGCTTCAGGAGAGTGACCTTGAGGCCGCGCGCTTCGAGGATGGTGCCCAGCGAGGCGGAGGCGATGCCTTTGCCCAGAGAGGACACGACACCGCCGGTCACAAAGACAAATTTGGTCATTTCGGCCCGTTTAGCAGGAGTTGAGTAACGCCGCAGAACGGATACGCAAGTTACCAGATGCCGGCGCTTTGCACAACCAATTTTATTCTAAAAAAGCAATCGAACCGCCAAGGACGCCAAGAACGCCAAGTTTTGAGGGGAAACCAGTGAGGTGTTTTTCAGAAAGCTAAGCTGCATTGTGCGCATCACATTTGGCTAAGCCAATTGCCACCAGAAACATGGATTGCAATACTCAATAAATAAATCGCTTTTCTTGGCGTCCTTGGCGTCCTTGGCGGTTTAAAATCATATTAATTTATTGATTCATTCCGCCAGCACGGGATCGAGCCGTAATTTCCATCCCGGTTCGTTCGCGCGCGCCGCGTACGGCTCGCACACCCAGCGGTCGCCGATGGCGGCGAGCTCGCCATTGACGTACACCAGCGGCAGGCGCTTGCGCTCCCACGGCGGGATGCCGGCTTCCTGCAACAGTTTCTTGAGTTTGCGATGATGCACGCGGCCGGGCAGGCGGCAGACTTCCCCGCCCTGGCGCAATCCGACGATAATGGGAGACTGGCCAACGCGCTCACACGACAGGCCATCACCTTGTGATTTCTCGGCGCGTAAAAATCCCACGCCCGGGATTTCCAGAGGATCCGTCAGATTCCAGTGAATTCTCCAGCCGGAATCCATTGCGCGACGCGGTCTGAGCGCCATGAGTTCATCGCGATAGCGGCACACTTCGGTTCCCGGCCAGCGAATCACGGCCCGGTTCGAGCGC
>Ga0209542_10014102_pt1 | contig 13653 bp, 9 predicted proteins | sample RifCSPhighO2_01_FD_184028 | JGI IMG/M metagenome (GOLD analysis project Ga0209542, IMG submission 184028) | Soil microbial communities from Rifle, Colorado - Rifle CSP2_plank highO2_0.1 (SPAdes) (version 2) | ecosystem: Environmental > Terrestrial > Deep subsurface > Rock core/Sediment ...
CAGGTTCCAGTTACTGGTGGTGTTACCACAGGCGGTGTACTCGACTGAAAACATGCTCTTACCAGAGTACTACCCGCTGGATATGATGTACTTTTACAATCTGCTTCGGTGAAACCTCCCTTAATTACATTTTGTCCGGTAGAAGTAACTTTATATTCATAATACCAAGTTCCGGTTCCTGCTGTTATATTTTTTAACCAAGAAGCTCCTCCAAGTCCACCAGCGCCATAAGATTTTATAGCGAAGCATTTTGTTTGAGTGACACTATTAGAGAGTATTGTGCCCTTCAACCCCCTCTCTGAATAACAAGTTCCTAAATCTTCTGTAGAAGCTGCTTGTACTCTCTCTGCTGGACCAGAAAGCCCAACCAGCACAATCAGTATTAAAATATATGAAAAATATTTACGCATTTTAGAACTCGACATTTATTTCTTTGGCTGCTGTTTGGAAGATTTTATCTTTATTTTCGATCTCTAACCTTAGTTTTGATGTCCCCGACACACCCTCCTGCACTTGCAGAGGGATAACGTTTCTTCTCTGACTGTCTATTTTTATAATACTATTATTAATAAACCAATTGAAAACTAGCCGTGGATTCCTTATATCTTTGGGTGAAATAAAGTAAGGTTCCGCTACCAACACCTCTTCTTTTTCTATCTTGTAGGGGTCACTGAGAGCTTGTTCCCATTTCGTTCCGGTCCTCCCATCATTTTTATAAAATAATATTTTTGGTTCTATTGTACCGATGTCTATGTTTGAGCGCGATGAGGACTTTTGATCTACTGTAGCAGCTACTACCCCGACATTATTAGAACCATCTAAATAATCGTTGGTAAAAATAAAAGAACTCTTACCATAACCAGAAGCTTCTTGCTCATTATTGTAATCTTTTTCCCAAGCGTAAGTCATGTTTTTCGGACTGACCAGTACGCCCCCTTGCCTTATCTCTGGTATCGCTACTATTTTTATTTCACTACCGATAATGGGCATGGCCTTACCTTTGTAAAATGGAGGAATATAAGAATCATTTGCTTGCCACAACAATACCATAACAGAAGGTCTGATAGTTACTCGGCTTTCAACAGTCCCAGATGGAAGAAATATTTTGGCCAAAACCTTGGTCTCTGAGGCAGCAGCTCCAGCTTTTAGAGAGAAAGACTTTTTGCCAATCCCAGATAATACAGTTCTACCATCGACAGACCAAGTTATGAGAACTGTATCTAAATTATCGACATAGCTGCTGAGGCTAAGGCTCACGTCTTCATACGGAGCAGGGCTGTCAGGTACTACACTTAGCGACATGTTGCTCCCTTGAGCCATGGCCGAGGATACGGGTGTTGCCAGTAGCATCAGAATGAGCACAAAAAGATTCGCTAATTTGAATTTCAGATGCATAGCTTGATTATATCACCTTTTTTAACTTCATAACTCACAGACAGAGCCTAAAGCACTATCTGGACAGCGCTTTAGGCTCTGTCTGCGTCTGTGCCGCTTCATACTCTTCTTTGGCTTTTTTGTTTGATAATATCTGAGATGGGTCAGAAGTTATAATTTGATCTTCGGTATAGGAGGCGATGACTTTTATCGCTACGTGCTTCAGTCCGGCAAAAAATATTCCTTCCCCCACTCCTGATTCGAGGAGCAGATATTTCTCTTCATCGGTGAGATTGAAAGCTTGCTGCAGAATATCAATGGTAGTAGGTGATTGTTTCAGAAGAATTTGGATAGAAGAGTTGGTAACAATAGGCACACCATACGGAGACTTCATAAAGTCTGCTGCGTCTTGAGTAATGGTGGCAAGCCCCAGATAATATTTCCTGCCTCGCTTCGCCATAGAGTATAGGAACGAAGCGGTATCTTCGGACTTCATCATCCACCACGCTTCATCCACTACCAAAAGGCGCTTTTTTAAATTCTTGCGTACCGCGTTCCAGACATAGTGCATGATGATATACATTGCAACCGGTTTGAGCTCGTCTTCCATATCTCGGACGGAAAACACCACGAACTTTTTATTGATATCCACGTTCGAAGGCCGGTTTAAAAATGTCGCCCAGGAGCCCTTGGTATATTTTACCAATCGAGAAACGACGGAGTCAGATCCGTCCATGCCCCGGAGTACCATTTCTAGGTCGGAGAGGAGCGGGGGCTCGATATTCGAGAAATCTGATTCTGGGGTGATGTCTTTGATAGCGTAGGTTTCTGAAATAGCCTGATCAATCATAGAGTCTTCCTCTGGGGTCAGTCCTCCGAGCATTAGCCGAAACAGCCCGACTAAGTTTATGATATTAGAACGCAAGACATCTTCAGCTGTCTCGTCTTCTCGCGGTATTGGCAAATCGAAAGGATTCATGTGATGGTCTGAAGAAAGAGAAATGTTAAAATATCGGCCACCTACAGCTTCAGAGAGAAATTCATATTCCCTTTCTGGGTCTATCACTATCACATCAACATCAAACATCAGAGATCTTAAAATTTCTAGCTTTGTCGCATAAGAATTGTGGATAAACATTCCCGCCGTTCCCGCTAGAAAGATTTCATTATCCACAGTTAAATCATAGACATATTTGTCTGTTTTATTGTCGAACTTTTCAATAGAGATGATAGGATCCCACATGAGACCAGAGTCTGCAAGCCGGCCCAACATTTTTAGAATACCCTCCACATGAGCCAGATTGGCATACACGTTGTTATAGGTTTCACCTATGAAATTAGCGGCATCACGAATCATATTATAGGAGGTTCTATCAGGTAGCCCGTTGCGGAGGGCTGAGCCGAGCGCTGGGCCTTGATTTACGATTGAAGTATCAAAATTTAAAAAGCTTGTATGAATATTTCTGGCTGATTTTTCGATCTCATTTCCAATTTCTTCACCAAGGACTACTTGCGCCAGAGCGAGGACATTTCCAATTCCTGGCGTTCCTTTACGTTTTTTCATCCAGTCCCAGCTTGAACCTAGCTTTCCCCAAAGCTTTCTGTTGAATTCTTTATTTGATTCCCCTAGATTGATAAGAGTTTCAAGTTCGGGCAAGGACGAAAGCGCCTGCATCGCTGGCTTCATATCCTTAAAACGGGCTACTCGTTTCTCAATTGTCCTGATAAGTTTCTTGAGCTCCACCCTTCCAGGACTATAAATATTTTGAGAAAGCGGAGAAAGATTTTCGATGCCGTGGAGTTGACTATTAAAATGGATTCGAAGTTCGTTGATGAGCGGCGCAATGCCGGGAATAATATCCACATTCGTATTATTTTCCTTTCCACATATTTCTTTTAGAGCTTCTTGTTTGCGCGCGGTTGCAAAACCAATATTATCTTGGAAGACAGACAGATTTTCTTGGCCTGATATCGAAAGAACAGAGAATACTCTTTTTTGTTTTTTATAAGTAATAGTTTTCTTGCGAAGGCGAGCGATAATTCCAAAACCAAGCAAAAGATAAGATATTTCCGAGAGGAGATTTTTTGATTTTGATGTTGCGGTAATTTGTGGACCATCTACTCCTCCATCTCCTTCAAAATAACTTCGAAGATATGCCGCAATAGCTTTCTTTCCAAAACTGAACAATTCTCCAGGGACATGCTTTATGCCAGATCTGCCAGACCCGCCCAGGGCATAAACTAAAGCAATAAAAGGGCGGTCACTAATTACAATATCTGTGGGTGTAGAATAATTTAATACCCCCATATCCTGACAAGCTTTTTGAATTATAGTTCTAACGTCTGCGTCCAGATTACTTATACGTATTGCATCCTGGTTTATGCATCCCTCAGCCGCGATATATCCGAGAAGCGTTCCCAGATCTTTTGTCACAGGAAGAATTGCTGGTAGTTTTCCTTTTCCACTACCGGACATAACTTTTAGAGATGCAATTTCTTGCTCTGACAATTTTGCGTCTGCTTTTTTCAGAAGTGTGTTGAAATAAGATAGAGGAATTCGTCGCTCTTTTTTATACACAGGAAGATAAAGATCGTATCGCGAATCAATTATTTCTCGCGAATATGCTTTATGGATTCGAGCTATAATATTATTTCCTCCCGCTACATACATACGTGGTTCATTTTTAAGAAGATCCAAAAGATTTAATTTTATGGATGATTGTTCAGCGAAAGAAACTATGCGAGGCAGAGGAATATACTCCCCAGTTTTTATTTCCGTACTTTTTGCAACTATTACGCGCCCTTCTCGCAAAACAAGCATGTTGTGGTCTCCCGTTGTAGTTATTTCTCGTCCGCTTTTAGTTTGGAAATGATAATATGTGCGAGGCGCATCCTTGCGGGCAGCTACCGATACTTTACTCCATGAGCCCTTTAATTCTTTATCAAAACTCCACACTTCAAAACCCGGGTCTATTGTTCCCTCCAACTCATCGTCAATCTTTACTTTACCTCGTTCTTGAATTGTGTTTTCCACCAAGTTTCCAATTTGTTTAAATTCAATTTGGTCATTTCTTCGAATAAGCACAGGTTCATTGCCTCGTATGCTCTTACCCGATCCACTTTTGGCAAAACATACCGAGTTGTAATTCTCCAGAGAAAATCTGTCGAAAATTACCAAGCTTGAATTATGCCTATTTACACCGTAAAGTATTCCTTTGTCAGAAGTCAAGTCGAAAGAGATGAACGGGAAGACGCTGGAAAGCGGCTCCGAATTTAATTTCTGATTAATGTTCAATAAGTCGGTATTCAAAGGAATAACACTTTTGAAAGCTTCTTCCTGCTGGAAAAGAGCCGGCTTGATATATATCAGCTTGGACTCCAACATTGATTTTATCTCATTTTCTAATTTGAATAACTCCAAGTCGTTGTCGGCATATATGGTGATGTAAATACCGACGTCAAACATTTTTTCCTGCGCTTGGATCAAATTATCTCGAAGTCCCTCCAGGTCTTGATAGGCGGTATCGAGCATTGGATCGCGCACCATACCTTTCCCCTCCCGTACGCTGATCTGGCTCTGTACTTCGGCTACCTTTTTCTGAAATTGTCGAAGCATCAGTGATGTATCTATGGGGTGGATGAAAATCGAGATATCAAAAACTTTATCCAGATTAATTATCGGAGAGAACCAATTATCGGAAAGGAATCTGGGATAGGAAATTATAAAAAATGTGCGAGCGATCTTGTCGCCTAGATTTATGGACTTCGACTCTATCTTGAGGGCTGATGGGGCAATGACATCCTGAAGTTCTAAGGAAGCTGATTCATATATATCTTCCGGCAAAACGGGCATTATAGACACATTAGCAGTGCTTTCTTTCAGGCTGTCCTTTTTCTTAAATAATGTGTCTAAAATGGACATATAAATTACGAATTACGAATTAACAATTACGAATTTGATTCGCGACCTATAAATTTTTGATTTGCAATTTGTATTTTTCATTCGTAATTCGTAATTGACAATTTGTAATTGGAAAATTAAGCTTCAAGCTTAATTTTACCCTCAATTTCTCCGGGATTAAAAACTTTATAAAAAACTTCCACTACTTCCTCAGTATCGAGCTGTGCCGACTGGATGCCGCAGCGCGAGAGCCCCTGCTGTATGACGCTTACCCGTTCTTCCAGTTGAGACCTTTTTTCTTCGAAGTCTATCTGATGTTCTACCCTTTCCACTTCCTTGTTCTTCTTCGTAAATATTCCGAGGATACTGCTGAATATTCCGGTATCTGATTTTAAGACGGTGTGAGTGTAGGGTACCACCACGAAGAAACTTTTGGTCATTATGGCAACCGTATCGGTGAAATTTTTAATAAAATCTATATATTCTTTAGTCTGTAGTTTAAGTAGAGGTTCTGTTTGTACCTTCGCCCTATTTTCTAATTGAAGTAAGTAAGGACGAATATCCAGCCTTCTTGATTGTACGGATATCTGCACAGAAAAATCTAAAGTGTTGAGAAAGCTCTGGAATTGAAAAATTGTCGCCTTCTGTTCGTCCTGCGACTTGAGGGACAGATTGGTAGAATTGGCCAGCACGATCGCCCGCAGCCCGCCATCCTTCAGGACGACTATTCCATCGCGGACTTCCTTGATTGGCACGAACTCTTGAGCTGCTTTTGCGTTTAGAGCCATATAAGTCAATTGACAATTACGAATTACGAATTACGAATTTGATTCGCAACCCATAAATTTTTAACTTGTAATTTTTATCTTTCATTCGTAATTGTTAATTGATAATTCGTAATTGTTCTGGACTTGAATAAAATACTATCGTCTTTTATTCAAGTCCAGAACATCTAGACTCCAAGCTAGGTCTCGCAATCTATTTCCGCTCAACCTTATTTTACTCTCCGATATCGCCCTGCTTTTATCTTCTTCATTCGTAATTCGTAATTGATTATTCGTAATTGTGCTCTTGCGTCTTTTCCAGATATAAAGTTTATCTTTTACCACAAAGCTGAACCACGCTTCGACCATGTTGACGAAAGGCTTATTATTCGGCCGGTAGAAAGTAAGCATCAAAGAAAATCCAGCCACTGCCAATATAGGGATGGCTCCCACAATGAGTCCTAGTAATTTATATAATACAAAACACAATCCGGCTCCACCGGCCAAGTAAACAAATTCCCTGAAAGTGAAGGGTCCGAAGATTTTGTCCTCTATGTCTAAAAATTGTGGAACCTTGAATTGCATAAAATCAATTACGAATGATCAATTACGAATTACGAATTATTAACTCACAAATTACGAATTGTCGACCTGTTACTCCATTATAGAACATTAATCATAAATAATGAATTATTAGTTAAACTCTGGTATTTTCTTTCAAATTCGTAATTCGTAATTGATAATTCGTAATTAACGAATCATTCCGGAATTTCTCGATACGGATCGGCTGAGGGTTTTTGAGCTACAACATTTTGAATTGAAGAAGGCTGGAGATTTTTCAGAGAGTGATCCGTCTCCACCACCGGTATCTTGAAAGCGCCGGAGAGCTTTTGCGTTAGGATTGGATGTATCTCCTCCGGCTTTTCTACTTTTTTTAACACATCTTCTCTAGCTTCCACCGGTTTTTCATTTCTCATATCCATGGTTCGAGCAGGGAGGGAGGAATCCGTGACTTTTATGCCGGCGGAATCTAATATTCGTACATCGGCTTTGACCACTTCTCTTACTTCCCTGCTTTTATTAAACATTTTTTTCCTCTCGCTATTTTTAATCATTTCCCCGCGTACTTTCGCGAAAACTTGTTCATTCATTATATTTACCAGTTCATTTGCCTCCGCTTTAGAAATTTTCATTCTAGTCTCAAGCTCCCTCGGATAATCAGTCGGGCTTACCAGCCCGCAAAGCAGTAATTCCGTTTCAAGCTCCAGATCCCCGAGCTGTTCGAAGCTGTATCCCTTTTTCTCTCGCATGCCGAGAATAGCTGCCCTCCAGTCCACTGTAGCAATAGCGTTTACCGTCTCCGCCGGCAGCTTCGCCTTCGCTTTTTCAATTCTTATTTGTAATAAATCCACGATGTCTTGCATATGAATCAATTATGAATTAACAATTACGAATTACGAATTAATAACTCACAAATTACGAATTGGCAACCTATTACTCCATTATAGAACATTAATCATAAATAATGAAACTAGAATTAATTAACAATTACGAATTAACAATTACGAATTTAACTCGTAATTACTCATTCGTAATTCGTAATTTCACTGTCTTCTGGATCTTTCCTATTATTTTTAATATTTCTTCGCAATGATCAAAAGTGGGCGAAAGTTCTTCCTGGGTCATATATTTTGCTTCTCTTAGTAAAGAAAGCCAGTATTTTGTCTCTCTCGCTTCCTTATAAGCTATAGTTAACTTTGAGATAAAATCTTTTTTTGATTGACCACCCAATGCTTCTTCTATATTTGCGCCAATCGACGTTCCGCTTCTCAAAAGTTGCTTGGATAAAATAAATTCCTTCTTCGTTCCAGTTAGATACTTATATAATTCAATGATTTTTACCGCAAACTGGTAGCTTTTTTGTTGTATAATATTTTCTTTCAAATTCGTAATTCGTAATTGACAATTCGTAATTAACTTACTCTTCCACAAAAGCCGAATAATCTCCGCCGGAGAGGATGAAGTTTAGATTCTGCTCGTGGTTCAGCCTTTTATTTTGTAGATTTTTTTTGATGTTCTCTTCAATTTGATTACTAATCGGAGTAAATATTTTCTGAAAAACTTCGTCAGCTATTTTCTCGGCCTCGTCCTTACTAGTTCCTACTTCTTCTTCGATATTCATTGGGTAAGACTCTTCATCGACGAGGCCAAGCAAGAAAGAAGCTGTTTCTAACTGAAAAGTTTCTATTTCATCTTTATCCAGTAGATACTTTTCCCCAATTTCTTCCGATATTTTTTCCCAGCCAAAAGCATTGATAGCCTCTTGCGCTTCTTTTGAAAGATTTAACATCGCCTCTCCTATTAAATTTTTTGATTTTTCAGTGATCATAAATTTTATTCTTAGTGAGCATCTCCCTTACTTTCTATCTTTGATTCCATTATTATTTTATGCCTTGCTTCCTTGTTGGCGGTGCTACTCAATATTCCCCAATTGCCTTTCCTGTTAGCAAAAGCAACTTTTCTTCTCCTGCTTTCGGCTTCTTTCTCTCTCTTTAGTTGTGGTATTATGCCGTCTTTAGAATTTTCTAATTCTTTAATGGTTTTGCCACCATTAGTACCACCTTCTACCATTACCCCAGTTTTTCCTTCTTTTATATCTTTTTTATCTTGGATTTTTGCTTTAATTAGAGCCGTTATTGCGTTCTTGTCTGCTTCTGTTGTTGCGTCATTTTTTTGCTGTCTTAGATCTACCAAATCCTTGTCTATTTTATCAAATTCTCCAGCAACTTTATTTAGCAAAACTTGTAGGTCCATTTCAGCATTTCTTATGTTTTTGCTTATCTTTTCATCTTCTCTAACATTAAGCAGTTCTGCTCTCTTTCTTCTCTTTTCCACTTTTTCTTTTCTTGCTTGTGTTATTCCACCTTTTTGTGCCTCACCGAGATTGAACCCGGAAGCGGAAATAGCGGCTTTCCCTAATGCTGTTCCTCTTACATCAAAACTACTCTTTTGTGCATACGCACCAACACTTGTTAAGCCACTAGCGAGCTTATTGGCTCCCAATCTACGTCCCCACGTGGTTGCCCCGATTCTATTAGCTCCTGATGCTAATTTATTAGCAGCAAATCCTCCCACTCCGCCCACACCTGCTCGAAGCGCTATCCCTGCTCCGCCTAGCGCAAGCCCCCCGGCAAGACCTGCCGCTAGCTGTCCTCCCTTGATCGCCATTTCTCCGAATTTACCTGAGCCTTTCTTGGCGAATTCGGTGGCTTTTAGGAGGAGGATCAAAATTACCAGCGCGGGCACGATTATGCTCAAAAGTTTATTTACCGTACCACCGTCTCCTTTTACAGTAAACATGTCTGGGCCAAGCAATAAAAATATAAAATACAAGAAAAACATGAATATCGGTGCCATGAACGAAATAGCAAAAAGACGTTTTAGCCAAGCATCCCAACCTATGTATTCCACGTGGCCTAAGAGTGGTAATGATGAAGACATGAAAGCGAAAGGCGAAAAAATAATCAATACAAAAAGTTCAATCAATCTACCCAAGAAGCTTAAAGCTGATATGAAAAGAGCATAAGCGGCAAACAACATGATTGCTCCGGCTATCACTGTGATTCCAATCAAGGTGCCAGTTGAAATAGGCTCTTTAACCGCGGGCTGTCCCGGTATTTTTATAACTCCGGCTTCTGTAAAGAATTTTGAATCTAATTTATATGCCGGGTTAAAAGATTGAGTCAGACCTCCGGCAACATCTTTTTCTCCAGTTGCGGTATCTATTAGTTGTTCTGCTGCATTTGGACTGGTATTGTCTGGAGTAGTTTTAAGTTTGTTGTAAAAAACTAAGGCAAGCATATTTGAAGTATCGATAACTACATGAGTGAAAAACATAGAGAAATTTATCAAGAGAGCCATTATGATAACTTGAACAATCATTTTTTTGGCATCATGTCCACCTAATCCCAAAATCATTTTGACTGCTACGTAAAGTAAAATAAGTATAAAGAAAATATTTGAGAGGTCTCGAACTACTGCCCATGCATGAGAGACGAAAGGTGATTTGAGAAATTCACTGCCTAGTGTAATCTTTATAAAGAAATTGAAAAAAGAAGCAGCGATGGCAAGCAACCATCCTCCAAGTGTATAAAAAGTCCAATAAACAAATTGCAGTATGCATCCTCCGAAAGAGCCACCACCAGTTGCCCATCCCATCCCGCATGAGTTTTTTTTAACCGCTGTGTCAAATGCTGACTGACCTCTTGCTGATGTTGTGGTTGATGTTGCCGGTCCATTTGGTGGACCAGGTTCAGACGCTCCCGTTGCCTGCCACGTGCCACCAGCTCCAGCTCCCGGTATTGTACTTTCGCATTGTGTTTGATTCGTTATGGCTCCAATAACAGGTATCGACGTGATAATAAACCCATTTTTCCAACATTGTCCAGGTCCAGTATATGTTTGCGCATTCACTTCCCCCAACGGTCCGAAAACTCCGACGAGGGCAATCAGGACAAAGCCAGCCAGGAAAAGTCTGTGACTAGTGGATGATTTTGCTATATTTTTTACTGGGTTATTTTGCGGCATTTTTTGTAATTTTCAATTTTCAATTTCTAATTTTCATTGAATTTTCAATAATCAATTTTCATTTTCTTGCAGAACTTACAATTTTTTGAAAAATAAGCGTTAATTCCTGACATTCCTTCCATTGTTTCAGCAATTCAAAATTTAGGTCTCCACCTTCGCACGAGGTTAGCATTCTTAACCAATGTTTTGTTTCCTGTGCCTCTTTCTTGCATATGAATATCTTATTAATGAAATCTTTTTTAGAGCTTGCGCCATTAGCCTCCATATAATTAGCTCCTATACTTGTGCCCGATCGAATCAATTGAGAAATGAGAGGCCTAGTTACAACATCCTGTTTTAACTTTCTGCACAATAATATCAAATTTTCACCAAATCTGGCTGTTCTTTCTTCTAAATCGTAAACGCGAGAATTTGCAATTTTTGAATTTTCAGTTTTCATTGAATTTTTAATGTATTAATGTTTTTAAATTGATTCATTGGACTTTGATTGAAAATTGAAAATTGTAAATTAAAAATTATAATCATGGCTTCAGTTGGGTCACAGTTATTGTTTTGCCTGCTATTGTCAGAGTCCCACTTCGGTTTGAACCGCTCTGGTTTGAGGAAATTGAAATACTTACTGTGCCATCTCCGGTGTCGCTTGATCCATCTGTGATAGTCATCCAAGATGTATTGCTTTTGGCCGTCCAGGCGCAAGGCGACTCCGTCGTCACATCTATGAATACATCATGCTCTCCCGCGGAGAGCGCGGAGGACACGCTCGAGTTGTCTACATTAAAGGTGCAAGTACCGGCCAATTGAGTAATGGTTATAGTTTTATCTTTAATTTTTATCGTACCGGTCCTATTTACCGCAGTAGCGCTGCGATTGGGCGCAACTGAAAGGCGCGCCGTGCCGTTGCCCGAACCGCTGCCGCTCGTGATGGTGAGCCAGGAGGCTTGACTGGTCGTGCTCCAAGAGCAGGCGCTTTGGGCTGTGACCGGGATACTCACCGTGCCACCATCGGCGCTTGTCGCAGAGCTCGGATTAGAAGCATTGTAGACGCAAACTTCGCCTTGTTGAGTGACGCTCAAAGTTTTGTCGGCTACCTTTAGGGTGCCGGTGCGGGTGGTGGCAGTGTCACTAATATTAGGCGAGATAGTGACTTTTACTGTCCCGTCTCCCGTTACACTCGCTCCGCTTGTTACTTTTATCCAAGAAGCGGAACTTTTGGCAGTCCAGGCGCAGCCGGCTTGAGTGTCCACATCAAAGGATTCGGTTTTCCCCACTGGAGTAATAGTATTGAAGGTAAATGGAATGTTAAAGGTGCAAGAGGCGGGATCTGGGCGAGGGATTGTAATCTTTAAGCCGTTTGAAGTGGCGGTAGGAGTCGAAGTTTTTTGAATTTTTACAATATACTCCTTGTCCAATTCGATGTCTCCCGGAATTTGCAGACGAGTTTCGGTTTTTGCGGTATTTACCGAGCCGGTGTAAGTCTTGAAAAGAGTAGTGCCGTTGTAGAAGAGGACTTTAGTGGTCAAATTCGTGCCGGTGATGACCAGTGTGTCGTTCATTCTATTGAGCGAAGTTAGTACTGGAACTGCTGCCGTCGGCGTCGGCGTCCCTCCGGTAGTTCCCGTGCAAGTGCCACTACACAGGCCAGCGATGAATCGGGTCATGCCATAGTTCCAACTCGAGGTGGCGCCAAAACTTCCATCATTAATGTTTGGTGCTATCACCGGAGCATACAATCCGTGAGTGGATGGTGTCGGATCCGCAAACAGGCCTCCACTTTTTATTACACCACCTGTCGAATTAAGAATCACATATGGATCTGTAGTATCTGTGCCTTGGCCTATAACACCAAATGTATTTGACTTGGAGTTATAGGCGAGGCTAGCCCTACCCATACCGGCTTTTATTGTAAAGATTGAGCCACCATTTGTGACAGAGCAGCTATTTAGAATTTGTCCCTTGACTGGAGTGCCTGCGTAATCATATACGGCCAAATATTTTTTAGTTGATTTGTTATATTCTATGTCCGTATTTCCGGCTATTGTGCCTGTGGCAGTGTTGGCGGTATTTTGCACAACTGCTCCGGTAGAAGCGTTGATTCTCGCGCTCCCCCATTTACCTTTACCATCCGGGCTTGATCTTAAGTCATAAATTACGCAATATTCATTTTTATCCGTATCAACGGCAACCGATGGGCCATTAATTCCGCCATTAGTAGCGTCCCTTATTTCAATTATTTGCCCTCTTGCTCCAGTTAAATCAATTGTTGTCAGTTTAGCGTGCTGTCCGCCGGCTCTTTGTTCCGAAACGAGTACGAATTTTTTATTTCTGGTGTCATATTTTAATGCCGATGTTCTGTCGTCTCCTACAGTCAGATCCAAGAGGCCTGCATTTAGCGAAAATACTTCACTCATAGTTTTATCTGAAGAGACAAATCTGCCGGTAGTCCCCGCTGAAGCGCCAGGTACCCCTGCAGGCATTTCGTAACTTGTCCAAACAACCAAAAACTTATTTGCATCGGGAGAATACGCCACCAATGGCGCACCCACGCTAGCTCCCGCATCCTTATTTATTTTAAATACATCACCGATAGGGTTCCCGTCGTTACCCATAATCCTTCCCCAAATGCCAGGCGGAGCAGATCCAGCGGCCTGACTTACCACTAACCAATTTTTTGCGGACGTGTTGTAAGCCACCGATCCATTCCATCCGTATGATGCGTCAGTACCTTTCTGTCCTGTGCCTGTTGTAGTAGTTCCACCACCACTAATATTAATTTCGACAGGGTTAGATTGGATGGTGCTGTCTCTATAAACTTTAATTGTCGCTCGGCTTGTCACTTCAGACGGCACCAGGACTTTGACTTCCGTTTTGGCGGAATTGACTGTGCCATCCACGGAAGTTTTACCAGTCGGACCATAGAAAAATTGTACGGTGGTGGCAGTCGTTTTATTGACAGTGCTCAAATTAGTTCCCTTTATTGTAATAGTCGTTACTCCCGGTGTAGCCGTCGTCGGGATGATGGACTCAATA
>Ga0209542_10014104_pt1 | contig 13652 bp, 12 predicted proteins | sample RifCSPhighO2_01_FD_184028 | JGI IMG/M metagenome (GOLD analysis project Ga0209542, IMG submission 184028) | Soil microbial communities from Rifle, Colorado - Rifle CSP2_plank highO2_0.1 (SPAdes) (version 2) | ecosystem: Environmental > Terrestrial > Deep subsurface > Rock core/Sediment ...
CCATCAGCAATTCCATCATTTGGTGTAATGCACGCCTGCCAGATATCTCCAACTTCTGTTTCTTGCGCTACTATAAGGTCTGTTCTATTATTATATAATGCATTAATTTGTTCCGAAGATAAGCTTTCATTAAAAATAATAATGTCATCAATAAGCCCCCAAAAGTTTCTGGTATTGTCATTTCTATAGTCAGTGCCTATCAAAAGACTATCTGAATTATCAAGAGTTCTTGTTTTATCAGTATTATTCACATTTAAGACACCATTAATATAAATTTTTTTCCCAACAGTATTGTCAAAAACCAAAGCAACATGATACCATGTATTAGCTGTAGGCGTTAATGTCGATTGTAACACATTAGAACTCCCATTTGTATACCACTCTAACACTGTTGTTGCGCTAGCTCTCCTAAATCCCCACAAAAATGGAGAGCTGCTAGACTTTGAAATAATTCCATCAAGACTGCCCATTGCACCTGCCGCATTAAACCACAAAGATACAGTATATTCTGGCCTTTCAATAAGATCAGCAGCATTTGGACTGGCATTAATAATATCATTAGTTCCATCAAACTTGTAAGCTCCTTTTCCATCATATCCTCCTGATGAATTCCATGTTGCCCCTGTTACTGTTCCATTATTACTGTAATTAGAATAATCTTTTGTGAATGTTGCATTAGAGCCTCCTTCAAATGGCATATTTAATATTGTCATTGGATTTCCATTTTTATTCCAATTAATTATATTTTTAATAGAGTCTCCCTCAAAGTCAGAAGTTGACTGGTTGTAAACAGTTAGATTTGCAGTTGTTCTGTTTAGAGGATTGTCTGTTGCATTTAAAATTGGCTGGGAGTGCGTCGGAGGGCTATTGGCTCGTATGGTTAGGGTATTAGAACAGTTTTCTGCACCATCAGCAATTCCATCATTTGGTGTAATGCACGCCTGCCAGATATCTCCAACTTCTGTTTCTTGCGCTACTATAAGGTCTGTTCTATTATTATATAATGCATTAATTTGTTCCGAAGATAAGCTTTCATTAAAAATAATAATGTCATCAATAAGCCCCCAAAAGTTTCTGGTATTGTCATTTCTATAGTCAGTGCCTATCAAAAGACTATCTGAATTATCAAGAGTTCTTGTTTTATCAGTATTATTCACATTTAAGACACCATTAATATAAATTTTTTTCCCAACAGTATTGTCAAAAACCAAAGCAACATGATACCATGTATTAGCTGTAGGCGTTAATGTCGATTGTAACACATTAGAACTCCCATTTGTATACCACTCTAACACTGTTGTTGCGCTAGCTCTCCTAAATCCCCACAAAAATGGAGAGCTGCTAGACTTTGAAATAATTCCATCAAGACTGCCCATTGCACCTGCCGCATTAAACCACAAAGATACAGTATATTCTGGCCTTTCAATAAGATCAGCAGCATTTGGACTGGCATTAATAATATCATTAGTTCCATCAAACTTGTAAGCTCCTTTTCCATCATATCCTCCTGATGAATTCCATGTTGCCCCTGTTACTGTTCCATTATTACTGTAATTAGAATAATCTTTTGTGAATGTTGCATTAGAGCCTCCTTCAAATGGCATATTTAATATTGTCATTGGATTTCCATTTTTATTCCAATTTCTAATAAGCTTCAAGGAAGAATTTGAATCTTGGTCAGTATAAACCGTCAGATTTTTATCTGTTCTGTTAAATATATCTGTTGCGTTTAAAATAACATAACTTAAATTTGGTCCACCATAAGGATCAACAATATAGTCCACCTCTATAGAGCCGTTGGTAATTCTTAAATCAAAGGTGTCTTGTTGTCCAGAAAGATTAATTAAATAGACTTTGTTGTATTGATTATCTGTTAAACTCTCAAACTTGGCGATAACTTCTGTCTTGTTGAACTCGTAAACTTCTATGCTAGGAGAGCCGTTGACTATTCTTGGATAAAGAGTTATGTCTCTTGTGCTGTCTAGTTCTTGTTCAAAAGTTACTCTTATATATTCGTTGCTGTTTATAACAGGGCTCCAGTTCCCATCAATTAATTTAACTTGCTCGTAAATATTTTCTAGATAATTTCTATTTTCATCCAGGTGCTCTGCCTTGGAAATTTCAATTACAAGCAGATAAGTTTGGTTGCTTAGGCTTGGAACAATCCAATAGACAATATCAGCCAAGCTGTTGTTGTTTGTATCTTGGGCTAAAAATTCTACTGGAACTTTTGACTCATTTTGTATATTGTATAGCCTTATTGAGGATACTTGAGTCTCTTTTGGAAGCTCAGTATAAGCCAGGATATTTTCATAATGGATATTTGAAGAGATTGTTATTTCTTTTCCATCAGCAGTTTTCTGCTCAACTGCAACAGGTGCAGGGGTTTCATACTCTATTTCAAACTCAGTTGCGTTTTGGGCATCAATTACTATTTCTTTTGCATCTTCTGTGTTTAGGTCTTCTTGGATTTCTATAACAAATCCTGTAAAAGAACCAGAATAATTATCAGGAATATTCTCTTTCAGATTGTAATTATCTTCTGTAATCTCTTCCCTCACATCTTCTATTTTCCCTAAGTTTTCTTCGCTTTCATCAAACTTTCCAGAGATCTCCTCTAAGACCCTTTCTTCTAAACTTTTTTCTTTAGCAATTTCCTCACCTAAATCTTCAACTATTTTATAGACAGTTATATTTTCTGCTTGTTTAGGCAGTGTAATATTAATCGGCATTGATTCATTAAGGCTAATTTTCTTTTTCCATTTAACAGACTGGCCAAGAACAGCATCAAACTGGAGAGTTGTTATGGTTATATTTCCTACTGTAATATTCATTAAACTATCATTTAATAAAGTGTTATTAAGAGCAGTTTCATTTAATAAAATTTTATCTAATTTAATTTTTTTAGAATTGCTTGTCAACTCAACCCCATCATAGACCAGGGAGATTATCAACTCACCTTCATTTGCTGGAATATTTAAATCAGAGAGATTTATATCCACAGTTAATTCATCGGCCCCAATATAAGAAGTTGTAACAACAGCTTGTTTGTCTGTTACACTCAAATAAACATCTTCAGAAGAGGAAATAATTTTTGCTGATTCTCCATCAGACAAATTATAAATAAATGGCTCTATTAAAGTTATTTCCCCTTTAATGACTTCTTCTTGGATGTTTTTTCCAGTTAGTGGAAAGAACAAATTATATATTTGTTTAAAAAAGGATTTAATTATATTTCCTGTAACAGCTGAACTAGAGCCGCTTTCAGAATTATGTTCAGGACTAGAATCTGAATTTGCATCTCCAGAAGTTTCACTGTTTACATTATCTCCATTGCTTTTTGCATCAGAATCAATATTAGAAGAACTGTCTTTATTATCAGAACTTGAAGTACTAATAGAACCTTCGCCGTTTTCAACACCTTCAACACCTTCTACTGAATTAGTTAAATCACTTTGGCCAGTTAGCTCTAACTCTCCTTGATCAACACTTTCAACAGTTTCTTCAGTAGTTTCTTCATTTTCTGCAGTTTTATTTAAGTCGTTCAGAATCTCTTCATCTAAGTTTTCTTTTGGAATTTCCGCTGTTTCATTATAGATATCTTCTGATTTCTCTGCTATAGTCTGGTTATCTTCTCCTATTTTTTCTTTGGTTGAAATATTGCCTTCATCTTGAAGAACCTCTTCTTTATAGACCATTAAATCAAAAGAAACAGAGGGAAATTTAGTTATAAGACTCTCAATAGCATAACCTTCTCCAAACCCAGATATATCCTTGCCTTTAATTGAAAAATTACCTAAAGAAGGCTGTGGAGCTTCACCTATTAGATCACTTAATATATAATTATAACTAACATTGCCAGTGCTTATTATAACTTCTGTTGCAGCAGGAATAAACTCCCCATATTTTAATGTAAGCTCTAATTTTCCATCAAGAACATTATTAGAAACATAAACATCATTTATATCTAAAGTTACACTACCAGTCAAATTAATTCCTATTAGAAAAATTAAAATAATTAAATAAAAAAGTCCAAAGATTAAAAGAATAGTTTTATTTATTTTTTTTACACTACCTCTTCCCTTATACTCAGAAATAACTTTTCCATTTACTTTTTTGCTGTGATAATTATATGGGCCGTAGACCTTTCCATCTCTTTTAATATATCTCTTATACACTCTATTACCTCTTTTAAAACTACCTCAAAACCTCAAATGAGGTGGTAGTGTAACTATTTAAATATTATCTATAGTCAACGACATTAATATTTCCCAGTTTTGTCGTTGACTTATTAGGGAAAGACTTATGTCTTTCACTATAGAGTGTATTATGACAAATAATACAACATCTTCAGAAATTAACACAACATAAAGTTTAATTTAGCTGTAGAATTTTAACTGATTTGTAATGTTAAGTTTTTTAATATCTCCCCTATCTTCTCAACCAAATCTCAATAAAAGAATCATTAAAAGCTTTTATTTCCATAAATTTAAATATGATCATTTGATAATAATCTTAAGAGCCTATAGCTCAGCCTGGTTAGAGCACCGCTCTTATATGAGTGTGCTCCATTAGGAGCATATCTTTCATAGTCCAATTGAAAGGCACTAAGAAAGGCGGGGGTCCACGGTTCAAATCCGTGTAGGCTCATTTTTCATTTTTTACAACAGCAGTTAGATAGTTTTAAAAATTAATTTAAATATTTAAATTAATTAATGCCCCGGTCGTACAGAGGCCAAGTATGCAGCCCTTTCAAATGCAAGGAACCTACGGTTCCTTGATGTCAAGAATCAAAGATTCTTGAGCACCATCAAGAATTGGTAAATTCTTGAGGCAATCAACCTCCCTTTGAGGGACACCAAGATTCCCTTACACTAACCCTTGTTAAAGGAATTAGGGAAAATAAAGAAAGGCTGTGACCCGGGTTCGAATCCCGGCCGGGGCGTTTATATAATTGAACGAAGTGAAATTGTACTGGCACGGACGGCACTAAGAATTCGCTCAGAATTAAAAAATTCTTTCGGCCGGCCGGGGCGTAATTTCTATAACACCTCATTCAATACAACTGCATTAAAAAAGCTTATAAATATAAAAAACAACAATAAAATATGCAGACAAACAAAAAACTATTTATCAGCTTGGCAATAATTTCAATACTTCTGATTAATATAATTGCTATATCTGCTTTAAGCGCTCCAGAAGCCTGGCAGGAATGGCTGAATGCAAAAGTTGCAAGCAAACAGGCCCAGGAAGAGCACAGAAATGCTAAAATAGAATTTGCAGCAGACAAGTCAGATGAGAATAAACAAAAAGTTATAGATACAGGAAAAGCTTCTCTTCACGCTGCATTAAATGAGGCAGAAGCCTGGCTGATATGGAAAGACCTTCAAACAGATGCAAACTCTGAAATTCCAGATGATTTGCGTGAAACAATAAAAAATGATATTGAAGCGAATAAAGAAAAAATAAATTCCTTAAGAACAGAAGTTGATAATATCAAAACAAATCTTGAGCTGGGTATTGTCTTCTTGAAGATGATTGGAAAATACACTGAATTATTGACAGATGTAGCCAGGGATTCTGGAAAAATTTGGGTTTTTCTCGCAAATGAGAGAGCAAATAAACTTTCAGAGTTTGAACAAAAATTAAGAGATGTGGCTGAAAACACCCAAAATAAAGATGAAGTTATAGAAAAAATAGATACAGCTGCATCTAGTATAGATGAGGCCAGATTAAATATAGATAATGCAGAGATGCATTATGACTTAGTAACAATAGGTAATCAGCCATTGAATCATTTTGCACAAGGAAACAACTACTTAAGAACAGCCCGTGCAAATTTATTAAGCGTTCATCAAAATTTAAATCAAGCATTAGGAATGTTAATAAAAGGATAGAATGAAAAGAAACACAAAGATAATTATTGGGATTATAGCAGTTTTATTAGTTTTAATAATAATAGGAAATTCAAATAAAAATAAACAAGGATCTGAATTTGATAAAGCGGTTTCTGATTTAAATAATACAAACTTAAATGTACAAGAGACAGTTGCAAAGGCTCCTGAAACAACCACAACTACTAGTACTTCTACGTCAAATGAAGAGCTGCAGCAGCTCCAACAAGAACTTGCAGATTTAGAAAAAAAGATTAATGATTTAGAAGCAGAGGACGTTGGTGGAATTTCTGAATAAAAACAAACCAAATTTATAAACTCCTTTTTCTTAAATATTTTATGAAAGTTAGATACAGTTTTTCTTCAAGAAGAACAAGAAATATAAAAAATATGAGAAAACAGCGCGCGAAATACCCTAAAGTTTTAAAAAATGTTGTTGAAATTTCGGATATCATCCTAGAGGTGCTTGATGCAAGATTTATCAAAGATACCAGAAACAGGGATATTGAAGATGCTATTATAAAAAAAAGAAAATCAATAATTTATATTATTAACAAATCAGACCTTATTGACAGAAAGAAAATAGAAATCGCGCTTCCAAATCCGCATGTGTTTATCTCCTGCAAAAACAGGACAGGGACTAAAAATCTAAGGAACAGAATAAAAGCGGTTGCAAAAAAAATTGAAAAGCCGGCAGAAGAAAAGGCAAGGAAAGTAACAATAGGAGTAATCGGCTATCCAAATACAGGAAAATCATCTATAATAAATATTTTAATAGGGAAAAAATCCGCTCCAACAGCCTCTCAGGCAGGATTTACAAAAGGCATGCAAAAATTAAAATTAACACCTGAAATTATGCTCCTTGACAGCCCAGGAGTTATTCCGCAATCAGAATACTCCACAAGCGAAAGATGGGCTATAATCAAACAGACAAAGGTAGGGGGAAGGTCCTATAATCAGGTAAAAGATCCGGAATTTGTTGTAGCGAGCCTGATGAAAGAATTCAAGGGAATTTTTGAAAAATATTATAAGATAAATGCTGAAGATAACGCAGAGATATTAATAGAAGAGCTCGGCAGAAAAAAAGGGTTTTTAAAAAGAGGCGGGACTGTTGACGAAGATAAAACTACAAGATATATATTAAAAGACTGGCAGGAAGGAAGGATTAAGGTTTAAATATAATAACATTTTATAACTAAAATGATAGATGCACATGTACATTTAGGTTCAATACCCTCTAATGGAAAAAATTGGGGCAGTTTTAGAGAATATAAAAGCATAGCTAAAAAATTGGGTATTAATAGATATGGAACTGTCCCAATAGGATTGCCTGAAAATTTTACAAATAACTCTACTCCAGACAACAACTCCGTACTAAAAGAGTCAGAAAAAAACAAATCAGTTATACCTGTTTATTGGTTTAATGTATTTGACTTGCCAGAAAATATTGACAATAGATATAAATCAATAAAATTCCATTCAGATATCGGACAAATAAATATTGATGATCAGAGAATAATTGACTTCGTTAAAAGAATAAATCTTCCTGTGTTTTTACATACAAATGAGAGCAAAGATTATTCAAGTTTAGAGAGAGTCTCATTACTTGCCGGAAAAGTTAATGTTCCTGTTATAGCTGTTCATTCTGGGTCTATTACCAGAACTTTTTTTAAATTAGATTCTTATAAATTTCCAGATAATGTTTATTTTGAAACTTCTGGAATTCAATATGCAGTTATATTAAAAAAATATATAAAATGTTTGGTGCGAAAAGAATTATATTTGGGAGTGATTATCTATTTGGAGATCCAAGAGTTTCGTTAGGAATGATAGAATCTCTGAACCCAACTAAAAAAGAGTATAAATTAATAACTGAAGATAATGTTAAAAAAATATTAAATTTATAATTCTTTTATCATATATCCTTCTTTATCCAATTCATAGCCTAATTTTCTATAATATTCCCTGACGCCTACACCGCTGATAATGTTCAATTTTTTAATTTTGTTTTTCTTAACAATTTTTTCAGCCTCTTTCATAAGTTGTTGGCCAAACCCTTTATGCTGTGCGACATCTTCTGATCTTTCTCCTAATTTTAAAGAAGGCCCGTATACATGGAGTTCGCGGATAATTGCGGTTTTCTCAGATTTGCCTCGTTCATCTACGCTCACTCGGATTTTATTAGATTTATTAATAGAAAAACCGCTAATTATATCTTTATGTTTAAAATCATTATTCACTAATTGTTTTTTACTGAACGAAGAACTTGACGAAGTCTGTTCTGAGTTATTAATTTCTGAGCGATAGCGAAGTGAATTTTCACTGTTAAAAATCCTCAGCCTCAAAAGCCCGAAGAGAGTATCATCTTTATTTACAGCCTCTAAAAAGTATTCTTCTCCTCCAGATGCAGGATATTTTGTAATTTTTAATTTAAGATTTTTATTAAAATCTTTTTTATCCCTTATAGCAAAGCCAATTTCCCGATATCTTATTTCTTTTAGTTTAATCTTGTTTTTTCTAAACTCCTCCTCTATTTTTCCTCTTAAGTCAATTTTATGTGTCCCTGCTATAATATATTCTGGGGGAATTTCCCTCATAACCCTCATTATCCTGCAGTATCTAGGAACAAGCTTTAACATTTGTATCAAGATTTTTTCTGTTTGTTCTTTTGAATATGGTTTGTATTTTCCAGACCCAAACAATTTCTCAAGTTCAGCTCCAGCAATAACCTGGCATGGATAAATTTTAAGCTGATCTGGCCTGAACCTTTGGTCAGAAAATAATTTTTTGAATAGCATCAAATCTTTTTTCATACTACTGCCAGGAAGCCCAGGCATTATATGATAACCAATTTTAAAACCTGCATTTTTAAGTCTCTCGGTAGCACTAATAACGTCTTTAATAGTATGGCCCCTTTTAACAGTTTTATAAATTTTATCGTCTGGTATTTGAACTCCCAGCTCCACACGAGTAGCTCCCCAACTAATCACCTTCTTTATATCTTTAACTGTGCAGCGGTCAGGCCTGGTCTCTATGCATAAAGCAACACAACGGTGTTTTGATTTTTCATTAAGCTTTTTGGCTTTTTCTAAAGTACTTGATTTTTTTCTGTTCATTGCATCATAACATCCTTTAATAAACTCATTTTGGAATTTAGCAGGATATTCCAAAAAAGTCCCTCCCATAATAATCAGCTCTATTTTGTCAGTGGAATGATTCATAACTTGAAATGCCTTTATTCTATCTATAACTTGTTTATAAGGATTATATTTAACTGCTGAAGCTCTTAAAACAACAGGGCTTTTTGGAGTGTAGCTCTGCGGTACATCCAAACTAGGGCAGTAAATACACATGCCGTGTTTGCATTTTCTAGGAGGGAGCATTACTGCTACAGGTGTTATTCCAGAAACTGTTTTTGTCGGCTTTCTAATTTCTCCTTTTAACGGCTTTAGCATAAAAAAGTATAAGAAAAGCACTATAAAATCTTTTCAGTTTTAGATTTTAATCAAAAACATAAAACAAGAATTTGTTAATCTTGCTTCTTATCTGATTTATCTTCCCTGAATTTAAGCGCCACTGAATTGATGCAAAATCTTTTTCCGGTAGGTTTTGGCCCGTCATCAAATATGTGCCCTAAATGGCTTCCGCATCTCTTGCAGATAATTTCTGTCCTATTAATTCCATAACTAAAATCTTTCTTTAATAATACAGAATTATTTTTGGATTTATAAAAACTAGGCCACCCGCAGTCAGAATCATATTTAGTTTTAGAATTAAATAATCCATTGCCACAGGCTGCACAAGTGTATTTGCCGCTTTTTTTATTATATGACATCCTCTGTCGGCTAAAGCCGACAGCGTCCTTAGTTCGCTGAATGATGCAGTTCTTGGTTTTGCACATAACTCAAAGCTCTATCAAAATCAGTCCCACATCCTTGACAAAAATATCCTTTATTCCAAAAACTCCCTTTAGGATATCTTAACCTTAACTCTGGGCAAATCTTAAACAAGAGGTAAGCTGATAACCCCTTGACAATCTGCATTAATTGTGCATCAGACAATATTCTTGGGCAATCAACAATCAAATGGACGTGCTCATCCAAAACTTTTATTATCACAATTTCTATCTTGTGTTTTTTTACAGGCTTCTTCAATTGCAACTCTGCAAAAAACTTTTATCTTATTCTTCTGCATCATTTTATATCTATATTTAGTTGTTATCTGTATTGTTTTCAGGTTGTTTCCTACAGATGTTGAGTAATGCTTATACATTTTACCCTCCGAAAAGTTTATTTAGAACAAGATAGTTCTCACTATAATTGTGATAATTCAGTGAGCAAAAATCCTGCTCACTTTTTATAATCAAATTAGAAATAAATATATAACGCAATTCATCTGTCAGCTAAAGCAGACAGATTTCTTGCTAAACTTTAAAAACGCATTATTATGTTTTTTACACAATGAAAGAGCATATATCTGTTTTAAAAAGAATGAAGGAAAAAATCTCTGATGTGAAGGATAAAAATCTTCAAGAAGAATTAAATAAAATTCTTGAAGAACTACACGGTGCTGTTTCTGATGTTTATGATACCGCAATTCATGACAAAAAAACAGGGCTTTATAACAATTATTTTTTTGAAACTGTCCTTGAAATGGAGACCCATAAAGCAAGCCGTGGAGAGCAAAAACTTTCGGTGTATATGGCAGATATAGATTTTTTTAAAAGATTAAATGACAGTTATGGCCATATAGAGGCAGATAAACTTTTATTAAGGCTGGCAAATTTAATAAAAAAACAAATAAGAATGTCTGACGTTGCTGCACGATTTGGTGGAGAAGAATTTATTATTCTATTTCCAAAAACCGGGTTGGATAAAGCAATAGAATTTGCTTATAGACTAAGAACTCTTGTAAAAAATGATCCAATTTTCAAAAGACACAGTCTGACAATAAGTGCAGGGTTAACTGAATATAAACCCCTTGATACTCCAGAAAAAATAATGAGAAGGGTTGATAGTGCCTTATATAAATCAAAAGAACAAGGAAGAGACAGGTTTATTGTTATAAAATAAACTTCAAAAATATAACAAAATGCAAGCCGAAAATCAAAAGCAAGTCTGGGATAAAATAGCTCATGAATGGAGTTTATTTAAAACAGAGCCATCAGAACAAGTTTTAAAATTCTTAAAAAAACAAGAAGGAAACATCTTAGATCTGGGTTCTGGTTCTGGAAGGCACTTAACAAGAATAAAAAATGGAAAAATGTATCTTGTTGATTTCTCCAAAGAAATGATTAAAATTGCCAGAGAAAAAGCTGAAAAGAATAATATACCTGCTGAATTCAGCATTTCAGAACTTACAAAGCTTCCTTATAAAGATAATTTTTTTGATGCTGCTATTGCCATATCCTCTATACACTGTATAGATAGTGTAGAAAAAAGAGAAACAGCAGTAAAAGAACTTTATCGCGTTCTAAAACAAGGGAATGTTGTCTTTATTGGAGTTTGGAACAAAGAAACAAAGAAATTTAAAAATTCACCTAAAGAGAGATATGTTAAATGGACAGATAAAGGATTAAGATATTATTATCTATTTGATGAGCAGGAAATACATAATCTCTTTAAAACTAACGGATTCAAAATTCTTAAAACCATGAATTCTGGGACAATGATTAACTTTATAACAAAAAAAGAGGAAGAAAAAACTACAAATATATCGGATAGAATCAAACAGAAACGTATCACAAAACATCCTCAGATTCTCAAAACTGATAAAAAAAGAAATATCAAGTTAAAGAAAACGGCTCCAAATATTTCAGGATTAGAGGCTATCAAAAAATATACTAATATTTCTTTATGATATCAAAAAAGCTCTTTTTTTCAAATTCTTTTATCTTTTTTTCTTCAAGTGCTATTTGTATTTTAACCATAGCCAAACCAGACAAAAATATTGTGCCGATTAAAAAATGTTTTCCTTCAATATTTTGCAGAGAAAAAAGTATTTTTTGGATTTTATTTTTAATTTTTTCTTGATCTATTCTTTTAACTATAAGCTCTTCTATTTCATTAAAATCAAAATTTAGCCTATTTGACAATTTATTTGCCTTGCTATTAAAATTTTCAATTTCAACTTTAGCAAAGTCATCTTCAAGTTTGAAGCTGAACGCTTTATTCAAATGTGGAATAAAATAATCAAAATGCTGCTTGTTATCTTTGCCTTCCAAATCTACTGCAAAAAAACAAGAACAAAGATAAGCATCTGGGTTTTCTTTCTTGAATTTTTTAAACTGTTCAGAAGTTGTTAGCTTTTCGAGATAAAACTGAAAATTCATAGAACATAATTAAGAATCATATTTATAAGTTTTATTATAAATCTAAAAGACGTTCCAAAAAAGATCTTCTACTGGAACGAATACCCTTTGAAGCCTGGTGGATTTTTTTAATTATAATATTATTTTTGTATTCATTAATTATCTCATCAAAAAGATCAGGGTTCTCTCCCTTAATCTCAAATAGGTATTTGTTTCTATGAGCTGTTAAACTTTCCTTTTTAGTAATATCCTTGACCTTCAAACACGATAAATAATCCTCAAATTTTTTACCGCATGATTCTATTAATTCTTTTTCAGAGATTGATCCTGAATAAATTCCTTTATCTAGCCTTGAGTTCAACAGTGTATCATTAACTATTTCAGATCCGAACCAGGTATATAATGCGGGCCTATACACAAAAGTTTCTATTAATTCATTGATTTTTTCTCCATATTCATTATCTGTATTAATAATATAAGCAGCAGCGATGTCTATAAAAGAATCATTTTTTAACATATCTAATGCTTCTTTTCTTTTTTGTCTTTCAGACACAATTTTAACTTCCTCTTCACTATTTGCCATAACAAATTAGTAGAATCCTAATTTATAAGAATTTATGTACTTTATTATTTATATACCAATCAAAAAATATACTAATATTTCTTTATGATATTCAAAAAAAAGTTTTGCAGAAAGCCCTTTTAATATCTGCAAAGTCTTAGAAGCTGAAAAAGTAAATGAAACATTCACAACACAATGAATATGCTCCGGCTGAACATTAATTTCTATTATGGATATTTGGTGCAGCGATGCTGCACGCCTTATGCAAGCAGTTATTAAATTCCTGTATTTCTCTTTTCTAAACATCTTATATCTGTATTTTGTGCACCATTCCAGATGCATCATCATTTTACCAACGCTGTGGTCGTTATGCTCATATTTATTTTGATAGCTCTCGCTAAGAGTAGTTTGATTTTCCATTTTTTTGTTCTCCGAAAGGTTTATTTAGAATGAGCCAGTTACAACTAAATCTAAGATTCAGTGAGCTAACAACCAGCTCACTTTTCATAATCAAACAAGAAATAAATACTAATCGTTTATGAAATACTACAGCTTAAAAGCTGTAGATTTCTTTTCAATTAACTATAGTCAACGACATTAATATATCCTCATTTTGTCGTTGGCTTATTAGAGAAAGACTTGTGTCTTTCACTATAAATTTCATTATATTCTATGAAAACGAAGAAAGTAATCTTTCGCGGATTAAATTGGTCCATTAATGGTTTGATATTTATATTGATTATTTCAATTTTTTTACTGAACTAAAAAGAAATCTCCACATTTTAATGTGGGGTTTAGCTGAACCCAGCAAATATTTATTCTGCGAAAAATTGATTATAAGAGCCGAGATACTCGGCTTCTTGAAAGTTTTACTTAGTGATAACTT
>Ga0209542_10014109_pt1 | contig 13651 bp, 7 predicted proteins | sample RifCSPhighO2_01_FD_184028 | JGI IMG/M metagenome (GOLD analysis project Ga0209542, IMG submission 184028) | Soil microbial communities from Rifle, Colorado - Rifle CSP2_plank highO2_0.1 (SPAdes) (version 2) | ecosystem: Environmental > Terrestrial > Deep subsurface > Rock core/Sediment ...
ATTAAAAAATACTGGTGCAGAACAAACTGGAATAACTGTTACTAACCCAAATTCAAATATCGGAGAATTAAAATTGCCTACAACTGGATTGCCTACTCTTATTCCAGCAGGAAATTCAACAAGCCCAACATATTCTTCAACAATTTCTGCTACTCTAACTTCTATTCCAAAATATCAATCTGGAACAATTATACCAAAAGTAACAATAGATAGTGCAGAAAGTGCATCAGAAGAATTGCAAATAGCAACAATCACAATTTCCAATACACCTAAACTAAAACTAACTGCTAGCGTAGATGAAATAAAATCCGGACAAAATGGCAAGATAGTTGTAGAAAATATTGGTAATATTCAACTGAATGATGTAGAATTAAACGCAACAGGCGATTTCAAAGTAACATTCTCAGAGAACGATTTAGCTCTTGTTCCTGGAGCAACTAAAGAAATAACAGTGAGCGCAGTAGACTTAACAAAAATGACTTTTGGAAATAACCAGATAACTGTAACTGCTAAAGATTCTAGCCAGGGTTCAGCAGAAAGCGTTGTTTTGAAACATACTCAATCATTTTGTAAGAATAACTCTGTTGGGGGCAATTTAGAGATAACAAATATTGATTTTAGCAGTGATGGAGATGCTGAAGATGAATGGAAGACATTTAATACAGTAACTGTTGAAGTAGATGTAAAGAACACTGGAAGCAATAATATTGCGGATGTTTATGTAACTTTAGGATTATTTGACTCTAGCGGAAAGAATAGAGTTGGAGATTTAACTTTTGATAATAGTGACGAAGAAGAAATAAAAGTCGGCAAGTTAAATGATGGCGATAAGGAAACAGTTACATTCAAATTTAAAGTTTCTCCTGACTTAGACAAAGGAGATTATAAATTAGCAATAAAAGTTTATAGTGATGATGAAGGAGAAAGCAAAGAATGCTCTGATATTTCTTCTGATTTTAAGGATGAGGATTTCTATAGATTAATTGATGTTTCAGAAGAAGAAGATGAAGGTAAGTTTATTGCTTTTGATAATATTGAAATAAAACCAACAACAGAAGCAACTTGCGGAGATAGCGTAACTATTAATGCAGAAATGTTCAATGTTGGAACTGATGATCAAGACCAGATAAAGGTAACATTGAAAAATACTGAATTAAAAATAAATCTTGAAAAAGAATTCAAATCAGGATTAAATACAGGAGATAAGGAAGATGTTAGTTTCACATTTATAATACCAGCAGGAACAAAAGATAAGACATATACTCTTGAACTTGGCGCTGCGTATGACTACAGAAGTGGAAATTATAGACAATCTTTAGATGAGCCAGCAGAAGTTAATGTTAAGGTTATTGGATGTGCGATTATACCAACACAGCCAGATAAAATCGCATTAATTACAGCTGAATTGGGCTCTGAAGCGAGGGCTGGAGCAGAACTAATCGTAAAGACCACAATCACAAGCGTATTGGCTGAACAAAAAGATTTTGTTGTAAGGGCAACAGGATTTGAATCCTGGGCAGAACTGAATTCAATTTCAGAGAGATTGATTAACTTGAAAGAAGGAGAAAGCAAAGAAGTAACTTTGAGCTTTACAGTTAATAAAGACGCAACTGGAGAGAAATCCTTCTCTATAGAAGCAATAACAGGCGATAAAGTTGAAAGCAGAGATGTTGCAGTTAATCTTGCAGCAGCCAAACCTACATTCTCCTTGGGAAATAATAGTTTAATTTGGATAATTGGAGCAATTAATGTTATCTTGATTATCTTGATTATTGTTGTTGCAGCAAGAATCTCAAGAAAATAAAATAAAATGAAAGATGATTATAATTATATGGGTTTTATAACTGGTGCTATTATAGGGCTTCCATTCGCCACGGCAATAGTATTATCCTCGCTAAGAGAAAATAATGAAACGAAAAGCAAATTAACTGATAGAGCACAAGCAAGTTATAATATTCAAGTAGAAGATTTTAACACTGATGGCTTGAAAGATATTTTGATAAAAGATAATAAAAAAAGAATAATATATTTTCAACAAAAAGATGGAACTTATAGAACAATGAGAAATGTTGAGGACGAAACACCTGAGAATAATAATTATGACCCCCTTAACCCATTAGAAAATCCAAGTTTAAATCCGGCGATTCCTGATTCAGTTTTAAATCCTTGGTAGTTTTTAATTTCTGCTAGTTACAAAAGTAACTTTTAGAATCTATTTGATTTACACAGATTTGGGTCAGCAGTTTGAGTAATTCAAATAGAAATGAATGGTGTAGTAAATTTATAGAAGGTCGATGGAAAGGTTTATGAGGAAAGCAATAGTTTCTTATATTGATTTATTCTAATTAATCTATGAAGAAAAAAGAGTTATTGCCTTTAATTTTAAGGTACACCTTAATAATTATCCTGGGATTGAATAATGCTTGGATTTTTTATTTTGTTTTAACTCCCTTAACTGTTTATTCTTCTGCTTGGATTTTAGGGCTTATATATCAAGAAGTGGCAATTGTTGGGGGGAATACAATTGTCTTTAATGGTATATATGCAGGCATTGTAGGGGCTTGTATTGCTGGCTCGGCATATTATTTATTGACTATATTGAACTTAAGCACGCAGATGAAATTGAATAAAAGGATAAAGAATTTGGCTTTTTTATTCTTGGCGTTTTTTATTATTAATGTTATAAGGATAGTTGGCTTTGCTATGCTTTATTATTCTGGATTTGGCTATTTTGATTTGGCTCATGATTTAACTTGGTATGTTGGGAGCACAATTATTGTGGTGCTGATTTGGTTTATTGGCGTTAAGATTTTTGCCATAAAGGAGATACCATTATATTCTGACGTTAGGAAGATTTTGAAGAAGGAAAAGAAGAAGAAAATTTAAGGCAGAAAGTCAATTATCATTTAAGCCTGCTCTTTCCCGAGAATCAAGGATTGACTGGACTTGGAATTTTTCAATGGCTTGGAGGACTTCGCAATTGGCGACTTGGAGGATGTAACAATTGGTTTTTTCATGAATTACTTCTGTTTCTTCGCCTTTCTTTAGGATTATCACGACGTCTCTTGAGTGGGTGTCGCAGGTGGCGTAGGTTACATTGTTGGCTTGCGCTTGCCCTTTATCTGTAGAAGCGCCCTTTACATCTAGCTGATTGTCTTTGAGGAATGTGACAAGATTAGATATTCCAACACTACCGTATTCACACCCAACAAACCCAGGGTCAACGCTAATGTAGTTAGTATTACCTTGGGAAAACTCTATTCCTAAACTTATTGCGTTTCCTGTCAAGAGAACATTATTTTTTCTTGGGTCATTTCTTAGATAAAGATTGTATTTGATTAATTTACCTTCCATTGTTTTGAAAAAATAATAATTATGAAATACAGGTATCTCTCCAAATTTTTCTTTTGTGAAAGTTATACCTTGATATTCAAATTTTGTTAGACTTTTAAATGAATAAGAAGAGGCAAAAAAAACAATTACAAGCACAAGAAGAGTACCTAAGATCCAATAAATTTGTTTTGAATTATTCTTCTTTAGCTCTGGAGAGATTTCTAGAGATGAATCTTCTAGTTTCTTCTCTTCTTTATCTAAGAAATGTTCTTCTTTGAGCTCTAGGCGAACTTCTTTTTTATTCTCTTTTCTTTCTTTTTTCATTTTAAAGGATGTTTTAAGGAGATTTTAAAGATTTCTATAATGGCAAGGGAGAACCAAAAATTGAATAAATAAATGCATCTGCTGCCCTCATATCTCCCTCAATGAATATACAATTCTCTTCTTGATAAACTTTATTATCTAGGGATTCTTTCCAAACTATTAGATTAGATGTGCAGTTTTTTTCTGGCAGGTTTTCATCACATTTACCGTAACATCCTTCTTGAAATCTTTGAGAGATTAGATTCAAAATTGAGAGCTCTTGTAATATTCCTTGATTTTTAGAAGATACGTAGATATTTTTACCATTTAAATCAAGAAGAGTTGAACTGATATTTGTTGAAATATTTTTTACGTCATCGTATGTGCTTCTTAGGGTTATTTCTTGATTGGCGTATTCAAAAGAGATTCTATTATTGTTATTGGTAGCTGGTTGAGAATTATCCGCACTGTCATTGTTGGACATAAATGCAAAACCTATTGTACTTAAAACCATAATAAAAAGCATAAAAAAGCTTATAATTGCCACTTTTATTTTTCTCTTTTTCTCTAATTTTTCTTTAGTTTCTATTGCTCTCATAAATTAGGGAAAAGAAACAATGTTTAAAAATTTATCTGAAAAACTGAGAATGGGACAGAAATGTCCCATTCTTTGTAGAGAACATGACTATTTAAACTTAAAAGCATTTGCTTGAAATTATAAAGATGCAGACGATAAAACCCTAAAATACTTTTATAAACATCACTGATACTTTAATTAATAATTACTATAGATAGTATTCTTATCCATTAAAATTTAATGTTATGCAAAGTTTATGTTTTTTTACCTTTGAAAACTAAGTTCAATAAAACTAAAAATATTTAAATACTAAATTATACTTAATACTTGATATAAAAGAGGGAAATAAGGTGCATTCAAAAAGATATATCTGGTTACTTTTTCTTGTAACTGTTGTTCTCTATCTGCAATTGGCGAATGCAAATACCTATATTGCAGATATATATTTTACTGTGCCTGATACTGTTTATATAACTAATGAACGAATAGAATTAAAGGGATATCTCTTTCAAGCAAATTATTCTGATAATGGAACATTGATTTCTGCATCTACTGCGCTTGCTAACGCGAATGTAAACATAACAATAACAAATAAAAATAGCGGAGCATTAACTAGCAATTATACTTTTAGAACAGACAGCACAGGGTTATTTTATTCAGCGAGCAATTATTATACAAATGCTACAAATATCACTGCTCCAAGCAGTGCCGAAGATTATTATATCAGAGCGCAATATATTGACCCCAATAATACAATTTGGTTTTCTCAAGTGGAAATAACTGTCGTTAATCAAACTATCGATATGTTAAGGGTAAGTTCAGAAAAAGCAGTATACTCTCCTTCTGAAACTGTTGGTGTTGAAGCAGAAGCAATACATATAATAGGCGACAGAATACTCTACAAGAGTAATGTCTCTATTAATGGCACATTAAGAAATTCTACTAAAACTATTCTAGAAAGTTTTAGCTGCACTACTGGAGCAAATGGAAAGTGCACAACAAGTGTAACTGCTCCTTCTAGTTATGGCAATTATATTTTAGAGCTTAATAATTTTAAGGCATTTGGCTCTTTCTCTGTTACGCCCTTTTTCTTTAGCATTTATATGAAAGATGAATTGGGACAATCATTGAAGAATGTGTATTCTTTGAGAGAGCAGGGAAGAGTAGAAGTTAGAATAGCAAATGCTTCTTCTACAGACAGTTATGCTTTTTCCGGTTATATTGCTGATTCAGCTGGAAATGCTGTCGATACAATAAGTTCTACAATTTTAAATAATAATAATTCTTTTATAAATAGCTTTTTATTTACAATAGACCCATTAAAATACAACTATGGTGCATATAATGCCTTTATTACTGTAACAAAAATAGGAGATGGAAGCATAAGCGCTTCAACCTCATTTGAAGTAAAAGACTGGACGCTTTCTATGGATAAAAAAAGCACTGGCTCTGGATTTGAATATAAATATAGTATCTTCCCAAATAAAACAATGAATCTTGAAATTTATCCAAAATACCGCACAAATGGGAGTGTAATTGGCAGCATAAATTCTACCTTTTTTACAATAAATTTAAAAGACAATTTAAATAATATATTTTCTTCAGCAAATGTTTCCTGGAATGCGAGTTGTGGAACAGAAGGGTGCTATGAATTTTCCTTGCAATCTCCTTTAAACACAGGACAATATAATCTTCTTGTTTCTCTTTCATATGGAGGGGTTCTTCAAACAAAAAATAGAATAATAAATGTTATAAATAGTGTTATGACTGCGCAATCCACAAATAAAGATGGTGACATAAAAGAATTGTTCGGAACAAACGAATATGCCTATATCTCTTTGACAGCCTATAATCTTACCTCTTCTTTATTTAACCTTTCCAATGCAGAAGTTTTCTCAATCGAATACATGAATGGCTCAGAGTTTTCTTATACACAAGTAAATAATTTCGGGCTTGTAAATTCAAGCAATTCTGCTTATGAATGGGCCTGGAATTCAACTTCCCAAAGATTAAAATTAGATGTTCCCAAAGTTGGGGGAATTTATGATGTATTTATATTTGCAAATAACAGGACAGTGGGAGCACCAGCTAAATTTATTGTTAATCCTTATGAAGTCTGCAGTGTGCCTAAAGATACTGCTGGAACAGTAACTGCGGGAAGCAGTTATTATGTTTGGCAATTTAAAACAAGTGACACTGTATATTTTGAATTAAAGATGATACAGGCAGATAATCCTTTGGGAAGAGCGTCTTTTTCTAATTTCTCTTCTGGAAATGGCAGTGGCACTTATGGGATGGGCTCGCAATGCACTATTTCATCAACACAGCAAGCAGTGAGCAATGCTAGTGTATCTATAATTGAAGTTAAAAATACAGAATCCGGAGCATTGCAAAATATTAATCTAACAGCTTCAACATGCCAAGCGAGTGATAGTTCTGGAGGATATACCTGCACTGTGAAGCCTTTATCTAAATGGGACGGAGGAGTAAATATTGTTAAATTTAGTATTCTGGGGCAGGATGGAACATTTGATATGGATTATGGAAGATTTGAAGCAAGGGCATTTTACTTATATGGATGGAGCCAGAATTGGCAGAATAGCCCCTCAAATAATATTTCTTTGAATGTAAGGCTTTATGAAGCTGGAAGTGGTTGGTGGGGCAGCAGCGGAGGATTGAGTGGGACAATAACCCTAAAAAGAGTAGAATATCAAGGAAGAGATGGCGAATGGATATGGCCCCCTGTTGATTCTGGTTATAACGTAACCAATGTAACAACAAGCATTACATCTGGGTCAGGCACACTTTCTCTGCCATCAAGCAAAGCATCTGGAGGAATATGGAAAACAGGATATTATAGAGCAGTAATAGAGGGAACAACTGCAAATGGAGATGTAGATTATGGCTATGCCTGGTTTGGGATAAAATTATGGGATGTTTATGGGCAGCCAATTGAATGTACGACAACAGGTTGTAATTACAAAAGTTATTTTAACTCAAAAGAAAATATAACATTATATGTAAAAATATCAACAGCAGGAAATTATAATTATTACGATCAAGGGGGAACAGATATATATGGCAATGTCACCGTCGGAATAAAGAAAATAGAAGATTGCAGAACTTGGCCATGCAAAGAATTAAATTCAACACAATATGCTGCTAATACGATTAATGTTAATGCTTCAAGCCCATGGTATTGGGGAGCAAGCCTAAATAATAGTAAGTATCTTATTTATATAAATAAAACAAGTGGGACATGGGGAACAGGATATTATTCTGTTGTCTTAAATGTTAATGGAACAGATACAGGATATGCGTGGTTTAATACAATAGCATTTTATGCCGATACAAGGCCTACTGATATTAATGGAACAAACTGGAAATATAGTATAAAGCCCCAAGAGACAATGTATTATAATGTGACTGTTACAAAGAACTACAAGGGATGGGGTGTTAGTTATAATGATTCTGATTATGTAAATGCAACAATTGATGATGTTGTTTTAAGAGTCTGGGATTCAACAACCTATCAAAGCAAGGAATATAATTATCCTGAAAATATTAATGTAACTATTGTAAATAAAACAAATCTCTTAATAACGAGTAATGCTCTTGTTAATTTAAGTTATAATAATGGAAGCTGGTCAACAGGATATTACTGGGGAGAATTAACTTTAAGGAACTCTGATAATGAGACAGCTACAGGATATTTATGGTTTGAGGCAAGACCATTTAGAGTTTCTACATCAACTAATACTTATAGCATAGACAGCGACCAATGCGTAAATACAACAATAAATATTTATGAGCCGAGCTGGTATTCAAGCACACCCTTAACTGGAAATTATTCCATTCAAAGAATTTATGAAGATATTTGGAGCGGTAATTCGAGAAGCCAAATAAGTTATGCAAACTATACTAATAGCAGTTTTAATGGCACAACAAATATACTAGTATGTCCAAATAATGGAGGTTGGGGCGGAGGTTCATGGGGAGGATATCATTATTTGAATATTGTTGTAAAGGACAATCTGCTGAATAATACTGAATCCGGATGGCTTTCTTTTAGAGCAGTACCTTTCCAAGTAAGCTGGAGCGGTGTTTCTGGCGGCAATAATAAATTGACTAATGAAAGAGTGATTGTGCCTGTTACTTTAACTAAATATTCAACAGGACAAAATACAACAGGAAACCTTACAAAGATATATCAGTGGAGATATGACGGCGGGTATAATGGCGAACAGGAATATGTATTTAGTGTTGGGAATTGCTATTCAAATGTCTCTGGTCAGTGCATTGTAAATGGGACGCAAAACATTACAATTTACGCACCTTCTACCGGATGGAGAGTGGGATATAATTATTTATATGCTGTGTGGTCAAAGCAAGATGATGCTTCTTTGAAAGTTCAAGACTGGAGTGGGATTTATATAGAAGGTAGGGAAGCTTACAATGGATATTACTCAAACACGGATAGCAATGGGAACTGGAAGTATAACTTTGCATTAAATGAAAATTTAACTATAAAACTTTTTGTTAGAGATTCAAGCTACAATTCTATAGATGTAAATATAACAAGCGTTCAGTATGCTTATTCTGGGGGTAATTGCTGGAGTGAGTGGTGCTTATCATATACAAGCGCCACTTGGAATCTTGTTGGGGGTGGAGTTCAGACAACTAATGGGAATGCTGTAATAAATCTTCAGGCTCCAAGTTCAAATTGGACAAGAGGATATTATTATATTAGAGCATCTATCTCTGGAAGCTCTGGAACAGCAACAATAACCGGGGGACAACTGAGAATTAAGGATACTACTGCCCCAAATATTACTATAACCTCTCCTGTAAATAATCAGACAATAAATAGCTCAACATTTACAATAAATGCAACAACTTCTGAAAATAGCCAGTGCTACTTTTATGTTGCAAATTATAATAATTTCAATAGTTGGTATTGCGGTGATATAAATTCTGGAAATTCAACAAATTCTTCTTTAGCTAGCTCACAAAAGATTGGCGCATGCAATACTACAAAATATGGCTATAATGGCAGTTCATATTATACAGAATATGTCTCAAGCAATTATCGTTCAACTTGGGATAGTGTAACATCAACATGGTTCTCTGGCTCAACTAGTCTTGTTACGGGAGGAACAACACACGGATATAATTTCAATATAACGAATTGGACAGCGCAGCATTATGGAATACAAATATGGTGCTATGATAATGAGGATAATTATGCTGCTGAATATGTTACAATTAAAGTTAATGTTACAACAAATGCTTCTTCTTCATCTGCAAATGATACAACTCCTCCTGTAGTTACAATTAATCTCCCTGCAAGCGCTGGAATTAACTTGTCTAGTTCAAGTGTTAATTTCAATGTAACCTTGAATGAAAATGGCTCTTGTATGTATAGTTTAAATTCAGGAACCACAAATCTAACCATGACAAACAATGAAAACAGAGATTTCAATGCAACAAACGCCAGCATTGCAGATGGCGCATATACAGTAAGATATTATTGCAATGACACAACTGGAAATGCAAACAATACAGCATCGAGAGTGTTTGGAATTGATACAATATTCCCATTGGTTAGTTATGGAATAGGGACACCTGCCGATAGAGCTAATTTAACTGCAAATAGCATTTATGTCAATGTTTCTGTTACAGAAACTAATTTTGCGAATATTACTTTCCTATTGAAGAATAACACTGGAACTGTTAATTCAACAACATATACAAGCATAACGTTATTTATAAACTGGACAGGATTAGCATATACTAACTACAGCTATAATGTTAGTATATATGACTTAGTTGGACACTTTAATTCAACTGTAACGAGATATGTTAATTTAAGCGCAGCATAAGAAAATGGCAATAAAAAAATACACAATAGAGAGAAAGATATTTTTACTATTAGCTTTATTATTAATTTTGGCTATGCCAACAGCAATGGCTGAGATCAATTTTGCAGTAACTAGTTTTTCGTGTACACCCTCAGAAGTTACTATAAATAATGTTTTTTCCTGCACAGCGCAAATAAAAAATACAGGCACGGAAATAGCAAGTGTCAGCATAGCAACCCTTTATCCTGATTCAAATAACTGGCTAGAAAGCTCAAACTATCCGCAAGCTTCTGGCACAAGTGTTGACCCTGGCAATAGTGTAGAAGTAACATTTACAGGACTCAGGGCAACAAAATCAGGCACTAATGGATTCTCCAAGATAATGCTTAATACTAAAACAGATAACTATGTTGCAACAGAAAATGTTGAAGTTAATGTAATTGATGTTATTGTTACTGTGGCTAATTCTGCTTCAAGTGCAGCGATGAGTGCGACTTTTGATTCAACTGCTGAAGTAACAGCTGGAGGAAATATTGATGCGGTGCTAACATTTACAGTTGATTCTGGGGGATGCAGTATAGGAAGCCAGGACGCATCTAAAACTATAAGTGGAATGCAGAATGGAAACAAGCAGTCAAGAGTATGGAGTGTAACAATGGGTTCAAGTGGGACTTGCAGATATACAATATCTGCTGCAGCAACAGGAAGCGGAGGAATTGCATCAAAAATAGATTCTTCATCAAGCAGTGTGACATGCACAAACTGCCCTACTAGCTCAAGTAGCAGCAGTTCTAGCAGTGGGGGTGGTGGGGGTGGAGGAGGAATTGGAACAGTCGTTTATACTATTGGGGAGCTTGGCATATCTCAAGCAGTTGAGCTTGGCAAGGGAGAAGCAGCTAGTTTTAACATTAATGGGGAAAATCATAGTATTACATTAAAAAATTTAACAGAAACGCAAGCAACAATATTGATAATGAGCGAAGCGCAGATATATACGCTCGCTCTCGGAGATGAAAAATCCATTGATATAAACAGCGATAGTATAACTGACTTTTTTGTTAAATTAAAATCTATAAATATTATTAAAAAGAAAGCAACATTTATCTTAAGACCACTGGTTGAAAAATTACCTGAAGAAGCTGGAGCAGGAGCTATTGGGGGAGCAGCTGTTAATCAAGGTGGGAACGAAGGAGGCATTGGTGGCATAATTAAAAATAAAACTACTTTGATTTGGGCAATAATAGTCTTAATTATTGTAGTAATTGTATGCATTATTTATTTAATTAAAAGGAGGAAACATCTTAAATGGTATTATGGTCATTAAGAGATAAGGTTGTTTGGGGAGTTCTTATTTTTTCTTCAATACTCTTGCTAATATTAACCCCTCTTGCATTAAGAAATCCTCAGAATGAAATTACTGGAAAGGCTATAGAAGCTATTGACTCTGAAGATAGTTCTCTGATCAGCGGTGAGATGGGCTGTACTGACTCTGACAGTGGATTAACTTACTCTTTGAAAGGAAAAGTTAGCTATTGTATAAGTACAGGCTGTTCTAATGAAGTTGACTCTTGTTCTGGAAAGAGATTAAAAGAATGGTATTGCAAGAGCACTGAAAAAAATTATGAAGAACACGATTGCGAATATGATTGTGATAATGGGGCTTGCATAAGTCTTATAACAAAACATAAATATGCCGGGGGGAGTAGTGGCGGTGGAGGGGGAGGAGGAAGTGGAACTAGTGGTTCTTCTGCTTTACCTGTAACTGATTCTGGTCAGATTTATGATTTAGGTGCGCTTAACTCAGAAACAACTTTAGAGATTGTTAAAGGAGACAGCATTGGTCTTGACTTGGGCAGCAACAGATATACTCTTATATTAGAAGACAATACACCCGCCCAAGCAACAATAATAAGTGGTTCTCAAGCATTTAGCCTTAATATAAGAGAAAGCACAAATATAGACTTAAATGGTGATAATGCTTCTGACGTTTATGTCTTGCTTAGGTCAATAAATTTAATCAGCAAGAAGGTAAAATTAACTCTGAGATCTTCTTAATTTTGTTAGTTGATAAAAACTTTTTAACCATTATTTTTATTAAAATTACTCAAAAGCCCAACTATATATAATTGCACGATTAGACAAATGTTTTAAGTGATTACTATCGGAGATTTATGCACAAACACATCTCATCGGTCGTTGTTTATCTTATGACCATAAAAAGAAAAAATATTTGATTAATGCAAATCTCTATAACAGCTTTAAATATAACTACCTAAGTTTTCCCTATTTTTTATACACAACAATTAGCATCGTCGGGATTTTATTTTAAATTTCACACTTACTTAAAAAGTGTTGTGTATAAATTATACACAACAAGTAAATAAATATCTCTATTTATCGAAGACAAATTTGTTGTGTATAAAATTTTAGCTTAATTCAGGTAACTAAATGTGATAAAGAAATAAGTTTTAATAATAAAATGAACTAATTCCTGAACAAGGATTATAACTCATCTTGCTTTTCCTTCTTTCTGTTATTAATTTTTTAGAATTATATCATCAAATAAAGAAAGAAGAAAAAAATGAAAAAAATAAAAAGGAAGGAAAAAATTCCTTCATTATTTATGCTTAAGCTGTTTCTGTTACAGGTGTTGTGACTACAGCAGTTACGTCTGTTGCAGTTGTTCCAGTATATTTCTTACCTACAGTTGTATCGATTGTCTTAGTGATTAATGCTTTTGCAGCATTTGTTGTATCACCAGCATTGTATCCTGCAACTAATGTAGCAACCTTGCCCCCAGTTCTGGAAAAGGTCTCAATCAGGTATTGACCTGAGTTTACACCAGTAGCCGTTGTGAATCCCTCGCCGCATGTTGGATTAGTTACACCCAACAATTCTGCAGCAACGCTGTTCACGCAACTTCCACCTATTACAATCAAGTTCTTTGTAGCAACTGAACTTGCTTCTGCATCTGTTACAGATACTGAGCCTAGCTCAACACCAATTCCACCAGTTGTTGAAGAACCACCAGTTATTGAAGCATCTTGTGCTGCAATATAAGCTGAGATAGTTAACTGTTCGTCAGGATAACTTACTGTAGCAAACTTTTGGTCAGATGTAGTACCATCAACTGTGATAACAGTTCCCCAAAGATCTGCGTCTTTGGATATCTTGCTATCTGTTTGAAGGGCCTGTGCATCCCATGAACCATCACTAGTCCATGTTCTAACAATATCTTCAAACCCAATTTTATCACTTGAGCTCGAATAGTCATCAAGAGTAACAACCATTGCTTCATATGCTGTATTGTCGTCTTTTTCTTCAATAATTATCAATGAAGGATCAACCATATAGCCTTTTGTTTGAGGATTAAGCAATCTGATTGTTGCTTGATTCATTGCTGAAGCTGTGACATTGTAGATTAATGTACCAATTGTACAACCTACTACATTACCGTTTGTGCCGCCTGTTGCGTTCAATCCAGTTTTTGTAGTTCCTCCACATGTAACGCTAAAGTTACCATTTAGTGCACTAACATCCGAGAAAGTAATATCTGTACCATAGCCATCTCCGTCAG
>Ga0209542_10014110_pt1 | contig 13650 bp, 5 predicted proteins | sample RifCSPhighO2_01_FD_184028 | JGI IMG/M metagenome (GOLD analysis project Ga0209542, IMG submission 184028) | Soil microbial communities from Rifle, Colorado - Rifle CSP2_plank highO2_0.1 (SPAdes) (version 2) | ecosystem: Environmental > Terrestrial > Deep subsurface > Rock core/Sediment ...
GGCAAGCCGTGAATGCTCGTCCAGAATCCATGCCATTATTTTCGCATTTGTGTTGACGTCGGGCGCCAGCACATCAACTTCGGGACCGACTACGTGGAACAATTTCCGCGCGAACTCGCGTGTGAGCCGCTCCAGCTCGCCCTCGGATAATTTTTTGGGGTCAACATTCACTCCGCCCTTTCCTCCGCCGAACGGAACGCCCACGATCGCGTTCTTGACGGTCATCCAGAACGACAGGGCTTTCATTTCTTCCACGTCTACGCGCGGGTGATACCGCAATCCGCCTTTGTAGGGTCCGCGAATGTTATTGTGCTGGACCCTAAAGCCCTGATATACAGCGACCTCCCCGCCGTCCATCTTGAGCGGAACGGAAACCTCAACAATCCTATCCGGATTTTGGAGCCGTGCCATGAGCATCGAGTCAATGTGCAAGTGTTTTGCCGCAGTTTGTAATTGCTTTTTTGCTCTTGTCCAGGGATTGTTGTCTCTCATGGTGCCGTATTAATTATTATTATAATCTGTGGGATTATACTTTACGTACGCGCATTTGTCCCAGGTGATTGCGATTGACAAATGTTCTCCGGATAGTAGAGTCGCAAAAAGGCATTTCAACGCTTGCGCATGGATCACGTTAGAAGTCGCGGAAGTTTGGATTGTGGTACATTCAACGTATGTTTATCATTTGTCGTTTGCTTACAAACAATAACTTTTGAGTCGGAAGCGCAAGCTTCCTACCTGCCCGCCAAAGCCAGAGCGGAGTCAGCGGCATCAGCAATAAACGTTATGTATTTATCAGCTAATCAAGTTCGTTACCACCGTGCTTTCGGGCGATGGCAGGCGGGCTTCTAACGGGATGGACACGTTCATAAAGAAAATCACAAAAGAGGCTGGCAAAGCCGTTTTGAAACGGTTCGGTAAAGACGGCGTTCACTATTCCAAATCAAAGCACGCGTATGATGTGGTAACCAAGGCCGACCTGCTTTCAGAAAAGATTATTATTTCTGCGATTCGGAAATATTATCCCACGCACAGCATTCTTTCTGAAGAAGAGGGTGAGATTAACGCCGGTTCAGACTATCGGTGGATTATTGACCCGATTGACGGCACCATGAATTTTGCCTCATCGGTTCCGCTGTTTGGCGTCATGGTTTGCCTGGCGCACAGAAATACCGTGAAGCTTTCCGCGATATATCTTCCGATAACGGACGAACTCTTTTTTGCCGAAGCGGGGAAGGGGGCATTTTTAAACGGCAGAAGAATTCACTGTTCCAAGACTAGAAATTTGGATGTAAGCAACGGATGCGGTTTTGTGGGTTCCAGAAAAAGGACATTGCATTTTGTGAGAAAACTCCTCGGTGTCGTTAAAGGGGAACATTTGTTTCTCAACTCTTTCGGATGCATTTCCATGAATTCCTGCTATGTCGCGTGCGGACGGAAAGATTGGGAAGTATCTCTGTATGGCGAGGTACACGACTTTGCCCCTACGTACCTTATTCTGAAAGAGTCTGGATGCACGGTTACAAATTGCAAAGGCGCGCCGTGGAAAATAGGCGACAATGAAGCGGTTGCAGCAAATCCCTTATTGCATCGCCAATTACTGAAATTGACGAAGGATGTTTAAAATATGCGGTGGCGTCAGTGCGGCCCCGCGTGGTACAATCGTGCCCATATGATTGAAAAGATATTGCGATGGACTGTGCTTACGGGGATTTTCGCGCTTCCTTTCATAGTTTTCATAGTCGCAAATGAGATGTTCTTTCCGTTTATTACGGGTAAGAACTTCGCGTTCCGCATAATCGTTGAAATTATCACTGGCGCGTGGCTTGCGCTCGCTTTGGTAAATCCGGAATACAGGCCAAGAAAATCCTGGCTTCTTTATGCGTTTGCGGCGTTTGTTGCAATCATCGCCATAGCAGATGCAAGCGGGGTTAATCCGTTCAAAAGTTTCTGGAGCAACTACGAGCGCATGGATGGTTGGGTGACGCTTGCGCATCTATTTGCGTACTTCGTCGTTGCAGGCTCAATTCTTTCCACACAAAAACTTTGGCGCAGGCTGTGGGACACGTCGCTCTGGGTTTCTGTCCTTGCCGGTTTATACGGCTTATTGCAATTCGCAGGATTGTCGGCGCTTGGCCAGGGCGGGGCTGCTGGACTCACGGGACGGTTGGACGCGCGATTCGGCAATCCGATTTACTTGGCCGTGTTCATGCTGTTCAATATTTTCATTGCGGCGTTCCTTTTGGCGGAAAGCTGGAGAGAAAGACCGACCGGAAGACGTCTCGGCATATCTCTGTGGTATGGGGGCGTTATTGCTCTTGATACGGCTATTCTTCTTTTGACGGGTACTCGCGGGACGATACTCGGTCTCATTGGCGGGGCGCTCCTTGCACTCGTAGTCTACGCTTTCGTTGCGCCGACCAACGGTTATTCTTCTCGCGCGCGTGGAATTGCGCTGGGGGCTATCGTCGCAGTTCTCTTGCTGGGCGGAAGCCTATGGGTTGCACGAGATACTGCGTTTGTGAACTCAATAGGATTCCTTGACAGGCTCGCCTCCATATCGCTTAAAGACAACACGACCAAGTCGCGCTTTATGAATTGGGGAATGGCATGGCAAGGCGTGAAAGAGCGCCCAATCTTAGGCTGGGGGCAGGAAAACTATGCAATTGTTTTTGACAAATATTACAACCCGCAAATGTATGCGCAGGAGCAATGGTTTGACCGCGTACACAACATTGTATTTGATTGGCTTGTTGCGGGAGGTTTTTTGGGTCTTATAGGGTACCTCATGCTATATATCTGCGCGCTGTGGTGTATTTGGAGGAACGACCCGCAACCTCAAGAGTGGAATAGGAAGAGGGACAAGGACGCAGACGTCGCGGGGGTGTTTTCTCTCTCTGAAAAAAGTATTCTTACTGGTCTTCTCGCGGGATATTTCTTCCATAATTTATTTGTTTTTGACAATGTTTCCAGCTACATCTTGTTTGCAACGACCTTGGCATATATAGTTTCGCGCTCCGCGTCGGCGCACAATTCGCCGCACTTATTTCCATCTGGACGGATTCCATATTCGGCAATGCCAATAGTTGCTGTCGCGGGGGTAGTTTTGGTATGGGGAACGGCGTGGGGGGTAAACGGGCGCGCGCTCGCGCAGAACCGCGCGCTTTTGCAAGCAATCGCTCCGCACCCCGAGGGGATTACCAAGAACCTTGATTATTTCAAAGAGGCAGTCGGATACGGAGGTCTCGGCACGCAAGAGGCGCGTGAGCAAATGATACAGGTTACTTCGCAAATAGCTCGGAATCAAGACATCCCCCATGACATTAAAAAGCAGTTCTTTGAAAAAGCGGCGCAAGAAATGCTCGCGCAATCACAGGAGTCTCCTCTAGATGCTCGCTTCCCGCTGTTTCTAGGTGTTCTTCTTGATGCATATGGCGACTATACCAATGCGGCCACTGCGCTCGGCCGCGCGCATGAACTGTCGCCCGCAAAGCAGACAATTCTTTTTGAACTTGGGATAAATGCGCAGGCGCGCGGGAACGACGCAGAGTCGCTAGAGTTTTTCAAAGAAGCTTATGAACTTGCCCCGGAGTTCACAACTGCGCGCATCTACTATGCCGCATCCGCAATTCGCTCAAAGCAGGATAGTCTCGCGGATGAAATTCTGGAACCTATCTTGCAGTCGGGAGGGGCCGCAGTCACGAACATTGCCGCCGCGTATGCCGACCGAGGACGCTACGACAAGATTGTTGCCATTTGGACTGCACGGGTGAAAGCAATGCCGGATGACGTACAGGCGCACTTTACGCTCGCGGCAGCACTAGTTGGAGCGGGGAATCCCGCACAAGCCATTACCATTCTTGAGGAATTGAAAAGTACGAATCCAGACACAAAGGCGCAAGCGGATGAGTTTATAAAACAGATACGAAGTGAAACAGCAGAAATCTGATTTATTCAGGTAATCCACGTGTCGGATTTGATTCACTTGATGCGTGGAGTATAATCGCGGTGTGAGTGCCATAAAGGTTGTGGCTCTCTCTGAAAGTCGCGCAAGTACCCGCCTTCGGCGGGTACTGCGTTTTCCGGCCTCCAAAATGTACCAATCTACTTCGTTACTGGCACCCACAATCAATCCTTGTCGTACATCACGGTACGCCTCGACTTGGTTGTTTCCCGTGCCTCGTATCTCGTTACATTTTGGAGGCCTTTCCGCTCGAGTCTTTCTCTGATTCTTGCTACGGGCTTCTCAAGATTGTCAAAGCGGGTGCCAGTGCTATTCTTGAGGCAGGTTAGTCGGACTTAGCGCGGAGGACGGCGGCACTCACATTGACTTTCACTTTGGAGCTCGCACCTGTCCTCCGCGTTGTGCCCGAGACAAAATTTCCTCCTTAAACAGTGCTTCTCCTCAAAGCAACCTCTCCGGAATGGAGAGATTGTTTTTTTAATATGGAAGCAAAGGCTCTCAAGTGATAGGATAGCCGAATGTCATTCTGGAAAGGTCTGTTGGGAGACGAGAACGTAGCCGCGCTCAATCGCGCAAAGCCGATTGTTCCTCTCGTGCAGGCGTTTGAGGCGGAGATGCGTGCCCTGTCCGATGAGGGGCTGAAGGATAGGACCAGGGCGCTTCGCGCGGAACTGGAATCCGGAAAAACACTTGATGAGATCGCCCCGCAGGCTTTCGCCCTCGTGCGGGAGGCGTCCACGAGAACGCTCCGTCAGCGCCATTTTGATGTCCAGCTCATAGGAGGCATGATCCTTCACAACGGCGATATTGCGGAAATGCGGACCGGCGAAGGCAAGACTCTCGTTGCGACTCTACCGGCGTATCTGAACGCGCTCGGAGGCTCGGGCGTGCACATCGTTACGGTCAATGATTATTTGTCCCGCCGCGATGCAGTATGGATGGGGCAGATATATCACCTGCTCGGTTTGAGCGTGGGAGTGATTAATAACGACAGTTCGTTTTTATATGACCCAAGCCGCGTGTCTGAAAATAAAGCAGGTGAAAGCCCCAAGCCCCAAGCTCCAAGCTCCAAAGAAAACACAAGCTCCAATGACCAAAGTCCAAAACTGGATGAAATTCGGGACACGCTAGGAAGTTTTCATGTGGTACATGAGTTTTTGCGTCCGTGTTCAAGGAGGGATGCATATGCGGCCGACATCACATACGGCACAAACAATGAATTCGGTTTTGACTACCTGCGCGACAATATAGAGTATAGTCCGAAGACTCTCCGCCAGTCCCGACGCCCCGTAGGGGGTCGGGATCCCGACCTTGCGTCGGGACGCGGTTCATCCGGCCATTATTTTGCGATTGTAGACGAAATAGACTCAATACTGATTGACGAAGCGCGCACGCCCCTCATAATTTCCGCGCCCGTTGCGGATGCGGAGAGGCTCTATGAGCGCTTTACCGCCATCGCGGGCAAGCTTAGTGAGGGAGAGGATTATAAGGTGGACGAAAAACACAAGCAGATTGAGTTATCCGATGCCGGTATTGAGAAGGCACAGCGCGAGCTTGGCATAGAAAATATATACACCGAAAAGGGGATTAAATATGTGCACCATCTGGAAACTGCGGTGCGCGCAAAAGCGCTTTTTCATAACGACAAGGAATATGTGGTCCGCAATAACGAAGTTATTATCGTAGACGAATTTACCGGAAGATTACAGCCGGGACGCAGGTGGAGCGAGGGCCTGCATCAGGCGATTGAGTCCAAAGAGGGGGTTACCGTCCAGCAGGAATCCCGCACGTTCGCCTCAATCACATTCCAAAACTACTTCCGTCTCTATGAGAAACTCGCGGGAATGACGGGGACTGCCATAACTTCTTCCGAAGAGTTTTATAAGGTGTACGGCCTGAACACCGTCGTCGTACCCACCAACAAGAAATCGGCGAGAATAGACCACGAAGACCTGATTTTCCAGACGGAAGCCGGCAAGTACAAAGCCGTGGCGCGGAAGGTGCGCGAACTGCATGAAAAAGGACAGCCCGTTCTCGTTGGCACCGCGTCTGTTGAGAAGAACGAATTGCTGTCGGCGCATTTCAAGCAAGAGGGCATTCCGCACGAGATGCTGAACGCGAAGAACCACGAAAGGGAGGGGGAGATTATCGCGCAGGCGGGGCGCGCGGGCGCGGTTACCATAGCGACCAACATGGCCGGCCGCGGGGTGGACATAAAGCTCGGAGGGAATCCAGCGACTGATGAGGAATATGAAAAGGTAAAGTCATCCGGCGGTTTGTATGTGCTTGCCACGGAGCGCCACGAGGCGCGGCGCATAGACAATCAATTGCGGGGACGCTCCGCGCGGCAGGGCGACCCCGGAGAGACGGAATTCTTTGTTTCTTTGGAAGATTCGCTGATGCGGATTTTCGCGTCCGACATCATCAAGCGTGTGATGGGTACGTTTAAGATTCCCGAAGACGAGCCGATTTATAATTCCATGATAACGAAGGCTTTGGAGAAAGCGCAAACGCGCATAGAGGAATTAAACTTTGACACGCGCAAGCACGTTCTCGCGTACGACGACGTACTGAACATTCAGAGGCGGAGCATTTATTCCCGCCGTCGCGCCCTGCTCGTCGGCGGCAGGGATGCGGTTGATGCCGAGCTTGAGAGGATTGGGGCTTCCGATGAAAAGTTCAAATCCGTTGTTGCGGAGAAAAAAGCGGAGCTCGGCGAAGCGTTTTACGAACAGGTACAAAAGTTTCTTTTACAGACCGTTGATTTCCTCTGGGTTGACCATCTTGAGGCGATGGAATATTTGCGCTCCAGCGTGAATCTTCGTGCGTACGGGCAACGCGATCCGCTTGTAGAGTACAAAAGGGAAGGGCTTAAGATGTTCCAACAGATGGAGTCTTCGTATATGACGCAGGTGGAAAATATCTTGCCGAACCTCGCGGGAACAGGCACAGGGGGACCCCGACCCCCCGAAGGGGGCCGGGGCCCCGACCCCCTTCGGGGGGTCGGGGTTATCCACAATGCCATACGCGGTATAACCATTGGAGGTGAAACCCCCATAAAGAGGAAGTTTGAACGGAATGACAGGGTAATAATCTCAAACGGCGTGGAAACGCAGGAGATGAAGTACAAGAAAGCGGAACCGCTTCTGGCTACAGGCAAGTGGAGGATAGTGGATACTAAGTAAATCTCGGCATCCGAGACGTATCCACTCTTCGCGGTATCTCGGTTAATCTCGCCTGCAACGAAGAGTGCATAATTTCCAATTTTCATTGAATTTTCAAGGTTCAATTTTCAAGCGCAGTGCTGGTTTCTTGTATTAAGGTCATTATTCTCTTGGAAATGCCCGCTTGCGTTTGATTCATTGGAATTTGCTAATTGATTGGAAATTGAGAATTGCAAATTGAAAATTTGGGGCTAGGCGTGCTACAGTGCTCCCTATGAGCGAATACGTACCGACGATAGGTCTCGAGATACATGCAGAGCTCAAGACGAAGACCAAAATGTTCTGTAGTTCCAGTAATGATACGAATGAAAGACGCCCGAATTGGAATGTTTGTCCAATTTGTCTCGCACACCCCGGGACCCTGCCTGTTGTTAACAGGGAAGCGGTCAGAAAAGTATTGCAAGTCGGGCTTGCACTCCAGGGCACGCTTGCTGACTACACAGAATTTGACAGGAAGAATTATTTTTATCCGGACTTGCCGAAAGGATATCAGATAAGCCAGTTTGCTTACCCGCTTGTTTCCGGCGGTTCGTTGAATGGGGTTCAAATTACCAGGGTCCATCTAGAAGAGGACACCGCGAGTTCAATGCATGATGATGCCACAGGCGCCACAACGATAGACCACAATCGTTCAGGGGTCCCGCTCATGGAACTTGTTACGGAGCCGGTAATTCACAGTGCGGAAGACGCCAGCGCGTTTGCGCGCGAACTGCAACTTTTATTGCGATATTTGGGTGCAAGCGAGGCCAACATGGAGAAAGGAGAAATGCGCGTTGAGGCGAATGTGAGCGTACAACCCCGACGCCCCGAAGGGGTCGGGGAGCCGACCAAAGCGTCGGCTTTGGGAACCAAGGTAGAGATAAAAAATCTGAACTCGTTCCGCGCAATGGAACGCGCTGTCGAATATGAAATTAAACGGCAGCAAGAGTTGCTTGAACGAGGCGAAGAAGTGGCGCAGGAAACCAGGGGCTGGAATGACACGACAAGCGCTACTTTCTCCCAGCGAGTGAAAGAGGGAAGCGCCGACTACCGTTATTTTCCGGACCCTGACATTCCATCACTCAAGCTTCCAGAAATCCATGAATTTGATACGACCGTACTTAGGAAAACCTTGCCAGAATTGCCATCTGAACGCAGGAAACGATATGTCGAAATGGGCGTAAAATCAGAGGATACAGAGCTGTACGTCCGCGACAGGCGCTTTGGTGATTTCTTTGAACAGGTGATTGAATCCTACTCCGCGAACGCAAAGGAAATATTGCTTGCATCAAACTACATAGCAAACGACTTGGTAAAGGTAATCCGAGATATGGAAGGACGAGATTCAGAACATCAATCCGAGACGATGGGTCTGGCATCGTCACCTGTAGACGGGATTCCGATATCGCCCGAATATTTCCGGATGCTCATAGAGATGATTTTCTCTGGCAAAATTTCATCCAGGTCCGCAAAGGATATTCTGTCATTGTTCATTGCCACAAAGAAAAATCCCGAAGAAATTGCTAAGGAAAATGGACTTTTTCTGACCAATACGGTATCCGACATTGAGGCTGTGGCCTCGGAGATTATAGGGAAATATCCTAATGTCGTCGCCGACTATAGAGCTGGCAAGGCGGCGTCTCTGGAGTATTTTATTGGGCAGTGCATGAAATCCTTGAAAGGCGCGGCTGATCCTGTTGTTTTAAGAGAGGTTCTTATCAGGAGGCTCTCATAAGTCCGACGCTTTGGTCGGACTCCGACCGCTTCGCGCGTCGGAGTTATCCACCTACTTGCGAGCCGAAATCTCGGTTCCAGTTTATACTGTCTGTATGGCTGATGAACTGACAATAGATGCTGAACAATATATCTCGTCTAAACGAGCATCAGATTTAAGCGGGTATGAACAGGACTATATTGGCCAACTTTGTCGTGGCGGGAATATAAAAGCACGCAGAGTGGGCGGGCTCTGGTATGTTTCTGCAGACTCTTTGGTGAAGTACAAGGAACGTGCTGATGAATACAAGCCGGAGCCACCCATAGCGCAGGGAAGTGCGGGCACACCAGACTCACTCGTATCGTTTGAGGGTAGGGGCCATATTTCAACCTCCCGTGCCGCTAAAGTGACTGGATACACTCCGGATTACGTGGGTCAGCTTGCTCGAGCTGGAACAGTTTCCTCCAGACAGGTCGGAAATCGTTGGTATGTTGAGCAAGCAGGGCTTCTAAAGCATAAAGAGACCAAGGACGCCCTTCTAGGGGCCGTACAGGTTCAGTCTGTGGGGCTCAAGAGGCCGATATCGGGAGATGTGGGGTCTGATAACGATTATTCCACTCCTTCACCCCTTTATCAATACACGAGCGACAATCGCGAATTACTACCATCCGTCACTCCCGACGATAAAGGGACGGAGGAAGAGACTGAAAAGGAGGAGGAATACGTCATTCCGATAAGGGTGTCCCATGATAGGACGGAAAAAATCAGAAAGATGCCTGCACACATTCCGGTAGTCATTGAGCCAAGAAAGGCAGTGTTTCCTATGGTGCTCACTGCAAGCCTGTTTACGATAGTAATTGTGCTGTCATTTGGATTTACTTCCTTAAAGAAATCATCTGTGTACACAAATAATGCGATTAAAGAAGAAACTGGGGCTTCTCAGGTGGCAAGCGCAGGCATAAGCATCATCGGCAAGCTTGCAGACCTCCTGGAGATTTTGATCGCGCCAGAGCTTGTTTATCGGAGGCCAAAGTAGAAAAATCCCAAATGTGTCAACTTTCTTGACGGAATTTCACGTTCCAAATGATAATAATGCGCCAGTCATTACGACTGCGCACAGAGGAGCAATCAACGGGCCGATTTCACACACAGCACCTTTGTACGCTGGTGGCATGGAGCAGGAAGTAAGTGTCTGTATTCCGGGGAGCCGGCAGAGGTTCAGCGCTGCGGACCTGTTCAAGTGACCTTTATTCTGCGTTCGCACTCTCCAGATAGGGCAAGTTGCAGTGCACAAGACGGGATTCTTGTATAGATGTGCAACTATAACGCATCTCGCCTAGCCGAGATTGATTAGTGAGATAATTCTAGGTAGGGGAAAGAGATAGATTTTGCCTCACAAATCAAAGACGCCGACCAAAAAGGGTCAATTTCTAGAGCGCATCGCCCGTAGCATTATTACTCCAAAACCTTGCGCTTGATGGCTTAAAGCTTCAATTTCTGCACTACTGTTTACCCTGTGGTTGCTCCGGACTGACAGAGTGATTTTCTGACCCGGTCCGCCATATTTGCCACAGGAATGCCATGGCACTTAGTCCGACTTCTCTCGGGGTTTTTGTTGACCCACTTATCCACAATATGCGCACTCCATATCCACACGTTATCCAGAATATCTAGTAAGATTATAGATATTCTTGCATGTCTACAGATGAAATATTTTTTGACGGAATTAAGTATGTCTCGGCAGTAACGGCTGCGCAGGAGAGCAATTTGACGCGCGATTACATCGCGCGTCTTTGCCGAGAAGGAAAGATTAAAGCGAAGCGTCTGGGTAAAATCTGGTATGTAGAACATCCGTCTCTGCAATCCTTTCTTTTAGAGCATCAATATACTCTTGAAAAGCAGCATCAAGCGCTTGCAGAACAAAGAGCGCGAGAATATCAGAAGAGTGTCAATAGTTCGAGACCGTCTTTTGAAAATCCTCTCTCACTCCCAAAGCGAGTTCAAGGTCAAGGTACGTTATCTCGCAGTTCTGCCCATGAGCAGAGCACGGATTCTTTAACAAAAAAGTCCCCCATAAGTGCGCGGGAACAAATGATGTACGCGCTCGCATCAAAGGGCACGAACGTGCCAGTTGGCGTCAGCGATGCGGCCATGCGGCTTGCCTCGCATGCGTCTGGCCGTCTACAGGTGCCGATATTAGACTTATCGGCCGCATTTGTTTCCCCGTCGTTGGAATTTTTGCATAAGATTACTGCCCTCGTCGTTGCGCTTTCTCTCACATTGGGCACATACGCGATGGTGGATACGAAGTTCGCCACGTTTGCGGGCGAAATCTTCAAGAATGCAGCCGCTGTTGTCAGTGACCCAAGCCGGGCTATCTCTTTAGGAGAAAATATAAAAAATCAGTTCGCTGCCGCGGCGCTTGACCCAGCGGGAACATTTTCGGGCGCGATGTCGCGTCTGGCGCGCTCCGTGAACGCCAGCGTCGACAGGTTTGTCTACGCCGTTGCGTTTCCCGATTCAGGGTGGCAGACGCAGAATTATTTCTCGGGCATCATCAACCGTTATTTCTCAGGCTCCGACGCGCGCGGAGTTGTTGCTGTGAGCATGGAGCCATACTCTCCGCAAAGCGGAGCGTTGAGTGGCGAACGTTATGCGAAGCAGAATGTTTTAGCAGGCGGTCCGACTACGGTTGCCGCCACAACCGGCGGCCCGACTACGGTAATAAATAATCCTGTCGTTGAGCGCGTGATTGAGACGCAGCGTCTCTTGGCTGTCGGCGGTATTTCTGAAGATATATTAAATAAGCGGCTTGAACAGTTGGACAACAAACTAACCAGTAAAATGTTCTCGCTCTCCTCGGCTAATTCAACCGTTGTTGCGCAGAACTATAACGTAACGGCGCAGACAAACAAAATAGACCAGCTCAACGGCGTTCTAATCTCAAACGCCTCAATTACCGGAGGCTCGATTACCGGCGCCTCGATAAGCGCGACGAGCCTTTCAACAAGCGAGCTTTCAGCGAGCAATGCAACGCTTTCTTCGACTACTATCTCAAGCAGTTTCAACGTTAGCGGTTCTGCAACCTCAACGTTCGCAAATGGCATCCAGCTCACTGGCGGATGCTTCCGACTGGCTGATGGAACGTGCGCAGGATCTGGGGGCGGGAGCGGAGGAGTAGGCGTCGGCGTTGCGGGCCAATTCCCATACTACGCATCGGCAGGCACGACACTTACGGCCACGTCCTCAATCTTCCTCGCTTCCTCCGGCAACGTCGGCATCGGCACCACTTCTCCATTCGCAAAATTCGCCATACACGCAAACAGTGGCGAGACGAATTCTCTCCTGTTTGAAATCGCCTCCTCAACCGCTAGCGCGACCACATCTTTATTTAAAGTAGACAACACTGGTCTTGCGACCATGGTTAGTTTCGCGGCAGCTGCTGGAACCTCCACTAATTTTTTCTCAACAAATGCTTCAACAACAAATGCAACTTCAACCAACCTGTTCTCCGTCATCGGGCATTTCACCACGGGCGTTATTGACACGCTTACTTCAACGCTTGCGACCATCACCAATATATTCGCGACCAATCTTACGGCGACCAACGCGACGACAACGAACGCGACCTCTACAAATTCTTACACTTCCACGCTCGGCGCAGTCACCGCTTCCACTACGAATCTAACTTTCCAAACGGCAGTTGGTGGGAACGCCACCACAACCAATCTCTTTTCAACGGTCGCATCATCAACCAACCTGTTCTCGCAATCAGCAACGCTCGGCACCCTTACGCTGGGCAACGCCCTCGCCATTACATCCGGAGGCACCGGCCTTTCTTCCTACACAGCAAACAGAATCATCTATACCGACGCCGCAGGAACAGCATTTGCACAAGTAGCGACCTCGTCACTCAATATCGGCGGGAACGCAGGAACCGCAACAACGCTCCAGACCGCAAGGAACATCAATGGCACTTCCTTCGATGGTTCAGCTGACATCACCATCACGGCCGCTTCTTCAACTCTCCTCGGCAACAACAACACGTGGACTGGTCTCAACATCTTCGGCAACGCATCCTCCACGCTCTTCTCAAACACGGGAACCGCCTACTTCGGAGGAAGCGCAACCTCAACATTTGATTCAACAGGCGCTCTCACGCTTGCTACCGCACTCGCTACTTCCTCTGGAGGTACAGGAATCTCATCGTATGCAGTGGGAGACATTCTCGCGGTAAATAGTTCCGGTATTCTCGCGCGTTTCGGGATAGGAAGTGCGGGGCAAGTATTGAAAGTTGCGGGTGGCGTGCCCACTTGGGGCGCCGATAACACGTCTGCAGGCGGTTCTTCGCTCTTTGCGACGACATCCGACAATCTTGTTATTTATCCTTCCACGGTATCTAATGTATTAGTACTCGGTGCAAGCGCGACCACGACGACTGGGAATATTTTTGAGGTTTTTGGAAATTCTCTCTTCCGCGGCGCGGTGACTTCTTACAATACACTGACAGCGCCTGCATTTACCGCAACGTCGAGCACAGCAGTCTCAACTTTCGGCATTGCATCTACCACCCTCCTCTCCTCCTACGGCCCCGCCTACTTCGGCGCCACCGCCACTTCGTCTTTCTCCTCAACAGGAGCTCTTACGCTCGTCACGCCTCTTGGAATTGGAAGCGGAGGCACCGGCCTTTCTTCCTACACAGCAAACAGAATCATCTATACCGACGCCGCAGGAACAGCATTTGCACAAGTAGCGACCTCGTCACTCAATAT
>Ga0209542_10014111_pt1 | contig 13649 bp, 11 predicted proteins | sample RifCSPhighO2_01_FD_184028 | JGI IMG/M metagenome (GOLD analysis project Ga0209542, IMG submission 184028) | Soil microbial communities from Rifle, Colorado - Rifle CSP2_plank highO2_0.1 (SPAdes) (version 2) | ecosystem: Environmental > Terrestrial > Deep subsurface > Rock core/Sediment ...
CTCCTGCGGGCGGGAAGAGAGCCGAGGCAGGGCGAATCCATATCCCCAGTCAATTGTTTCGCCCTGCCGAGTCCGCATTAGTTCTTCTCAAAAAAAGTTCGCGCAAAGTGTATAATTACTGCACCAGTAGTAACTTGTTCGGAATTAAGAATATGGAGCGATTTTGCGGAAGCCAAAATCGCGCTTTGATTTTCGCCAAAACCCTTTCCGCCTGCGGCGGAAGCCGTGAAATCCCATAATTCCCCCCAGCGTATGGAAACAACTCAAACCAAAACTAAATGCGTTCTCTATGCTCGCAAGAGCACCGAGGAAGACGACCAGCAGATAATGTCCATTGAGGCACAGCTTTTTGAGTTACGCGAATATGCGAGCAGAGAACGCATTGAAATCGTAAAAGTATTTACAGAAGCGGAAAGCGCAAAGAAGCCCGGGCGAGACCAATTCGCCAAAATGATTGAATATATTGAGGCAAGTAATGAACCACTTGGTATTTTGGCGTGGCACCCCGATCGTCTCGCCCGTAATTCTGTTGATGGTGGAAAAATTATTTATCTCATAGACATCAACAGAATTGCTTCTTTACGCTTTCCGCAGTTTTGGTTTGAGCCAACTCCGCAAGGGAAATTCATGTTGCAAGTGGCGTTCGGACAAAGCAAATATTTTTCTGACAACCTCGTGGAAAATGTGAAGCGTGGAATCCGCCAAAAAATCCGCCGTGGCGAATGGTTAACGCTCGCTCCGTTCGGCTATGTGAACAATTACAAAACGAAAAATATTGAACCTGACAAGGTAAAATCTCGTATTATCAAGCGAGCGTTTGAGGAATACGCCACCGGAACATACACGCTCAAATCTCTCGCGGATTTTTTGGCGGATCACGGCGTTGTCCAGAAAAAAGGAACGCCACTTGCCAAAGTTTCCGTTGTGAAAATGCTGACCAACAGAGCATACCTCGGTTTTATCAAACATCGTGGTGAATGGCACAACGGAAACTTTGAGCCAATTCTTTCCTCGACACTGTTTGAAGCAGTCCAAAAGGTGCTCACTTCGCGCAAGAAGCCGAGAAAGTCCAAAGTTGCGCTACCGTTCGCGTTCACTGGGTTTGCAAAGTGCGGCGAGTGCGGCTGTGCGATTACGGCTCAATATGCCACCAATCGTTTCGGTACTCGCTACACCTACTATCGTTGCACTAAGAAAAATGGAAAGTGCGCACAGCCGTATACGCAAGAAAAGATACTCGCCGCACAATTGCAAACACTGCTTCAATCAGTGTCGCTTCCTTTTTCTGAAATTGAAGAAATGGACAAGCAGATTACCGCTTGGGAAAAAGAATCAATTTCAGAAAAAGGAAATGTTGCCCAAAATTTGAAAGAGAAGATTCGAGCAAACGAAGAAAAACTGAACAAGCTCGTTTCAGTTTTTCTTGATGGCGATATTGAACGCGAGATGTATCTACAACGTAAAGACCTGCTTCTGCGTGAAAAGGTCGGTTTGCTCGAATCAGAAACAAATTTTGGGCAACAGAGAAAGAATTGGGTCGAACCCTTGCGGAGTTTCGTTTTGTCCTTGAAACAAGCGGCCGATTTAGAAAAAACTTCCAATCATTTGGAATGGAAGAAGTTTTTTCAGAAAATCGGCTCTAACCCTGAAATCAAGGACAAAACGGTTTCCATACGCTGGGGGGAATTATGGGATTTCACGGCTTCCGCCGCAGGCGGAAAGGGTTTTGGCGAAAATCAAAGCGCGATTTTGGCTTCCGCAAAATCGCTCCATATTCTTAATTCCGAACAAGTTACTACTGGTGCCCGGGGTGGGACTCGAACCCACAAGGAGTTGCCTCCATAGGTTTTTGAGACCTACGCGTATACCATTCCGCCACCCGGGCTTTCGGCGTGTCCGTATTAAACAGCTTTTCGTTGCTGAAATCAAGGAAAAACCTTAAGATTAGGCGGATGGCCCGGGTGATCGCGATCTATAATCAAAAAGGAGGAGTGGGCAAGACGACCACTGCCGTGAATCTGGGCGCCTACCTCGCGCTCGCCGGCCGGCGGGTGCTGCTGGTGGACTTCGATCCCCAGGCGAACGCGAGCTCCGCCCTGGGCAACGATCCTTTGCGCACGGAGACGAGCGTGTATCACGGGATCCTCGGAGCCGCGGAACCCTGGGAGCTCGTGAAGCCCTCCGCCATTTTCAATTTTCATTACATACCCGCCGCGCCCCATTTGGCCGGGGCGCTCGTGGAGCTTGTGAACCAGCCGGAGCGGGAGCATTTTCTGCGCCGATTCCTGCAGCACTTGAGACATAAATACGATTTTGTTTTTGTGGATCTGCCGCCGAGTTTGTCGCTCCTCACCGTGAACGGCTTGGTTGCGAGCGACGAGGTGCTGGTGCCCGTTCAGGCGGAATATTACAGCCTGGAGGGACTGGGGCAGCTCTTAACCACCGTGAATCTGATCCGGGAAAATCTCGGCCATCCCATCACGGTGCGGGGCGCGCTCCTCACCATGCACAATCCCAGGGAGCGTCTTAGCCGCGAAGTGGCCAGGGACCTGCGGACCCATTTTCCGCATCCGGTGTTCGCGACCGAGATCCCCCGAAGCGTCGCCCTCGCGGAGGCGCCCAGCTTCGCCAAGCCCGTCGTTCTCCACCGGCCGGATTCCGCGGGAGCCCTGGCTTATGCGCGCCTGGCGGAGGAGATGATCGCCCAGGAGCGCGCCCGGCTTTCCCCGAGCGATCCGGACTTCGGCAATTTTAACGTCAATATCTGAACATGGACCAAGATAACAGCAGTTTGGGCCGGGGATTGGAATCGCTCATACCCGCGAACGGTTCGGGTTCCGGCGGCGGCCAAAAACCCGCCGAACCTCCGGCGAGCGTACCCGATCCCAAGCCGGAGCCGGAACCCGAGCCGGTGGCGGAGGCCTCTTCCGCGCCGTCCAGAGAAACGCCGCGGGAACCGGTGAAGCCCGAGAAGTCCAAGCCCGCCAAATCGTCGGAAGCCATTTTTCATATTGAAGTCGAGAAGGTCCGCCCCAACCCGGACCAGCCCCGCCGGAATTTCGACGAGCAGGGCATTCGGGAGTTGGCCGCCTCCATCCGGGAATTCGGCTTGCTCCAGCCCATCGTGGTGAGCAAGTTGGAGCGCGAAGTTCCGAGTGGGACAGAAGTGGAATATGAGCTCATCTCCGGCGAGCGGCGGCTCATGGCGGTCAAGATGCTCGGGATGGAATTGGTGCCGGCCATCATCCGCAACGTGGGCATGGAGCGGGAGCGGCTGGAACTTGCGATCATCGAGAATCTTCAGCGGGAGGACCTGAATCCGCTAGAAATGGCGAGAGCCATGGCGCGCCTTCAGGACGAATTCCGGCTGACCCAGCGGGAGATCGCCGCGCGCCTGGGCAAGAGCAGGGAGGTCATCGCGAACACGGTGCGGCTTTTAGACCTGCCGCCCTACATACAGGAGGCCCTGGAAAGGGGCGAGATCTCCGAAAGTCACGGACGGCTCCTGCTGTCCATAACCGAGCCGGCGCTCCAGGAGCGGCTGTTCCGGGACCTGACCGAAAATCGCATGAGCACCCGGGAACTGCGCGACAAGGTGAAGCAAAGCAAGCCGGAACGGAAGGAACGCGCGGAATTGCCCCCGGAATTGAAGATGTTCCAGGAGCGCTTGAGCTCCGAGCTGGGCGCGCCGGTGAAGATCGAAAGCGGACCGGTGGGGCGCATCACCATCAGTTTCTACTCCGAAGAGGAGCTTCATAATTTGCTTTCCAAACTCGGTGGCGAAGAACCGCTGTAGAAAAAACGCTATGCCAGAGCATAACATCTTCATGCGCTCCTCCTTCACCCTGATCGAGCTCCTGGTCGTGATCGCGATCGTGGCCATCCTTAGCGCGGTCGTGATCATCACCCTGAACCCCGCGGAGCTCTTGAAGCAAAGCAGGGACAGCAACCGCCTAAGCGATCTCGACATACTGGCGCGGGCGGTAGCCCTCGCGGAAACGGAGGGTAAGGAATTGGGGAATGCCAGCACCACCTATTTTTCTATCGCAGACCCAGCCGCCACCTCCACCACGGCCACCGACTGCGCCGGCTTGGGCCTTGGTTCCGCCCCCTCCGGCTGGAGCTACCAGTGTGCGGCATCTTCAACGCTGCGCAACGTAGACGGCACCGGCTGGGTGCCGGTCAACTTCAGCTCCCTGTCCTATGGTTCGCCCCTGGGCTCGCTGCCCATTGATCCCACCAACACCACTTCCTCCGGCTATTACTATACCTACACTCCGGGCGGCAGTTTCGAGGTCAATGTTTTTATGGAATCCGCCAAGTACCGTCAAGGCGGCAGTCGAGACGCTGTAACCGGAGATGGCGGAGACTTCCAAGGAGCAGTCGAAAAAGGGAGCAATCTCAATCTGGGCCTTTTCTCCGACACCCGGGGCCTGGAAGGATGGTGGAAGTTCGAGGAGGGCAGCGGGACAAGTACCGCGGACGCAAGCGGCAACGGGTACACTGGCACGCTGACCAGCGGTCCAACCTGGACGACGGGCAAGGTCGGAACCGGAGCCATCAATTTCGCCGGGGCGACCAATTATGTTTTGGTTGGAACGTCGGGCGCGGGACCGTTCGCGGACATAGGTACCGGAAACTTTACGATCAGTGCCTGGGCCACCAACATTAGCGGCCCGGCTTACCGCTGGATAACTTCCAACTGGGACGGCAGCGGCGGACATCATTTTGGAATGAACTCGAATGGCAAATTCGGAGGATATCCCGCCGGTGGCACCGAAGTTAGTTCAGACTACACCCTTACTAGTGACGGCAGCTGGCACTATTTAGTTGTGACCCGCTCCGCGGCCGGTACCATTACCTATTACGTGGACGGCGCTTCCCAGGGAGGATCCACCGGTTTGACCGCCAGCTTGATCAGGACCGGCGATACAAGAATCGGCGCCAGGGGCGATGGCGGCCAGGTGTGGAGTGGCGTAATCGATGACGTGCGCGTGTACAACCGAGCCCTATCCCTGCCCGAAATCCAAGCCATCTACAACGCTAGCAGGTAGATTCAGACCAGTTCGTAGCTTATCTCCTTCACTTCCCGGAGCTTTTTGAGTTTCAAGAGCAGTTTCTCGATCTTCTTCTTGTCCGTGCCTTCACAGAGGACCTTCAAGACCGGGAAGTTGCCGCTCGGCTGATCCAAGGTGTTCACGCTCTCGATATTGAAGTGGGATTGGGCGATCATACCCGAAATATCCTTCAAGAGGCCCAGTCTGTTCTCTATGACCATCCGGAATTCCACCCGGGAAGGGGCCGCGCTCACCGCCCGGAGGGCCCGGTGCTTCTCGCGCAAAGCGGCGCGGATGTGCTCGCGGGCCATGCTGGTCTTCACGAATTTAAGCCATTCCTCCGAAGGCTTTTTGTTCTTCTGGGTGAGGATCAGGACCAGGTCCCCGGATTGGAGCTCCCGGTCCAGCGGCACGAACTGGTCGTTCACCTTGGCGCCCACGCAGGTGTTGCCTATCGCGGTATGGATCTCGTACGCGAAGTCGACCGGGGTGGCGCCTTTGGGCAGATCGATCACGTCGCCTTCCGGCGTGATGGCGAAAATGCGGTCCCGGAAGAAATCCACCTTCATGGAATCCAGGAATTCCCCGGAGCTCACGTCCGAGTATTTTTCCTGCCAGCGCCGCAGCTGCTGGACCCATTGGACCTCTTCGGTCATCTGGCGCGCGGAGCGGGGTTCCGCCTTGCCGCTTCTCACCTGCTCGTACAGCCAGTGGGCGGCGATGCCGTTCTCGTTCTCTTCGTGCATCTGCTGCGTGCGGATCTGGATCTCCACGAATTTGTCGTTGGGTCCGATGACCGTGGTGTGAAGGGAGCGATAGCCGTTCGGCTTGGGCATGGCGATGTAGTCCTTGATCCGTCCGGGGAGGGGAGGCCAGATCTGATGCACGATGCCCAAGACCGCGTAGCATTCCGAGATGTCCGCGACGATGACCCGCATGGCGACCAGGTCGTAAATTTTGGAGATGTCCATCTCGTACCGCCGCAATTTGTGGTACAGGCTGGAATGTCGCTTGGCCCGGAAGTCGATGCTTTGGGGTTTAATGCTCACTTTGGCCAGGGCCTGCTCCAGGACCGGCTTCAGGCGCGAGAGGTATTTCTCGCGCTCCGCGTATTCTTCCCGGATATGTTCCTTGAGCCATCGGAACTCGCCGGGATGGAGGTAGGGGAACGCGAGATCGTGCAGCTCGCCGGACAGGTTCTGCATGCCCAGGCGGTAGGCGATGGGGGCGTATATTTCGTCCGTTTCCAAAGCGATCCGCTTCTGTTTTTGGGGAGGCAGGGCGGACAAGGTCCGCATATTATGCAGGCGGTCGGCCAGCTTGATGAAGACCACCCGCAGGTCCTGCGACAGGGCGAAGATCATTTTGCGCAGATTCTCCACCCTGCCTTCCACGCCCCGATATTTGATCCGGCCCAGCTTGGTCACCCCGTCGACCAGGAAGGCGATCTCCTCTCCGAACGAGCTTTCTATCTCCGCGAGCGTGGCGCTCGTGTCCTCCACCACGTCATGCAGAAGCCCCGCGGCTATGCTCGCGTCATCCAGCCGCCAGCCGCAGAGTATCTCCGCGGTGGCTTTGACGTGCAGGAAATAAGGGTCGTTGTTCTTGCGCTTCTGTCCGGCGTGGGCCTTTTCGGCCAGCCGGTAGGCGCGGGAGATGACGCCGCCGGGTTCACTCTTTATTTTCTCCCTTAAGGTCGTCATCGGGGGTTGCTTTTTTCGCGCGGCGCGGTTTTTTCTTTGAAGGCGGAGCGGGCTCGCCTCGCTCGGGCTTCGGCGGAGCGGGCCAGACCGGCGGGACCTTGAGCGGATCGGTCCAGGTCGCGAAATCGCATTCCGGGTAGCGGTTGCATCCCCAGAATATCTTGCCGCGGGCCCGGCCGCGCTTGGAGACCCGGCGCTCGATCAGTTCGCCCTCTTTGCACTTGGGACAGGCGATGCCGGTCGGTTTCGGGGGGTCCTTGAGGGTCTTGGTCGTCTTGCAATCCGGGAATCCGGAGCAGGCCAGGAATTTGCCGAAACGCCCGAGCTTGATGATCATCGGCTTGCCGCATTTTTCGCAGACCTCGTCCGTCTTTTCTTCGGTCAGCTCCTGCTTGGAGACCTCCACGTATTTTTCGGCCAGGTGCTTGGAGAACGGCTCGTAGAATCCGCCGATTATCTTGCGCCAGTCGCTCTTGCCTTCGGCGATGAGGTCGAGCTCCTCCTCCATTTTGGCGGTGAATTCGATGTCCAGGATCTCGGTGAAATTTTCTTTGAGCACCTTGGTCACCAAGGTCCCGATCTCGGTGGGACAAAAACGACCCTGGTTCTTCTCCACGTAATTCCGCTGCTGGATGACGTAGATTATCGGCGCGTAGGTGGAAGGCCGTCCGATGCCGTGCTTCTCGAGCGTCCGGATGAGGCTCGCCTCGTTGTAGCGCGGAGGGGGTTCCGTGAAATGCTGGGAGGGGACGATCCCCTTGAGCTTGAGTTCCTCGCCCTCCGCGAGCGGCGGCAGTTCCCGCTCCTCGAATTTCATGGGCCAGATCTTCAAAAAGCCGTCGAATTTAAGGAGCAGGCCGTTGGCCTTGAGTCCGTAGCCCTTGCTCGCCGAAATGTTCGCGCGGATGGAATCGAATTTCGCTTCCGGCAGCTGGGAGGCCAGGAATCTCCGCCAAATGAGATCGTAGAGCTTGCGATGGCCGGCTTCGAGCTTATCGCCCGAAAGTTTATCTGCGGAAGCATCGGGATGGGTGGGGCGGATGGCCTCGTGCGCTTCCTGCGCCAGCCGCGATTTTCCCTTGAATACGCGCGGCGAAGCAGAGGCGTACTTCTCGCCCAGATTCCCGCGTATCCAATTTCCGGCCGCATCCAGGGATTCCCGCGAAAGGTTCACGGAATCCGTGCGCATATAGGTGATATGTCCGTTCTCGTAGAGCTGCTGGGCGAGATACATCGTCTTCTGCGCGGAATAGCCGAATCTCTGGGCCGCGGTCTGCTGCAGGGTGCTGGTGGTGAAGGGAGGCAGGGGGTTCTTCTTGACCTCCTTGCGCTCCAGGGCCTGGATGTGAAAGGCGGACGCGGCAAGGTCGCGCTCGATCTCCTTGGCGCGCTCCTCGCTCCCGATGCCCAGTTTCTCCAGGTTCTTGTCCCCGATCCGATACAGCTCCGCGCGGAGCTCGCCCTTCGCTCCCGAGAGGTCTGCCTCGATGGTCCAATATTCCTGGGGCTTGAATCCCAGGATCTCCTCCTCGCGGTCCACGATGAGCCGCAGGGCCACGGATTGGACGCGTCCCGCGGAAAGTCCCCGCACGACCTTCTTCCACAGGAAGGGCGAAAGCTTATAACCCACCAAACGGTCCAGTACCCGCCTGGCCTGCTGGGCGTCCACCAGGTGCCGGTCGATCTTCCGGGGGGACGCGAGGGCTTCCGCTATCGCGCTCTTGGTGATCTCGTGGAAGACGATGCGGTCCGCGCCCGCGACGTTCAAAGCCTCCGACAGATGCCAGGCAATGGCCTCGCCTTCGCGGTCTTCGTCGGTCGCGAGGATGACCCGGTCCGCCTTGGCCGCCAATTTCTTGAGTTCCGTCACTCTCTTTTGATTCTTGCGGGGGATCACGTATTGCGGCTCGAAGCCGTTCTCCACGTCGATGCCCAACTTGCTTTTGGGCAGGTCGCGGATATGGCCGTAGGATGATTCCACCCGGTGCTTCTTCTTATCCAAAAAGCCCGATATGGTTTTGGCCTTGGTGGGGCTTTCTACGATGACCAGATTCATTGTGCGTTCTTTTGAATTACGTATCCCGAACCCACTTCGCGGACCATGTTCTTGATCGCGAGCAAGCCGAGGACCTGACTTACGGTTTGAATTCTCAGATTAGTTAGTTCGATTATTTTGTCAACTTCGAGCGGCGAACCGGCGCGGGCGAGAATTTCCAGAACCAGCTCTTCTCCCGGCGACAGTTCCGCCGCGGGCGGCGCGAACCCGAGATCGGCCAGGATCTGCGCCGGGTCCGTCGCCAAAGCCGCGCCTTGCCGGATCAGCCCATGCGAGCCGGCATAATTCGGATGCCGATAAGGGCCGGGCACCGCCCAAACCTCCCGATTCTGTTCCAGGGCGAACCGCGCGGTGTTCAAGGATCCGGACCTGAGCGGAGCCTCGAGTATCAGGGTGCCGCGGCAGAGACCGCTTATGATGCGGTTCCTGGCCAGGAACCGGTAAGGCAGGGCCGGTCCGCCCGGAGGATATTCGGAGAGAGCGCCGCCTCCCGCTTGGAGCAGGCGGTCGCCCAGACGCCCGTTGGTCCGGGGATACCATTCGGAGAGCCCGTTCGCGAGCACCGCGTAAGTGCGTCCGCCCGCGGCGAGCGCGCCTTCCTCGGCGGCCGCGTCGATGCCCAGGGCTAAACCGCTCACCACGGATATGCCCGCGCGGGCGAGTCCGCGGGCGAACCCCCGGGCGGCCTCCTTGCCCTCTTCCGTGGCTTTGCGCGTGCCCACGATGGCGACGCAGGTCTCGGTATCCTTCGGCAGAGTTCCCCGGACATACAGGCCCCAAGGCGGAGAAGGTATCTCCCGAAGCAAGACGGGGAACTCCGGGTCTTCCCGGAGGACCAGGCGGACCCCCGTCTCGGAAAGCTTTCGCCATTCCTTGTCCGCCGGAACCTTCGCCCCGGATCTTTTCCAAGCCGAATGCCAATTCGGATCCTCGCTCCGCAGGATCGAGAGGCGTCCGTAATCGGCTTGGAAACCGAGATTCAACGCATGATAGTAGGCGGCCTCCGGCAGATCGCCCGTCATCCTTTCAGTCTAGCATGTCCGGAGTGCTATAATACAGGAATGGAACGGGAGTTCGTGAAAAAGGTCCTGCTCGCCCTGGGGATCGTTCTGGGAACGATCGTGATCTTCGGTGGAGCCCTCCTTTGGTTCCGGAAGGACATTTCGAAGAATGCCGCGGCGATCGCCTCTTCCCGGGTGCTCGTCGGCCGCAACATCCAGGCCATGGAGCTGTTGGCCGAACTCAAAAAAACCGCCGCGCAGGTGGATGTTTACGAGAGGCAGATGAAAATGCTCCTGCCCGCCCAGGACGAACTGATCAACGTCCCCCGTTGGATCGAAGAGGCCGCCAAATCCCATGATGTAGCTTTGAATATGGCCTTCCAACCGGGAGGGATCATCGCTCCCCAAAACGAAGAACCGGGCCAGATCGGCTTGGAGATCAATGCGACCGGCAGCTACGACAAGCTGGTCAAATTCCTGGAAGAGATCGAGATGCGCTCGCCCCGGCTCGTGGTTGTCCTGCGCAGCATGGATCTGACCCGGGTCGACGGCGGTTATCGCCTGAATTCCATAGGCGGTCTTTACTTCCGGCCATGAAAACCCTTATCAAGGATTATCTGGATTGGATCCTGGGGATCGGCGCCCTGGCGCTTATTAGCGTGGTCATATCTATTTATATCTGGGGCGTGAACGCCCTGGTGGCGGATTTCGACCAGGCTTTGAGCGCCGAAAGCGTGTCCCAAAGCTCGGTTCGTTTCAATATCGGCGAGATCCGCCTGATCCTGCAAACCAAGGGGCTTTCGGAATAGGACCGACCGGGTTGCGCTTCGACGGCCTTTTCATTATCTTTTATAGGCGCATTCCCGGCCATTTGCGCGTGTAGCTCAGTGGCAGAGCGCTTCGTTGACATCGAAGAGGTCCGTGGTCCGATCCCACGCACGCGCACAAAACATCTCGATATTTATAACCCGACAATGAGGTGATGTTTTGCGCGCTAAGGAATCGGTTCCTCGCATCCCGCCCGGAGGGCGGGTTCTCCTACACGGGGGAATTCCCATACTCTTCCCCCGGCCCCCTTTTCGCCGCAACTGCCGTTGCGGGCGCACGGCCAACTCAATGTCCCGTGCTAACTGACGTCGGCGGTGCGATTGAAATTTTGAAGGGTTGATATATACTCAAAACGCGTTTGGGGCGGGCGTGTAGTTCAGTGGTAGAACGCGTTCCTGATAAGAACGAGGCCGTAGGTTCGATTCCTACCACGCCCACAAATCCCCCCGTTCCATCCTCGTCGCCCGTCAGGTTTGAGCCGCAATGACCGAGCCCCAAGTCATCTATGAAGAGAACGGCTTCCTGGTCGCGGACAAACCGGCCGGAATGCTCACCCATCCCGCTTCGGGATCGGAAGGCGCAAGTCTCACGGACTGGCTGCTCAAAAGATACCCTTTTCTCGTTGAGGTGGGAGAGGGCGGCCGCCCCGGCATAGTCCACCGCCTGGACCGGGATACCTCCGGGCTCATTCTGGTCCCCAAAACGCAGGAGGATTTTCGCTTCTTCAAGTCGTTGTTCCAATCGCGGGAGATGCGCAAAACCTATCTTGCCTGGGTCAAAGGGGTCGCTCCCGTGGAAGGCAGGGTGGAGGCCGCCATCGGCATCAAAAGCGGCACGACCCGAAGGTCGGTGCATTCGGGGAAAATGTCCAAGGAAGCCCTTACGGAATTCCGCCGTTTGCGCGTGGCGGAAAGGAACGGGGATAGTTTCTCGCTCTTGGAGGTCCGGCCGCATACCGGACGGACCCATCAGATCCGGGTGCATCTCGCGAGCATCGGCCATCCGGTGGCCGGAGATCGTTTGTACGGCAGGGGAGTGCCCGCGGCCCGGCTCATGCTTCACGCCCAAGGGCTGGAATTCCTGGCCCGGGACGGCCGCCGTCTTAAATTTCAAACGGATCCGCCCCCTGATTTCGGGCCGTAGAGGCGTCCACTTATCAACATCTCTTGAAGTGCGAATATGCTACAATGAAGCAAAGGTCGTTTTTGCATCTTTGCCTCAACGAATGATGAATTCCAAGGATTCCAAGGGTTTCACCTTGATCGAGCTCTTAGTGGTCATAGCCATCGTGGCGATCTTGGCCGCGGTGGTCATAATCACCCTGAATCCCGCAGAACTGTTGCGCCAGGCCAGGGATTCCAACCGGATATCCGATCTTTCCACTCTTAAGACCGCGGTATCCCTGTATCTCGCGGATGGCGGCACGGCTTTGGACGGCGGATTGGGGTATACCAAGTGCTACACCTACGTCGCCGCTTCGGCGAACTGCGGCGGACGGAACCCCGGCCTAACCTTGACCACCACTGCCTCGCGGGCCGTGAACGGCTCTGGCTGGCTGCCCGTGAACTTCGCGGGTATCGCTTCCGGAGCTCCGTTCGGCCAGCTGCCCACCGATCCCACCAACGACGCCACTTACTTCTATGCCTACGCCGCGACGACCTCGGCCACCGGGTTTGAGATCAGCGCAGATATGGAAAGCGCCAAGTATAAGAACGGCGGCGGCAGCGACGTGGAGGGCACGGACGGCGGTTCGAGCGCCACCATCTACGAGGTGGGCACATCCTTGAACCTGTAAGCTCGTTTGAAAGTTCACCAAAGAAGGGCGCCCGGCGCCCTTTTTTGTTATAATGAGCGGGTACGATGCATCTGCCCATACCTCCGTTGCAGTTGAAGCACAGGCTTGTCTCGGAGAACCTCATCGCGGAGGACGTCTTCGACTCGCTGCTTGCGGAATCCGAGCGCAAGAACCAGAACCTGTTGGACCTCCTGATATCCGCGAAAGTAGCGAACGCCTCCTATCTTTATCAGATCCTGGCCGAAGCCCTGGGGGTGGAGATCGCGAACTTGGGATCGCGGACCATAGACGAAGAGGCCCTGCGGCTCCTGCCGGAAGACATCGCCCGTCAGCGGGAGGTGATACTTTTCGGCCGGGAGTCGGATGGTTCCGTGAGCGCCGCCATGCTCGATCCGAGCGACCTTGCCACCGTCGAATTTCTGAATCAGCGCCTGGGTCTCAAGGTGAATCCTTATCTTGCGACCCCCGACGACCTGAACCGGGGCTTTTCCGTTTACGGGTCCCGCTCCACCACCGATTTTCAAAAGATAATCGAGGAGAACGTGCAGGCCTCCCTGCGCAGCCAAACCAAGACCGCGGAAGAGGCCGCGGCCGATCTGCCGGTGGTCGCCATCGTGGACAGTATCCTTTCCTATGCGAGCTCCCTCCGGGCCTCCGATGTCCACCTGGAGGTGATGGAGGATGTGACCATCGCGCGCTACCGCATCGACGGGATACTTTACGAGATGATCCGGGTGCCTAAGTCCGTGCACAATGCCCTGGTCGCCCGCGTGAAGATCCTGGCGGGTCTGAAGATCGACGAGCACTATAAACCCCAGGACGGAAGATTCCGATACCAGGTGGTGAATCAGGTCATGGATGTGCGCGTCTCGGTCATGCCGACCTATCACGGGGAGAAGGTGGAAATGCGCCTGCTGGAAGCCACCCAGAAACCGCTATCGCTCGAGGAGCTCGGGATGCTGGGGGCGACCGCCAAGGCCGTGGAAGAGAACCTTAGGAAAACCTACGGCATGATCGTCATCTGCGGTCCGACCGGTTCGGGCAAAACCACCACTCTGTACGCGATCATGAATATTCTGAATCGTCCGAACGTGAACATCGTTTCGGTGGAGGACCCCATCGAGTACAACATGCGCTACGTGAATCAGACCCAGATAAATCCCCAGGCGGGCATAACCTTTGCGACCGGGCTCCGGGCGCTTTTGCGGC
>Ga0209542_10014112_pt1 | contig 13649 bp, 11 predicted proteins | sample RifCSPhighO2_01_FD_184028 | JGI IMG/M metagenome (GOLD analysis project Ga0209542, IMG submission 184028) | Soil microbial communities from Rifle, Colorado - Rifle CSP2_plank highO2_0.1 (SPAdes) (version 2) | ecosystem: Environmental > Terrestrial > Deep subsurface > Rock core/Sediment ...
GTCAACCATCACACAACAAGTCGTCAAGAACACGTTGCTCACGAGCAGAAAGAGTATTATCCGGAAGGTCCATGAGTTTGTGCTCGCGATACGGCTTGAGGAAACATACTCGAAAGACGTTATACTCGAGACTTATCTGAATAGTATTCCGTATGGTGGTGTCCTTTATGGTATTGGGGCCGCATCCGAAGCCTATTTTGGCGTGCCAGCCAAGGACATTACTCTCGCGCAGGCTGCCTATCTCGCCGCTTTGATACAGGCGCCCTCATATTACTCGCCTCACGGCGCGCACCGCGGAGAACTTGATACCCGTAAGAATATCGTGCTCGAGCGTATGCTTGAGCTTGGATTCATCACAGAAACAGAGCATGATGAGGCGCGAGCCAAAGAGGTATCCTTCGCCTCCGCTGGTGCGCAAGGCATAGTCGCGCCGCATTTCGTCTTCTATATCCTCAATTACTTAGAAGAGACGTATGGCGCGACCGTGCTCCTCTCTGGGCTCAAGGTGACAACAACTCTCGACGCCAATTTACAAATCAAGGCTGAGGAAGTTGTACATAGGCGCGCACTTAAGAATGCTGTGGGTGGCGGCGCAGAAAATGCCGCACTCATCGCGGTCGACCCTACGACCGGCCAAATCCTTTCAATGGTCGGCTCGCGCGATTTCTTCGACCCGGATATCGAAGGGCAGTACAATGCGGCGCTTGCGCTCCGGCAGCCCGGCTCAACTATGAAGCCGTTTATTTATTCGCTCGCGCTCGAGCGCGGGTATACCCGCAACACCGTCATATTCGATGTGCCTACCCAATTTTCGACCGCCTGTGACCCCACAGCTACCACAAACAACACGTACCCCTGCTACGCGCCAAGGAACTACGACGGCGCCTTCCGTGGTCCAATGACCTTTGCCACCGCGCTCGCGCAGTCGGTCAATATCCCCGCAATCAAGGTGCTCTACCTTGTTGGGATACAGAATGCGGTTGAGCGCGCCCAAGCTATGGGCCTCACCTCACTTGGCGATCCGAGTCGCTATGGTCTCACACTTGTGCTTGGCGGCGGCGAAGTGCGCTTGCTCGACCTTGTGAGCGCCTTCGGCACATTTGGTAATGAAGGGGTGCGTCATCCGCCTACAGGTATTCTTGAGGTGCGCGATAGTACGGGCATAGTTCTCAAACAGTTTTCAAGTTCGCCTATACAAGCGATGCCGGCTTGGAGCGCACGCACAATATCCGCCATGCTATCCGACCCGATTGCTCGTATTCCCGAATATCGACCGGGTGGCGTAATGGATATCCCAGGCTACGAAGTCGCCGTTAAGACTGGTACGACCGACGACTCCAAGGACGCATGGACGGTTGGTTACACACCTTCGGTCGCTCTTGGTGTGTGGGTAGGCAACAACGACAATACGCCCGCCGCCTCGCTTGCTGGGCTCGTCGCGGCTCCGATGTGGAAGGAGATGATGACCTATGCTGTATCGATGTACCCGAAGAAGTACTTCGGTGAGCCCGAACCAGCCCCCTTAAACGTCCGTCCTATACTGCAGGGCATATGGTGCGTTCCAGACGCTTCTGGCAGTGTAGTACCACATAGTCTTTTATATTGGACCGATAAATCAAGTCCTCAAGGTCCGCCACCATCTGACCCAGGAAGTGATTCTCAATTTGCTGCATGGGAGTACGGTATTCAGACTTTCTATAACACTAACCCTGGCCTTTTCTTTTGCGCGGCGCCCCACACAAATGTTCAACCAACAACTGCCTCGACTACGAACAATTTATGAATCGGCCGTTCTTGATAAAATTCTTAATTGGAGGATTCTTATTAGCGGTAATCGTCACCTTCTTCCTTTCACCCCACATTATCAGCGCCCCAAAAAACTGGCTCTCCGCCGCTATAGGCACTATTGACACTGTGACGCTCCGTGCGTGGCAGAGGATGGGCGGTTTTGGTCGTACGCTTACAGGCGGGTCTGTAGGTACTGATGTGCGGCTTATCCAGAACGCGCTCGCGACGGATCCAATCCTCTATCCAGAAGGTGTTGTGAGTGGTTATTTTGGTCCATTAACAAAAAGAGCTGTTGAGCGATTCCAAACAGAGAACGGACTTCTACAGACTGGTGTGTTTGGCTCGCAGACACAAGTTGTTTTGAACCGGATATTTTATGGTCAATTATGCCCCACTTCGAACTATCCAGATATTGATTTGTCGCATACTTCTATTACTAGGCAGAATGGTCTTCCACAAGCGTATGTGCCGCCGAATCTCACTGATATATCAACAATACTACCTACCACTGGTGTTGTCTGCGTCACCAAACCTACCGCGGACGCTCTAACTTCCCTTATGAGGGCGGCGAAAGAGGATAGAATGACGCTTGTGATATGTTCTGGTTACAGAGGTCCTGTAATACAGCGGTATCTGTTTCAATCTTATATATTTTCTGGAATAGGGTCAGCATTCGACACCGCAGAGCCCGGGCACTCTGAACACCAACTGGGAACTGTGGTTGATTTCACTGCCGCTTCGGTAGGATATGCTTGCGCTACTAATGCATTTGAAAGCACGCCTGAATTCATTTGGTTGAGAGAACACGCCTATATATATGGATTTAATATGTCGTATCAAAAAACACAAATAGAATATGCTTATGAGCCCTGGCACTATCGTTATTTTGGCACTACAACCCAAATTATCTCCTATGAGGATTATTGATTCATTGGGGAAACAAGATAGAGGAGAGACGGGTCTCCAACGCTACGTATAATAAGCGGTCGGCCGATACCTGCTACCGAGAGTGAGATATTCTCTGTGGTCGTTAGGGTCAATATAGCATTAAGATACCGGTGATTGAATGAGAGGGTGATGGTATCCCCCACTATCTTGGCTGGAAGTGATTCATTCGATTCTCCAAGGTCTGTGTTGCGTGCAAAGAGTATTAGTTGTTTTTTCTTATTATCGAATGTTACACGAACTTTCTGGAATGAGTCTGAGAAAATACTCGTCCGTTTAAGTGCTGATTCGAAATCTTTTCGTAGGATAATGGCTTCGGTCACAGATTCTTTTGGAATGATCTGACGATAATCCGGATATACCGCGTTCGTGAGACGGGATACTATCACCATCGTATCAGTGACAAAAGCGCATTGATGGTCGTCGAATGATAAAATTATATCCTCATTTGGGAGCGATTGCGCTATTTCAAGCGCATTTTTTGCTGGAATCAGGAAAGTGCCTTGTGTGCTTTTTGTAGTCAAAGGGACTTTTTTCTCAGCGAGTCGGAATGAATCAGTTGCAACTATAGTTAATGTTCCAGCTTCTATTGAGAAGAAAATACTGGCGAGTTCTGGTCGTACGGTAGAAACAGATGCGCATCCGGCAATCGATGTGAGGATAGGTCGTACTATGTTAGTTGAGAGTACAAGCTGATTCTTTGGATTTTCCGGAAACGGAATGCTGGGGAAATCATCGTATGGGGTTGTTTTGAGTGATAATTTTCCAGTACCGCTCGTGAACAATAAAAGATCACCTGTCTGTTCAAGTGTACTTATTCCTTCAATGGAGAGTGAAGATGCAATTTGTGTTAAAAGTGCGGCAGGGACAGCGCAAGCTCCAGGAGCTCTACATGTGCCTTGAATTTTTAAGTCAATACCGATTTCTAGGTTTGTAGCACGCATCTTAATAGTGTCATTGTTAGCAATGATAAGTATAGAAGCGAGTGCTGGGAGCGTAGCTCCTCGTCGCTCGGCAAATCGAGACACAATATGCACAGCACTTATTAGTAATTTGTTTTCTATTGAGATATGCATATAAAATCCTTATTAGGGCTGTGGGTAAGTGAATACTCAAAATAATCTCGCAGTAATAATGGTTTTTTCATACAATCAGACCTATAAGGTGTATATAAGGAAAGCATAACTTCTATATTATAAGCGTCCGTATATTTTGTATCTCTTTTAATAACTCGGTATCCACAACTATTTCACGCCGTATCTTCTCACAAGAGTGGATAACTGTCGTATGGTCACGACCACCAAGCTTCATACCAATAGTCGGATATGAGATACTAAAATCTTCACGCAATATATACATAATAATCTGTCTCGGCCGTACCACTTCTCTCCGTCTCGTCTTCTCATAAATACTTCCTTCATCAATACCATAGAATTGGGCGACTTTATTAACAACACTTTTTACAGATATATTTTTTTGTGGTCTTGCGAACGAACGTAATATTTGGCGTATCTCTGCAATATCCGGTACCAACCCCTTCGTTTGTGCGTAACACACAATACTATTTATCATCCCTTCTAGTTCGCGTATTGAGCCCTGGCTTGCACTGGCGATATGTTCGACAACATCGCTACTGAATGTCATAGAATGAACCGCTGCCTTCTTGTGGATAATAGCCATACGGGACTCTATGTCAGGCTCGCCAATATCAACTGTCATACCACTCGCGAGACGACCTTTTAGACGCTCGGCAATATCGGGAATAGCAGCTGGAGCGCGATCGGAAGAAAAAATAATCTGTTTATTTGTGTCATGTAGTGTGTTGAAAAGATGGAACAACTCCTCTTCACTCCTCTCTTTTTTTGAGAGAAACTGCACATCATCCATAATAAGAAGATCGTAATGACGATATTTATCTTTGAATCGATTAGCGGTGCCTGCTTGGACGGAATCCGTATACTCAACAACGAATTTTTCTGAAGTAAGATAAAACACCTTTCGGCCCTGATACTGTTTTTTGAAATGGTTACCAATAGCTTGAATGAGATGTGTCTTTCCGCGCCCTGTCTCACCATACACAAATAAAGGATTGTACGTTATACCAGGCCGTTGTAGAGCAGCCATAGCCGCGGCGTACGCAAGCTCATTGAATGAACCAATAACAAAATTATCGAACGTATACCGTGGATTGAGATTATCACTCTTATTTATATAAAAGTCATCAAGCGGGAGCTCCATAGCTCCCCGCTCATTACGGGCCTCATGTGGCGGCTTCCTCCGCTCATCTTTAACAATGATATACTCTACGTTCCTGAATTCATAGGATATCCCCCGAAGTATCTTCAATAACAATATGTGGAATTTTTTCACGTACCAGTCTTTGAAAAACTGACTCGGGATGCCTATGTACACAACTCCACCTTCATCAATTTTGACAATAGAACTGTCTCGAAACCATGTGTTGAAGTTTGCCGAGGATACAGACAACTCCACCTGTGTCAGGACATACTCCCATAACTCACGAGGAGAGTCTTTAATGTCCATAATGTCGTTCAGTATACGCCCCGTATTCATGGCGCCAAGACTGGCGGTAGGTGGAGAATCTGTTAGTATGTTGTGTATAAGTCCCAACCAAAATGTCTACGAAACGAACCTATCAGCCAAAAAAGCGAAAACGCGCAAAAACCCACGGATTCCTTAGCCGGATTAAGACCACTTCAGGCCGTGCCGTCGTACGGGCCCGCAGACGTAAGGGGCGTGCGCGTCTCACCGTCTAATTCCGTGTTTAGCCGGAGGGATCGACTCCCTAAAGCTGCATTTCCTACCACCAGGTCGGCTCCTCGATCCTCCTCCACACACTTTTCTTGTGTATTCCCCAAAGTCGGTAATGGATACGCGGTCGTAGTGTCTAAAAAGACCTTACCAAGAGCAGTAGACAGACACCGCCTCAAACGCCGCGTCCTTGCGATACTCAGTCATCAACCAGTAGAGATATTGCCGAAGGCGCTCATCCTCTTCCCTAAAGCTACAGTACTCAAATTGAGCTCGGATGAGATTTGTGCCGACCTCACTCGTCTCCTTTCGCGGTAAGGATTCTCGAGTAGAATAGATGAACAATGATATCAACCCTATTCTACAACGTTTTCTACAACCCAATCTATAACACGCTCGTAGCAATTGTCTCCTTCGTTCCTTGGGGTGATGTTGGTATCGCTGTTATCCTCATAACGATTATCATACGGCTCATCCTCCTCCCTTTTTCACTCTCGGCCGCTCGGGCCCAACGCGCAATGAAGACGCTCGAACCAAAAGTCAAAGAACTTAAAGACAAACACAAAGGAGATAAAGAGAAAGAAGCACTCGAGACCTGGGCGCTCTACAAAGAGGCCCGTGTGAACCCATTCTCGGGGTTCCTTATGTTGCTTATCCAAATCCCCGTTCTCTTCGCACTCTACTGGGTCTTTTGGCACGAACCATTTTCGTCTATCAATATTGCACGTCTCTACTCCTTCACGCCAGTACCCACCAACATCTCAACGGAATTTCTGGGTATCCTCTCTGTTTCTGGGAAAAGTATATTCCTTGCTCTTTGCGCAGGAGCTACCCAGTTTCTCCAGGCGCACCTGATGTTGAAGGGCACTCCACCCCCCTCAGGCGGTGGGATGCAAATGGATTTTCAAAAAATAATGGGCACACAGCTCAAATACGTCTTCCCTATCATTATCGGCATCATCTCGTACACCACATCCGGAGCCATCGCACTCTACTTCATCACAACCAACCTCATTGGCGCTCTCCAAGAATGGTATGTGCGCCGAAAACTCGATACCGAACAGAACCGAAGTCAGACTTCGGTAGTTGCTACCGAAGTCTGACTTCGGTTCTACAGCTGATAGCTCCAAAGAGAACCATCATTCTTATTGACGAAGATAAGCGCCGTACCAGCTCGGTCGGTTGCAAGAGCTGTAGCATCAAGCAACCCAGAATTCGCCAAGCTGAAATCAAGCACAAGCTGGGCGTACCGACCCCCAACACTTATCCTCCAAATACGATCGTTGAAGGGTATGGCGCCCTGGTACCAGTCGTCCGGATACGAATACTCTCTCGAGGGGGCGGTCGGTATCCCACAATATACGGCGGAGTCATCGGCCGCCCATACGCATTTATCGGCAATAGTGGCTACGGGGAGCCTTGTGACGGCCCGTGTCGCTGTGTTCACCAGCGCCATACGCATAACACCATCCGCCATGTAACTGACGAGTACCTCTTTGCCTGAAGGGCTTGCGAGCGCAACAAGACCAGGAAGCGGTCCGGCCAAACGAGAGAAGTTTCCAGCCTTGTCTATAAGAAATAGATCCCCCAATAGCGACTGCGCCGGCTTCGTGAAGGCAAAATATTGGTCTTTACCTCCCAAAAGAACACGCAACGATGACAACGGAGAACTAAAGAGTGTGCTCGCGCGTGTGCCATCTGTGTGCATAAGCGAAGCGACGGAGCCATTGGCCCCGGAAGCGAGCGCCAATATGGAGGTCGATGAAACAGCTATACCAACAAGGTCTTGCGGCAAAAAGAAGCCGCTTGAGCCGTCTGCCATGAGCCCATAAGTATTAATGGTCGAGAGTGTATCCCCCGAGAGATAGCGAACAAAGACCGTCTGTCCAGATGGGAGCCAGTGGGCCTCCGCGATGCCCGGCAAGGTCCGGTTGCTTGTCCGGGTGAGCGCCTCCTCATGCACGAGATAGGAGAAGATATTGCCGCTCTGCCGCTCAATGAACCGAACATCCACATCCGTACTAGAGCTCGCCACCATATCAACAACAACCACACCCGGCACGACCGGTCCTTGGCTTATCTTCACCAGCCGCGCAGTCACCTTGGTGGCCGCAGGCACAGCAGGATTATCATTACCATTTGTGAGAGTCTGACTTTCATTACCGGCGGCCGAAGGGAGCGATGTGCTTGGCGCGACAGAGAGCGAGGGCGTATTCGCGAAGAAATAGTAATATGCCGTGAGCGCCCCCCCGAAGAGGACGATGATACTGGCTCCAATAATTAGTGCGCGCCGCATACTAATATGGCTGACTACAAGCGGCGCCATCAACTGTCCCTGGATTTGCGCGCTGAGCAGCGGTCTTTGCACTGATACACTCTGTTGAAGTCGTATAACAGGTAGCCGAATATGTTGGCGGCCTTGTTTTTGGTGCCAACTGGTAGCACCAAGTTCTTCCAGCCTCTATCTCTGGTGTCGGTCGTTTTGGGTCAGGCCCCAGTGCTCCTGTTGGTGTGTACTTCACCCACGTCGTCTCGAGCTTCGGGAAGTTCACATTGAGGTTCAAAATCTGCGGATTGATGATGGTGAAGACGAGTACAGGAGAGAGCACGAGCACGAGGCCGAAGAGAGCGTTATAAATCTTCGACTTCCCATCACTCTTCTTCGAGATGCTGTCCTGTGTTGAGTACTCGAGCCCGCCCCAAATAATCATGATGATGGCCAGGATGACGGCCGCGCCGATGAGATAGATATAGAGCTTGTCGAAGAAGTCGGCGAAACCACTACCTTCTGTCAGCGCCTTGTCGGTAAGGCCAGGAATGGGCGCAAGGGCCGTGAAGCCCTTATCTGCCGCGTATGCGAGCGGTGCGGAGAGGAAGGCGGCTAGGAACACCATTATTCTGATAAAAGATGTTTTCATAGGCCAAAGAGATTACCGCCGCTTGCGGAGCCGAAGGAGACGGTGAGATTTGTCGATGCTATGGCCTCGCCTCCAGAAGAGCCATTTGCCGAGAGCGAGGCGGTGCCTTCCCCCGACCCAGTCGGTCGGAGCGTAATAAGGTTAGTAGTCTCTGCCAACATACCGTTCACGAACCATTGGAGCGAAGGCGCTCTCAAGGCCGTCGGGAATGAGAACAGGCCTGCATAGAGTGTCACCTCGGCCCCTTGGAGGACGTAGGTAGAGGAAAGCGCGTGATCGAAGCGGATACCGAGCAACGGGTCGCGTTCATAGATACGTACAGACGGGTCCGCAGCCGCAAGGTAGATAGATGCCCCGCCTGCTTGACGCCCGTCCTGACTCACGACCGTCACCACAACCGACTGGGAGCGATACAACAAGGGAGAATCGATGATAGCGGTCTTCCTCCCAATACCCGAAGCGCCAGGGAAATCGACATCGTCCACCGTCCAAGCATACGAGAGTGTGTCCGGGTCAAGCCGCTTCCCACCTGTGGTGCGCATATCGGCTACTGCCACAACCCGCACACTCCCTCCTATGGGCACCAAGGACTTCCCTTTGTATAAGGGCGGCGCGGAAGAAAGCGGTTCGGCCACAAGGACCACGCCCTGGGGCGTGATTATCACTTGTTGTGTATATACGCCACCAGCCGATGTCAGCCGTACGACGACGACGACGGGCACGCCCGGAGCGCCTAGTGTGATAGTGGCCGGGCCGGCGTTCCCGCTCGCGACCTTTTTCCCGCCAACAATCACTGTCATCGTGGCATTTGCGATGTCTATCTGATTCGGTACTGGCGTGACCGTGACCCTGCCATACGGCACCGGATTATTCGGAGCGACCGAGAGTGTGAATGGCGTTGCCACCCCACCCAGCGCCTGCGCCCCTGCAAGAGTCGGCAGGGCACACACAAGGCCTACGAGGAGCGCCGCACGAATAGAGAGGCGCAAAGACGACATACCCACAGTATATAACCTGCAAGGGCTCTTTAGGCCGCCCGGCGCATCTCTTCGGGGATTACTTTATGGGCGCTAGCCCCAATAATCAGTGCGCGCCGCATATCTAATTAATCAGTTGAAGGAGTTTGGTCGCACGCAACAACAACCTTCTCACCACTAGCACACGAATACTCACTCCAAAAGTTTAGTCTGTAATCTTCTCTACCACCCAGAGTCAGATCTGACCTTTGGCACGCAACAGACACATTTGTTGTTCTCCCATCCGTAAAACATGTGTTGTAAATAGCATTACAACTCGCGTTACTAGTGCAAGGAGTGATTGTCCCCGTAAAAGGATCGCCACCAGGCCATGTTGTTGTGCAATATGTTCCGACACAGACAGGCGCAGTCGAATAATCCCCCCACCCCGTCTTAAGCTCCGGGAAGTTCAGGTTCAAACTAAGGATTTGCGGATTGATGATGGTGAAGACGAGGACGGGCGAGAGCACCAGCACGAGGCCAAAGAGGGCGTTATAAATCTTCGACTTCCCATCACTCTTCTTCGAGATGCTGTCCTGCGTTGAATACTCCAAACCGCCCCAGATAATCATGATGATAGCCAGGATAACGGCTACGCCGATGAGGTAGATATAGAGCTTGTCGAAGAATGCGGCGAAACCACTACTGCTAGTAATCGCCGTATCAGTCAGGCCTGGGATAGGCGCGAGCGCCGTGAAGCCCTTATCTGCCGCGTATGCGAGCGGTGCGGAGAGGAAGGCGGCTAGGAATACCACTGTTCTAATCAAAGATGTTTTCATAGATAGAGTCATTAGGCCGCCTGGCGCATCTCCTCGGGGATTACGTCGTTGTCGTTTGCGGCCTGCAATGCTTGACGTGTCGAGTTGGCCGCCCGCATCTGTTGCGCACGACTTGCTTGAGTCGACCGTTGCTCGGCAAGCCACACATCACGGTCTTTCTTCCACTTCGCATGCTTTTCTTTATCGTGCGCGCGCATAGAGCCAGTAATCCTCCATATATAGAATGTGAATGTGGGTATGAATGCGCCCACAAACGGCACCAAGCTCACTATGGCGCTTGCGGCCAAGGTCAAAAATCGCTTACGGCTGGCCTCCACATATGCTATGGGGCTGGTCATGAGTAGGAAGGTGATAAAGAATCCCCACCCCATAAGCGCTACAGCGAAGCCGAGAATGACACCAAGCATGGCAATAGCCGCAGGTATAGTCGGGAACAAATACGAGACAACTGTCGCCGAACCAGCAATCCATCCGGCAATCGAGCCGTACTTGGCGACCACCACAGCACCGATGAGCGCCGGAGCGAAGAATACGAGAAATACACACATCAACTTAAGCGCATCAAAGACCACCGCAAGCGCTAATAGGAAGATATGTGTTATTTTTGACATGCTTGCTCCAGGCTCCGGTCCTGGCTCCTTCGCACGCGTGCTGGGTGAGAAACCCGGCATACCTTATTGAACCGAAGGGTTGCTACCCTCGGTTGTAGCGGCATGACGCTCCTTCTCCGCCCGTATCGCCAAGAGTTGGGACGGGTCGGAGGTGATTATCTGGTCCTCCGTATAGCTCGCGACGACCTTGATGGCGACGTGCTTCAGGCCCGCGAAGAAGAGCCCCTCCCCCACTCCCGCCTCAAGCAAGAGAAACTTCTCCTCATCTGTGAGATTGAAGGTTTCCTGCAAGAGATTGATGTCGGTGGGCGATTGCTTCATCAAGAGCTGGAGCGAAGAGTTCGTAAGGATGGGTTTGCCGTATGGGCTCTTGAGAAAGTCCCCGACGTCTTGGGTGATAGTCGCAACGCCAAGGTAATACTTGCGTCCGCGTTTGGCGACCGAGAAGAGGAAGCTCGCCGTGTCTTCAGCTTTCATCATCCACCACGCCTCGTCTATGACGAGCAGGCGCTTCTTGAGCTCGTGGCGTATCGCATTCCAGATGTAATGGGTGGTGATATACATAGCCACCGGCTTCAGCTCGTCCTCCATATCGCGCACCGAGAAGACGACGAACTGCTGGTTGATATCAATGTTCGTCGGCTGGTTCAGAAAGCCTGCCCATGTACCACGCGTGTACTTCGATAGCCGCTCGACCAAGGATTCACTCCCTTCCATCCCCCCAAGCACCTGCTCGAAATCGGAGAGGAGTGGGGGCTCCGCACCGGTGAAGTCGGCGTCGCCGGTGATGTCCTTGAGCGCATAGGTTTCCGATATGGCACGATCGACGATAGCGTCCTCTTCCGGAGTGAGTCCGCCAAGCATGATGCGGAAGAGTCCGACGAGATTGATGATATTGCTACGCAAAATATCCTTCGGGTCCTCGTCTTCGCGCACAGGCGGCAAGTCGAATGGATTGATATGGTGCTCGGAGGAGAGCGATATGTGGAAGGTGCGGCCGCCGGTCGCCTCCGCGAGCTGGTCGTATTCGCGCTCCGGGTCGATGACGAGCACGTCCGTACCAAACATCAAAGAGCGTACTATTTCGAGCTTGGCGGCATAGCTTTTGCCGCTACCCGACTTCGCAAACACCACCGAGTTGTAATTTTCGAGCGAGAAGCGGTCGAAGAGAATCAGGGACGCGTTGTGACGATTGAGGCCATAGAGGATGCCTCGGTCGCTCGTTAGGTCGAAGGAGACGAAGGGGAATATGGAGGCGAGCGGCGCGGAATTCAGCTTAGAATTCACAAGGAGTTCATCGGTACCAAGTGGCAGGCAGGAACGGAATCCCTGCTCCTGCTGGAAGAGCGCGGGTTTTGTGTAGACGAGCTTCGCATCGAGGATACTGCGCAAATCCCCTTCCGTCTTATCAATCTCCTCTTTGGCATCGCCATAGAGGGTCAGATAGAGGCCGACGTCGAAGAGCTTCTCCTGCGCCTGTTGGAGCGAATCACGCAACGCCTCGATATTTTGATATCCGGCATCGAGCAAGGGGTCGCGAACAAGCCCCTTGGTCTCTCGTTCGTTTATTTGACTTTGTACCTCCGCGACCTTCTTCTGGAGCGTCCGGAGCGCAAGCTCGGTCTCTATGGGGTGGATGAAGATGGACACATCAAGCACCTTGTCGAGATTTATGACGGGGCCGAACCATCCGTCAGCGAGAAAGCGGGGATACGAGATGGTATAGAACGAGCGCGCGAACTTCTCGCCGAGAGTCAGCTCTCGCGAGCCGACCTTGAGCGCCGTCGGAGCGATGGTATCAACAAGACTCAACATCCCGGCTCGATAGATATCGGAGGGCAGGACCGGCGCGATGTCCGGCTCCTTCTCGTGTTTTCGGTTCAAAAAATCAAGAAGAGCCATGGGAAATATTTAAATATTTAAAAATGTAAACATCATGCCGAGAGGCGAATCGGATTCTCGAGCTCGCCCGGGTTGAAAGCGCGATACAAGAGCTCGATGATCTCTTCGGTGCCGAGTACGGCCGCTCGCACGCCGGTGCCGGAGAGCCCCGCAGCTACAAGAGAGAGACGCTGGTCAAGCTGGAGGCGGTCTTCCTCAAAGGATGCGTCGGGCGCCGAGGGTTTCGTCGCCCGACCTCGCCCTAAGAAGCTGGCAGCCTTGGCGACGAGCGTCTGTGGAGTGTACGGGACGATAATGTAGAAGGATTTGGTCATAATATTGGTCTGTCCGGCAAAGGAGCGGATGAACTCGATATACTCACGGAGTTGAATGCGCAGGAGCTCGGTCTTCTGTAGCGGGGCCTTCTCTTCAAGTAGGGCTATGTATGGACGCAGGTCCATCTTGCGCGAGTTCACTACTATCTGGATAGAGAAGTCGAGCGTGTTGAGGAAATTCTGGAAGCCCTCGGTGATGGCATGTTGTTCATCAACAGCTTTGAGGGCGAAGTTTATGGATGAACACATAAGTACGCCGCGGTACCCCCCATCCTTAAGGATAATGACGCCATTCCGGATTTCTTTGACCGGGACGAACGTCTGTGTTGGGTTCGGAGCAGAGGCCATGGTTTAGGATTCGCGCCCACTGATTTCATCCGGCTTTCCACCGTCCCGGACAGACCCGCCCCCGACGGAAACGTCGAGTGACCATGCGAGCTCCGAGAGCTTGCCTCGGGAGATGCGGGAATCCCCACGTCTTTCCGGAGCAAGACTAGGGGTCTTGGGCGGAGCCGGATTCCGCGACGACTCATGTCGCCATAAGAAAAGTTTCGACCCCACATAGTAGCTGAAGCCGGCCTCGAGCACCTCGATAAATGGTTTC
>Ga0209542_10014113_pt1 | contig 13648 bp, 16 predicted proteins | sample RifCSPhighO2_01_FD_184028 | JGI IMG/M metagenome (GOLD analysis project Ga0209542, IMG submission 184028) | Soil microbial communities from Rifle, Colorado - Rifle CSP2_plank highO2_0.1 (SPAdes) (version 2) | ecosystem: Environmental > Terrestrial > Deep subsurface > Rock core/Sediment ...
CCTTCCTGGATGGATTGAACCAAGCCGAGCTTTTCCTGGCCGACGCCGCAGGCCTCGCCGCCGAGCGAGCATGATTCGACGTCACGCGGATCGCAAGTGTCATAAACCCACAAATTCAGGCCAGCGTTGGCGACGTAGAACAGGCTCCAGATGCTGAGGATGACGAAGACAAACGCCAGCCAATCGATCCAGCGGTTGAGGAAACGCGCCAACCGCGGGTGCGTGAAGATGAGTTTCCCGAGCAGTTTGCCTTTCAGTTCTTCGCTGAAATTAATGTCGCAGGGACGGAAGATGACACGCCGCAGCACACAGTGCCACGCCTTCGCCGCGAGCGGCCGATACGACGCCGAGAAGAGCGCCAGGATTGCAAAGACGATGAAGGCGGCGATGCAGAACATGAACCTGGGTTAGTATGAAAGCAGTTCATCGTGCAACGTGCAACGTGTAACGTTGAAGGTTGCAGGTTGCACGTTAGGGTTAAAGGGTTCTGAAAATATGATCGAGCGTCTTCAAAAAATGCTGAATTTGCTCCGTAGTGTTATAGAGTCCAAGCGACACACGGAGTTGCGGCGGCAGCTCGCGCTTATGCTGAAGATACGCATGGCAGCAAAAGTGGCCGCTGCGGCACATGATGTTTTGCTCATCAAGGTACAAGGCGAGCCGGTGCGCGTCGATACCGTCGACGGAAAGACTGACAATCGGGCTAGGCCGATGATTGAGCATCTGCACTCGGGGCATCTTCTGTAACCCGGCAAAAAGGGCTTCCGCTAGGGCTCTTTCGTGTTTCTCGGCTGGCTGTTTATTGAGCCATTGAATGGCCGCACCGAGTCCGATGATGCCGGCCCAGTTTTGCAGGCCCGGCTCGAGAATGGCGTGGGCTTCCTCGCCTTCACGCAGCAGATCGAAGGTATCTTCGCGTGCGTCGGTCACCATGCCGCCGCCGATAAAGAATGGTTCGAGGCGTTTAAGGAGGGATCGTTTGATGATGATGAAGCCGACGGACGGACCGTACATCTTGTGGCCTGATCCAAACGCGGCGTCGAAGTCCGTCTCGCGGAGCGGTTTCACATCGTGCGTGAAACCTTGCGCCGCGTCCACCAGCAGAATGCCGCCCGCGGCGTGCGCGTCGGCGGCGAGCTGCTTGAGATTCGACGGGCTGCGGCCGTCGATGTTTGAAACAGAGTTGATGAGCACAACGCTTTTGTCTAAATCACCCGACGCGTAGGTAATCGTGCCGTCATCTTCACGGGAAAGCACTTTGCGTTCCGTTCCGTTGTGCTTGGCCCACGTGATGGACGGCAGCATGACGGAGTTATGTTCGATGTCGGTCGTGACGATGCGTTTGAAGACTCCCACGGGCAATTGATGCAACACTAGGTTAATGCCGTAGGTCGTATTGAGCGTAAATGCGACGACGTACTCCGGCGCGCGCTTGCCGGCAAACTCTAAAAGAAGTTGCCGCGCTTCTCGAACCTTCGCATCGACCTGCGCGCCCCAGTGGTACTTCACGCGCCCGCCGCACGCATTGTAATGCAGGTAGTAATCATCTTGCGCGTCGATGACCGGCTGCGGCCGGAGCGTCTGACAGGCGGAATCAAAGTAGCAGATTTCTGGCGGCAGATAGCCAAAATCGCCACCACTCGTTGAGCCTTTGGCCGGCGCGGACTTCTGCTTAAACATAGCTTTCGGCATGAATATACTCTTTTGCGACGCCACATTCTTCGAGGCAGAGCGTTTTGAGCGTTGCGACCAAATCCGGCGGGCCGCACAGGTAGATCTGGAGATTGTCCGCCGACTCCGCAATGATTTTTTTCACCCGGTCTTGGACCGAGCCGGTTTCGCCGTGCCAGTCCGGTTCGCCGCTCAGAAACGAGGCATGCACATGCAAATTCGGATGCGCCTGCTCCAGCGTTTTCCATTCTGCTTCCCAGTAGAAGTCACGCGGCGAAAGTACGCCGTTGACGAGGTGCACTGTCCGCGCATTGTTCGCTTCGGCAAACATGTGAAGCAATTGCGCACGGAACGGCGCCACGCCGGTGCCCGTGGCTGCCATGAGTAAAGGCGCTGCGTCTTCCTTTAACAGAAAGCGCCCGATGGGACCTTGCAGATGGATGACATCACCTTCTTGTAATTTCGTTTCAAGCCAACGACTAGCCCGTCCGTTTGGGACAAGCTTAATGACAAAGAGGAGATCCGATTCAAACGGCGCCGACGCGATGGAGTAAGCGCGGGTTTGCATGTCGGTCGGATTTTCGAAGAGCGGCACATCAAAGAGGACGAACTGGCCGGCGGCAAAGGTAAAGCCAGCCGGCTTCTCTAGCCGAAGTTCATACACATTCGGCGCGATGAGGCGCTTTCGTAAACAATGAACATTGAAAGCTCTTGTCATACGCCAACACTGAAAAATGCAATTGTAAGTTCCAGGTTCCAAGTTACAGGTTGTACGTCAAAAGTGAATTCACCTATTTGCGTAACTTGCAACCTGAAACCTGGAACTAGGAACTTCATGAATTCCGAATGGTAGCGAGGATACGATCTCCCCATTTCTGAATTCGTTCTTCCTGGCCGTATGGCTCATTGACGAGGACCAGCGGCGGCACAAACGGCTTGCCGTTGTGCTCGCGGATAAATCGCAGAAGATGCTCGGTGCAACGGGTGCGGAAGTAATAGCGCTCGTCTCCCAAGCTGATGCTCGAGACCGCTTTGCCTTGCAGATCGACGCCTGCCGCCCGTTCTTCGAGGAGCGCCTGCATATGCATGTTCAATTGGCCTTCGATCCCGCCAGTGTTCCACGTGCCTGAGCCGAGGATCAAGTAATCGCCGCGCAGCAGGTCATGCGCCTGCGTTTGCTCGGCTCGCTGCTTTTCGACTGTTATCTTCGGCGCGTGCTTTGTCCAGTAGTTGATCAGTGTATCAATGACATGCTCGGTATGGCCACTCGTCGAAGCGTAGATAAAATGAACGGAAGGCATGATCAAGCTTTTGTACGTAACACGATAAGCGACCCGAGTGCGTTTAAGAGGAAAGCTGTGAAAGCCATCATGGGAATGGTGATGTAACCGAAGTGAAAGAAGGGCGTGCTCGCGCAGGAGACACCGGTTTCGTCACAAGGCACCAGCAGATCGGTTGGCGGCGCAATTGCGGCCGTCACTTGTTCCCCATAATGGAACGCTGCAATGAGTAAGCCCACGGCACTCAGAATTGCCAGATACCGAGCGACGCCGCGATCACGGTGCCAGATTGCCACCGCCAGGAGAAGCACCTGCGGATACATGAAAATGCGCTGGAACCAGCAAAGCCTGCAAGGGGTCCAATAGGCGACTTCGGAAAAGTACAGGCTGCCGAGCGTCGCTGTCAGCGCAACAATCAGCATGAGCACCAAGCTTTGGCGGGAAACCCAGCGCAGCAGACGAGAAGGCGCTTTGGGTGACAAGAGATCCTTGAGCAAAGCAACAATGAGAATCACGGAGATGCATTGCCCAACCACAGTCAGAATAGCTAGGAGCTTGACGATGTGAGGAGTGAAAGCGGACATAAACACGCTTTGGGGGGGAAACTACTTTAGGCTTTTTTGAGAGGCGGAAAATCACAAACAATCTGCAGCGGTTTGACGGCATGCTCTGGTTCGGCCCCTCGTTGCCATTGTTCGATGCTTTGGAAGCAATCGGTAAACATGTTGCGCATGGAATCATCGGCATAGAAGGCAATGTGCGGCGTCGTCACGACATTTGGGTGGTCGATCAGCTCCTTGTTCTCTTTGAAGTTCTGCTCGTGTTCCAACACATCGAGCAGTGCATGCGCCACTTTTTCGCTTTTGAGTGCCTGGAGCAGTGCGACTGAATCGATGAGCGCGCCGCGGGCCGTGTTCACGAGGACCACGCCATCTTTCATTTGCGTAAACGCAGCCTCGTCGATGATATGGTGCGTTTCCTCCGTGGCCGGAATGTGGAGCGTGATGATGTCGCTTTGCAGGAGAACCTCTGGAAACGGCAAATATTGCACGCCGTAATCCCGCTCCAGTTCGAGCGTGCGGCAGCTGTCAGTCGCCACAATACGCATCTCAAATCCATGCGCTATCTGCGCCACTTTGCGCCCGATCTTGCCCGTTCCCAGGATCCCAATTGTTTTGCCCTTGAGGGCCATGCCGCGCAGTCCGTGGTAGTCGAACACACCGCTCTCCACGCGCTGATCACCTTCTTCGATGTGCCGCAGCGTGGCGAGCAGGAGCGCGAAGACGTGCTCCGCGATCACATGTGAACCGTAATCGGGAACGTTACACACCGTGATGCCACGTTCACCGCACGCTTCGAGGTCGATATGATCGTAGCCGACCGACCGCGTGCTCAAAAGTTTCAGCTTGGGCAGTTTTTCGATCACGGCGCGCGGGAACGCGGTGGTGATGAATGTGGAAATGATCTCGGCCTCGCGGCAGGCCTCGAGCAGTTTCTTATCCTTGAGGCCAGCCGGCGCAAAGACAGCTTCGGGGAAGCGCTGCGAAACCAGCTTGCGGTCGCCTTCTTCGACATCGAGAAACAGAATCACACTCGGGAGTATAGCGCATTTCAGCGCGCTTCCATGGCACGTTCGATGCGCTCGGCAACGCGGTTTGGGTGCGGTACCAGCGAAACGCGAGCTTTGTTGTTCTCAAAGACCAGCGACCCGAAATTGAAGATGTTCTGCAGAGGCCCTTCCTTTTGGGCGTCGACTGTCTTCATGAATTGGAAAGAAACTTCGAGCACGTCCTCATGCAAAATCATGCGGTATTGCAAACGGATGAGCCGGCGGTTGGTGATGATAATCCGGTCCAGACATTCGCTTAAAAGCACCATGAAGAACCAGTGGTGCGTAATTAAGAAAAGAACGAGTCCCGAGATGAACGTCAGGTGGGAAAGCCATGTGTAAGGATGAACGACATACACAGAGAGGAACAGCAGCAATGATGAAATGAGCAGCAGGAGCGCGTACATGACGGAGGGGAACACATACTTTACCCAGTGCTCGTTGAGAACGGCTGAAATCTTTTCGCCGGTGAAGGTGTTTTTTTGCATCACGAGAGATGGGGATGCAAAATAAAGAACGCAACCGAGAGGATCGCCGCAAGAACTGTAAACAAAGAATACAGGGGTACTAAGATGCGTCCGGGCCTTCCCCAAAGCACATCATGTCCGCCAAGATCACGGCAAAGTGCCCGATATTTTGCTGATTTTGTCCGGAATATCTGAACAAGCAAAAGGAGCACCAGCAATGAAGACGCTTCGATAAGCAGAACAATAACAAACGTCATGATCATCAGCGGCGAGTCGAGTAATTCCATAAGGGGGATTATAGCACTCCTTGAGAGGCTGGCGTGCCAGCAAAACCGGCTTCGCTGCACTCCGCGGCGAAAATTGCTTACGAAATTTGGTTTCATCACGCCAAGCCCGTATCGCGGATTAATGTGCCAGCTTCCGCTCCTGTGGCGTGCCAACCGTAGCTCTGCCCATGATGCTGTGAAGCTCCGCCAGCTTACGCAGGCGGTTTCCTTCTGAGCACCTGCGGCGTCACATGCGGAACCCGGCATAACATGTTGCCGATTATTGAATGCATTCATCCCCTGCCTCACGGCAAGGGCTTTTTGCGAAGTCGGGTAAAAATTCAATGATCCTCGGAGCTACGATGGCAAAGGGCTCTTCGACAAGCTCAGAGTCATTCGACTCTTTCAGTTTTGGTGGTTCACCATGAGCGAGCCTTGCGAACGAAGTGAATAAGGTGAGTCGAATGGTGGAGCCTACGAGATTCGAACTCGTGACCTCTTGCATGCCATGCAAGCGCTCTAGCCAGCTGAGCTAAGGCCCCATGATGTGAAAAGAAAGATCGAACGACCATCGCGCAGCGCGGCTTATTTGATGGCGCGGCTACCGCCGCGACCCAGCTGAGCTACCAGCCCGACAGACGTCGGTCTGGCGGGTGGCCCCGTGGTTTACCATGAGCGCGCGCTAGCGATAAGGCTCTTCGGCTCATTTCGCTTCGCTACGTTCGCTCAAAGTCATTCGCCTCGCAAGAGAGAGAATGGCCGGAGCCAAGCGACGACCATGAGTGAGCGCCCCAGGCGCGAATCGAATGGTGCACCCGGCAGGATTCGAACCTGCGGCCTCCTGGACCGCAACCAGACGCTCTATCCAGACTGAGCTACGGGTGCATTACGTCAGAAACAGCAATGGTCACTGAGTCTGGGCAACCCTGTCACCCCGAGCTTGTCGAAGGGTACGGGTGCACATGAAATAAAAGATCGGCTGTTGAAGCTGTAAAAGGGTAACATTGCGTAAAAAACTAAACAAATGAGTTGGCGGCAATTTGAATTCGGCTAACCTGCCGCCAACTGGGCTAGAGAGCATACTCCCGGGAATGCACTTCGGAGCTCGCTCTGAAGATAGATTGCGGTTCAAGTCCGTCCTAGTCCACTGAGAGCCCTGTGGCTCTCAACCCTGTTACCAACCCGCGGCAGGGTCCCACCGTCCGGAGAAGAGATGTTCCGAACAATTCATCTCCGTTCATAAGCCAGGAAACTAATCCCTTCCTGGCTTTCTTTATTGACAGCAAACTTTGGCCGTCTAGTATCGGCGGCCATCAGTTTTTACTGATGGTTTGCGGGTGTAGCTCAGGGGCCGAGCGCCCTGCACCATTTCGGTGCGGGGAGGTCGGAGGTTCGATTCCTTCCACCCGCTTTCCGCCGGCAGTCTCCCTCAGGAGACTGCCATTTTATTATTGCGGCGATCTCAATCATGCGTACCATGCAAAGTCACTGCAGCGAAAGTTGCAGCCCCACCTCGCAGAGGCAACTTCGCGATCGATGAAGAGGCACCATCCTCGCCTCTGCGTTTCACGCCAGGGTAGTAGCTATCGACTACCCTGGCCTTTTCATTTGTCAGATTTCGACAAGCTCAATGTGACAAGTGGGAGGGGGTTTGCTAGGTTACAGCCATGAAAGTCACCTTCCTCCTGGGTTCCAAAAGCGACCAGGAATTCGCGGAGAAGATCGCGGCCACGCTCGATGAATTCGGCGTGCCTCACGAAATGATTGTGGCTTCCGCGCACAAGGTTCCCGAAAAAGTCGTGGAGATCATGGATAAGTTAAACACCGATCCGCAGCCGCAAGTCATCATCACCGTGGTTGGCATGAGCAACGGCCTGGCCGGCGTTGCCGCCGCGAGTCTCGTCCACCCAGTGGTAAACTGTCCCCCATATAAGACCATTGAAGAATATAGCGCCGATATCCATTCAAATCTCCGTTACCCTTCCGAGGTTCCGGCCATGACGGTCCTGACGCAGAAAAACGCGGCCTTAGCCGCCGTTAAAATTCTGGCCGTAGGCGATGCCAAATTGAAGGCAAAAGTGAAAGCGCGCATTGAAAAAGTGAAAAGCCAATATTAAGTATGTAGTATGTGGTATGTAGTATGTTGTTTATCCCTACATACAACATACTGAATACTACATACTTGTTATTATGCCTTTAACGTTAGAAACACTGCAGGAAAAGCTCAAGGGGTGGAAAGGCTGCGGCCTAGCCGAAAAAAGTAACCCTGTGCTGGGCGAAGGGAATCCCAAAGCGGACATCATGTTCATTGGCGAAGCGCCCGGCCAACGGGAAGATGAACAAGGCCGGCCCTTTGTGGGCCCGGCCGGGAAGTTTCTCGATGAGCTTCTGGCGAGTATCGGCTTAAAGCGCGAAGACGTGTATATCAGTAACGTGGTGAAATACCGCCCGCCGAACAATCGCGACCCGACCGATGAAGAGAAGTCGCAATGCCTGCCGTGGCTGCAGCTCGAGATCGCATTGATCAAGCCGAAAGTGATCGTACCGCTCGGCCGGCATGCGCTCGGCCATTTTTTCCCAAAACTGAATATTTCCAAAGTGCACGGGCAGGCGCAAAAGTTAAATAACGATTTGGCTATCTTCCCTATTTACCATCCGGCGGCGGCACTGCACCAGGGTGGATTGCGCCAAGCTCTCTATGATGATTTTGCGGCCCTGAAGCAATTTCTGGATTCTCGCTCATGAGTAGCCTGCTCTTTGGGGTCGTCGCATCGGCTGTTCTCTCGATGACTTCTCTCTTGATTGTGCTGTTTCGGGTCAGCCCGCTCATTTCGCCAGCACAAGCTGTGCCGGCCTTTTTTCTGAGCTTGCTCTTGGCTTGTAGCAGCCTGGCCACGCTCGGGTTTCTCGCTCTTTGGCACTACGTGCCCCATCACTGGGACACTGGAAAATTGATGAGCGTTTCGCTGCGCCAAGGCATCTTTGCTGGTTGTACCATTACGATCTGGACGCTGTTTTTGCGCCTTGGGCTTCTCAATTGGTGGGTAGCCGTGATTGTGGCAGCGATGTTTGTGCTACTTGAGCTGGCCCTGGAATACTAAGAATGAGGGACGAGGGTACGAAGTACGAGGTACGAAAATACTGTTTCATACTTCGTAACTCGTCCTTCGTACTTCCTTCAGGTAGGATGGCTGTATGGAACCAGGTTCCGATTGGTCGTCTTATCTGGAAAAGATAGCTGCGGCGAATAATGAAGCGGCGCTCGCTGCCGTGGAGCAAGCGCTCTTCGGGCGCAAAGCCGGCGCGCTGACACTCGCGCTCGGTGCATTGAAAGACGTTCCGCCGGAGGAGCGCAAGAACGTGGCCGCAGATCTGAACGATTGGAAAAAGAAGTTGCAAACAGCGATTGACGCCAAGCGCGCAGCACTCAGCAGTCCCGCCGATTCTGAATTGGCTGACCGCGATAAATTGGATGTGACGCTCTCACTTCCAGAAAAGCCGCGCGGTCATTTGCATCCAATTCCGGAATTCATCCGCCAGGTGGAAAAAGTGTTCGGCCGGATGGGCTTTGATGTCGCGTACGGACCCGAGATTGAAGAGGAACAATATAATTTTAACCTGCTGAATATTCCAGACGATCATCCGGCGCGGGACACGCAAGACACTTTTTGGATTAAAGATGTACCGAATCGGCTTCTTCGAACCCAAACATCACCGGTGCAAATTCACTACATGAAAGAATACAAGCCGCCGTTTCGGATGATCTGCCCGGGCAAGGTCTACCGGAAGGACGCCGACGCCACGCATTCGCCGATGTTTCACCAGTTCGAAGGGCTGATGATCGGGAAGGACGTGAACCTGGCCAATATGAAAGCGGTGATGGAAACCGCCGTGCGCGAACTGATCCGGCCCGACGCCGAATTCCGTTTCCGCACCGGCTACTTCCCTTTTGTGGAACCGGGGCTTGAAATGGACATGCGCTGGCCCGCCACGGCGCTCGCGAGCGCCGTGGCCGGGCGACAACGTGAAGACGCTGGTCATCCTACAGAAGGCGCGTGGCTCGAGGTCTGCGGCTGCGGCATGGTACATCCGAACGTGCTCAAGAACGTCGGCATTGATTCTGCAAAATGGCAGGGTTTTGCCTTTGGATTTGGCGTCGAACGGATGCTGATGATCAAGCACAGGATTCCTGATCTCAGGGCTTTCTACGAAGGCGATTTGCGGTTTTTGCAGCAGTTCTGATTGTCATACTGAGGAGGGAGCGGCTTGGTCTTCGAGTCGCTCGTCCTTCGAGAACCTCAGGGCTCGCTCCTCAGACTGACAAGCCGCGACCGGCTCGAAGCATGACAATTACGCTCTGTTTACCCAACCCTCTGGATCCGTTGAAAAATCCTGCGCGCGACCCACATCTTGGGGGGTCAAACGACCCTGTTCCACAGCCACCTGAAGAAGGGTCCCAAAGGTCGAAAGTGGATGGAGCCGGATGCCCGCTTCCTGCGCGCGCTCGGCCGAAGAAATCATTTCATAAGAGAAAATTGCCACCACGTCGCTGACCGTCGCTTTGAGAACCTCGCGCAGGGCTTCAACCGAGGTGATGGCGCTGCCGCCTGTGGAAATAAGATCTTCGATGAGCACGATGTGTTTGCCTTGCGGCATGTCCCCTTCCACACGCTTCTGTGACCCGTGACCTTTGGCTTTGGCACGGACATACACGAATGGCAACTTGAGACGATCGGCCACAAGCGCGCCCCAACCGATACCGGCGGTCGCTGTGCCGGCAATACCATCGGGCTCGACGTGAAGCGTACGTATCTGCGAAAGAAGCGCATCCACGACGAAGTCTCGTGCATCAGGATGGCCATACAGCATCCGATTATCGCAGTAGATAGGCGATTTAATGCCGCTTGTCCACGTGAACGGCGGATCAACCGAAAGCCGGACGGCTCCGATGTTGATCAGTAATTCGGCAATGCGTTTTCCGTGCGGCATAAGAGAAGTATTACGTATGAAGTATTATGTATTAAGTATACTGACTCATGATGATTACGCCAGAACAGGAAAGGGTGTTGCGCCAATTGGTGGATGTCTTTTTAGAAGAGAATCAAAAACTGAACCTTTCGGCACTGCGGACTCCGGAAGCGTGTTGGGTGGGGAATGTGTTGGACAGTTTGGCGGCGCTGGATGTATTGCCCTCACTCCTAACCCTTCTCCCAGTGGGAGAGGGGGAAAGGGTTAAAAAGAAAATTCCCCCAAATTTACTGCACTATGCACGAGAGATGAGAAAAGAACCGACTGCAGCAGAACAATTGCTTTGGGATGAATTACGGGATCACCACCTCGGTGTACATTTTCGTCGCCAGCATCCTCTCGACGGAATCATTCTAGATTTTTATTGTCATGAATCGAGCTTGGGAATTGAAGTGGATGGTTCAATACACGAAGAACAAAAAATAAAAGATCAAGATCAGGATCGTGACGCTTGGTTGATGAAGGAACACAAAGTTAAGATACTACGTTTTACAAACCAAGATGTTTTGAAAGATATGAGCGAAGTTCTGCAAAGAATAGAAGCCCATCTTTCTTCCCCTCCCCTTTTGGGGGAGGGGGTAGGGGTGGGGAAAAACAACAAACAAAAACAGGCGGGGGTAGGGGTAGGGGCAAAAATACTCGACATAGGCACCGGCGGCGGCTTTCCCCTCTTGCCGCTCGCTTTATGCCGCCCTGAGACGAAGTTCACCGGCCTCGACGCAACGAAGAAAAAGATCGACGCGGTCGGCCGGATTGTCACTGCGTTAGATCTGAAGAATGTGACTCTGGTTTCTGGTCGAGCGGAAGCCTTTGGCCATGATCCTGCGCACCGCCAGCACTATGATATTGTCATGACGCGCGCCGTGGGCGCGCTCAACGAACTTCTGGAATTAATGGCTCCGTTTACCGGTGTAAACGGCTACTGCATTGCTTGGAAGAGTCTGCATATCGATGAGGAACTGAAGCAGTCGCTGCCCGCGCAGAAAGAGCTCAATTACGAACTGGTGACGAAACACGAATACGATCTGCCAGGCGACTTCGGCCGTCGGCAATTGGTGGTCTTTCAGAAAAAGAAAGTAACGCCGAAGGCGTATCCGCGCGCCGTTGGCGTGCCAAAAAAGACCCCGATCTCCTAATTCGGCATTCGCGCCAGACCGTAGAGACGCGCCGGCGGCGCGTCTCTACAATGGACGCAATGCCAAGGCCTTATATCCCCAACGACAAGTGGGCCCGCAAAGCGGCAGCGGAAGGCTTCCGCGCGCGATCGGTTTATAAACTGATGGAACTCGATGACTGGTTTGGGCTTTTGAGAACAGGCCAGACTGTTTTGGATCTCGGCGCCGCGCCGGGGAGCTGGCTCCAATTCGCATCCACACAGATTGGGCCGAAGGGAAAAGTTATCGGCGTTGACCTGACGCCGATTGCCGAAGTCGCTTCGAATGTGAAAACGTTTACACAAGATATGACCGATGAGAAAGCCATCGCTCAAATTCTCAGTGACGAAGGAATTACGGCAGTCGATTTGGTTCTGTCTGACCTGGCGCCGAATACAAGCGGCGTGCGCGATGTGGATCAATGGCGTTCAATCGAGCTCTCCCAGAGTGTGATCACGATTGCTCGACAGTTTTTGAAGCCCAAAGGAACCTGTGTCATCAAAGTTCTCCGTGGCGCGGACTTCGATGCCTTTCTGCGCGAATGCAAAGCAGGCTGGCACACAGTGAAACCGGTCACCGTGGCCGCCAGCCGGGACCGGAGTAGAGAAGTTTATTTAGTACTCAGCGATCATCTTTAACGCGAATGAGACCGAGTATTGAGTATATAGTATGTGGTATGTCGTATATGTAAGGAATACTACATACTTGATACCACATACTATATACTGCGATCCATGATCGTTTTGGATCAGGTCAGTAAGTCGCTGGGCAAGCACCTGGTGTTGAATACATTGACGATGGCCGTGCGCCCGCGCGAATTTGTCAGTCTCACCGGCCCAAGCGGCTCAGGTAAGACCACCATCTTGAACTTGCTGATCGGTGCGGAAAAAGCAAATCGCGGTCAGCTCGTCATCGATGGCGTGCGTCTGGATAAAGTCCCACGCAACGCACTCCAACTGTATCGGCGACGTATCGGCGTAGTGTTTCAGGATCACCAATTGTTTTGGCAACGCACCGTCCGTGAAAATATTTCCTTCCCGCTCGAAGTCCAAGGGGCGGGACGAAAAGTGATCACTGGGCGCGTGGATGAATTACTGCAGAAATTAGAACTGAGTGATCTGCAAACAGTATTCTGCGCCGATCTCAGCGCAAGCGAGCGAGCCCGTGTCGCAATTGCGCGGGCTATTGCTCATAAGCCGATGATTATCATTGCCGACGAGCCCACCGCCTTTTTGGATCCGAATCAAACCGCGAGCATGGTGCAGCTGTTCCGTCTGCTTCATGCCGACGGCGCTACGATTATTTTCATCACGAATAATGACCAATTGGCGGCGGCTCTCGGTGTTCGCGTCATTACGATGCAACATGGCCAAGTGATATCGGATACCAATCCAGTCGACCTGGCTGCCGCCAAAGCCCAGCCTGAAACTCCACCAAAAGAAACAACACCGCAGAAAGTCAGCGTGTCGGCAACGTCATGAGAGAGGCGGCGTAGACGCCGTATCCGGTTTATCGGTCGGGGTTTCCTTTTTTAAATTTTTGCGCACTTGGCCGACCAGTTCATCGGCCGTCTCACGCAGTTCCGCTGCGTAGTCCGCCACCGGGAAGAATCGAATGAGTAGCACGCTCACGCCCAGCGTGTAGATCATCTCCGGCAGGAGCAGATACCAGGAGATATCTGAGCCGCGGACCAAAATGATCAGATCAAGCAGGAAAATGGCGAAGTGATCGATGGCCAGAAGCGTGATGGTTCCCCTATTTTGCAGCGGCCTGAGCATGGCCAGGAGAGACCCGATGGCGAGCACTATTAAAAAGGTCGCCAGGCCCATGAGCAAATACTGGTGGCCAATATCGTATGTCACATCGGCGAAGAAACTGATCACCCACGCGGGAAACAAAAGCAGCAGGACGGCCGCCAATACTTTGACCGCTGCGATGACAATCAGGAGCAGACGGAGTTCGCTATAGGGTTTCTGGGGCACGAACATAGTTTACGCTAATTCAACCTACTAAACCTGCTAAACGTTCTAAACTTTTGGTTTAGCAAGTTTGGAAGGTTTAGGAGGTTCAGCTAGGCTTTGGCCATGACCACGTATAAGGACGCTGGAGTGGACACCGCCGCCGGCGACGCCGCCTCCAAGGCGGCGTACGCGCGCGCCGCGGGGACGTTCCC
>Ga0209542_10014114_pt1 | contig 13645 bp, 6 predicted proteins | sample RifCSPhighO2_01_FD_184028 | JGI IMG/M metagenome (GOLD analysis project Ga0209542, IMG submission 184028) | Soil microbial communities from Rifle, Colorado - Rifle CSP2_plank highO2_0.1 (SPAdes) (version 2) | ecosystem: Environmental > Terrestrial > Deep subsurface > Rock core/Sediment ...
CATCAAGAACTGCAGGGAAATACTCCTGCAGAAGAAGCAGGAATAGATTTAGAATTGGGAAGGAATAAGTTATTGAGTTTAATAAAATTTGTTCAAGATAATTATATCACACTAACTTGACAGTATCGTAAATTAGGAAGCTTTTTAAATAAAGTTTTTATGAGTAATTAATAATATATAATAAGAAAAATGGCAAAAGGAATGTATCATTATATTGCAGAAGCTTGGAAAAGTCCTGAAAAGAAAACTCTTCGAGACAGGATGACTGAATGGAGAAGAGGAAATGTTATTGTTAAAGTTGAAAAACCATTGAGATTAGATAGAGCCAGGAAACTTGGATACAAGGCAAAAAAAGGGTTTATTGTTACTAGGGTTTATTTAAAAAGAGGAGGGCATAGAAGACCAAGGCCTAGCAAAGCAAGAAAATCTGGAGCAAGCTTGGCTGTAAGAAAATCTCTTTCAATGAATTATCAGTGGATTGCGGAGCAGAGAGCTGCAAGAAAATTCAAGAATCTGGAAGTTTTGAATTCTTATCAAATTGGAAAAGATGGGGAGCATTATTTTTTTGAAGTTATTTTAGTTGATCCGGAAAAACCAGAAATAAAAAATGATCAAACAATAAACTGGATCTGCAAGCCTGAAAACAGAAAAAGAGTTTTCAGAGGATTAACTTCTGCCGGAAGAAAGTCGAGAGGGTTGAGATAATCTAAGATAAACTTAAATATCCTTTTTTCTTTTCTTTAACATTATGAGATATTCTGAATTATGTAAAGTTTATGAGGAGTTAGGCGCTACTACAAAACGCCTTGAGAAAATTGCAATATTATCTGAGTTTTTGAAAAAAGTTCGTGAAAATGATAAGGAAGTTCTTTATTTATTGCTTGGAAATTTATATCCTTCTTATGATCCACGTGAAATTGGAATAAGCACACAGACTGTTATCAAAGCTCTTGCAAAAGCAGCTGGTATTAGTGATGAGAAAATTGTAAGTGAGTGGAAAAAAATCGGAGATTTAGGGCAGGTTGCTGAATTGTTAATAACAAAGAAAAAACAGTCGGGCTTATTTCATGGAGAACTGACAACTGAAAAAATAATTTCTGATTTAAGAGAACTTGCTAAAATGCAGGGAAAAGGAACAGTTGGAAAGAAAATAGATTTAATCGCTGGATTGCTATCTAATTCAAAGCCTGTTGAAGCAAAATATCTTGTCAGAATATTGCTTGCTGATTTAAGGATTGGAGTTCAGGATAGCACACTTAGAGATTCTATTGCAGATACTTTTTTTCCAGATAATAAAAAAATAGCTTCAGAAAAAGTTCAACATGCTTATGATTTAAATCCAGACATTGCCCTGATTTTTGAAAAAGCAAGACACGGATTAAAAGAACTGGATAAAGTATCTCTAAAACCGGGTTCTCCTATAAAAGCAATGCTTGCGCAAAAAGTTGATAGTATTGAAGAGGGTTTCGAAGTTGTTGGAAAGCCAGCTGTTTTTGAATATAAGTATGATGGCTTCAGGCTGATGATTAACAAGGATGAAAAAGGAAATATCAGCCTTTTTACAAGAAGGCTTGATAATGTTACAAATCAGTTTCCTGATGTTGTTTCTTTTATCAGGGAATTCGTAAATGCCAAGTCCTTTATGATTGATTCAGAAGCTGTTGGTTATGATCCTAAGACAAAAAAATACTTGCCATTTCAGTCAGTTAGCCAGAGAATTAAAAGAAAGTATGACATTGATAAAACTGCCAAGGATTTTCCTGTTGAACTTAATGTTTTTGATCTTCTTATGCTGGATGGAGAGAGTTATATTGGCAGGCCTTTTATAGAACGAACAAAGGCTTTAAGAAAAATTATCAAAAATAAGGAATATAAATTAGTTTGCGCAAAACAATTAATTACCGACAGTGAAAAAGAAGCGAAATTATTTTTTAATAAAGCATTGAAAGATAATCAAGAGGGCTTGATGGTTAAAAATCTGAATGCAGTTTACAAGCCAGGATCAAGAGTAGGTTATATGCTAAAACTAAAACCCGAACATAGAGATCTTGATTTAGTTATTGTTGGGGCAGAGTATGGAACTGGAAAAAGAGCTGGCTGGCTCAGCAGTTTTATCTTGGCTTGCAAATCTGATAAACATGGAGGAGGGGAATTTTTAGAAGTAGGAAGAGTTGGAACTGGCATTAAAGAGAAACTGGATATAGGAGTTTCTTTCTTGGAATTAACCAATTTGCTTAAACCATTAATTACTAAATCTTCCGGTAAGGAGGTAAAAGTCAAGCCGAAAATTATTGTTTCGGTTATATTTCAGGAAATTCAAAAATCTCCGACGTACAATTCAGGATATGCTTTAAGATTCCCGAGAGTAACTGCGTTGAGAATGGACAAACCTCTAAATGAAATTAATTCTTTAAAAGACATTGAAAGAGAATATGGGGAGCAGAAATAAAAGAGAAAAGTTTGAATAGTATACTTTCAAGTATACTATTATGGAGTATACTAAATTCCGAAGTTGATATAATTAAATTAGAGAAGATTTGAGATGAGATAGATTAAACATTTAATTAACTCGATTAAGATTTAGCCAGTAGATTTAACTTAAAAATTAGGCAAGGATATGGTGGGTTTTCAAAATGAACCTTTAAAAAAGGTTCCCAAAATTATAATAAATTTTTCGTTGGAGAAAAATTTATCATGGTTTAAAGTAGGTTCAATTGGAATATTAAACTGATTATTATAATTAAATTTAATCTAAAGTTTAGCAACTTACTCATAAAAATTAGGCAAAAATATAGCATGATTTCAAAACATTTTTCAAATTTCTGTTGTTACGCGCTAATTTCTAAATCTAAGAATTTACAAAAAGTTTATAAACATCTTTTTTCTAAATTATACATGAAAAAAAGGGCGATTGCATTTATTTTAATTTCAGTATTAGTAATTTCTATTCTTTTATCGATGAGTTTTGTTTCTGCAAATTGGTTTACTGATTTGTTTAAACCGAAAGAAGATGTGAGATTGAGTGGAAGTGACCAGCTTAGTGATAGAGTAGAAATTATTGTCACAGCTCCAGGAGCTCCTTCTAGTGCAAGAGCGATTATAGAAATAAGAGATAAATTAGATAATAGTGTTTTGTTGACAAATACATATGCAACACTGGGCCAGCAATATCCGTTTAGCGGAACAAATATACTTGACAAAGTTATTTATATTTATGTTAAAGGTGTTAATAATTATAATGAATGGAATGGAATAACCTGTTCATTTATTATTAGATCTAGTGGAGGCATTGTTACAAAAACAATAACATTAGAAGCTGGACAAGGATATTCAAGTTGCACTGGAGGTAGTGGAACCCCAACTGTAAACCAAATAACAACATGCACAACAATAAGTCAGCCTGGAACTTACACTTTGGCTAATAATATTGCTGCGACTGGAACAGAAACTTGTATAACGATTAACTCAGATAATGTTATATTAGATGGTGCAGGCTTTACAATTACTGGCAATGTTAATTCTAATACGGGTGATATTTCAGGATTACATGCTTATGGTAAAAAAAATTTACAAATAAAAAATCTTAAAATAACTAGATTTGCACATGGTATTTATTTGCGTGGTGATACTCAACACCCAACTGAAAATGCTTTAGTACAGAATAATGAGGTTTATTCAAATACTGTAGATGGAATAATAGTCATAGGGCATAGAAATACTTTATCCGGGAATAAAATATCTTTGAGTCAAAGATATGGATTACAAACAGGCGGGAACGAGAACATTTTTAATAATAACGAGGTTTGTAATAATGGGTTAAAAGATGTTGTGTGTTATGCGGGATTAACCCTTCCTGTAGGGCAAGGGAATACTGGAACAGGAAATAAATTTACGAATGTTGAGGGATGTATTCAAGGATGGCCAATTCTTAATACACATTATGTTCAATGTGGTTCTTCAACTGGTGGTTGCACTCCAACATGGACTTGCACGCAATGGAGCACTTGCAGTAATGGTTTACAAACAAGAACTTGTACTGATTTAAATAATTGTGGAGTTATAACTAATAAACCTAGTGGAACTCAATCTTGCATATCTGACCCTCTTCCTGTTGGTTTTATTCCAGTAACTGGATATTGGCATAGAAATCCTGCAATCGCTAATTCATTAGGGATAATTGGGTTATGGAATGCTAGAGGAGAGCTTTATTATTCTGGCGATGGAATAAATTTTAAAAAATGGACTGATGCTGAAAAAACTAATGCAGGATTACCATTGAATTATAAACCTATATTGGCTTATTATGAAGGTTTTCCTGGAAAGGAAGATATTGTTTTAGTTGATGCAAATAAAGTAATCTATATTTGGAATTATGCAACCGGGAAATACGTATTAAAATCATCATGGTTTAATGGAGTGGACAATAATCTTGTTCCTACAACCGATGGAACGGCTTATTGGCAGGATACTGGGAAAAATGGCGGGACAGTTTCTTTAATTAGCCCGACAGCGTGGTATGTTGCACGATCTGATGGAGTTTTTTCAAAATTAACTTCTAGCGTTCCTGGATTGCCATTTGATCCTGCGCAAGGAAGGTTTACTCCAAAGGTTGCTTATTATATGAATTATACTTCTGGAGATTTTGGAACTTTTGATCTTAATAATCCTTCTTCAACAACAAGAGATGTAAGAGAGGTTTATGCATGGATTTTTAATTCTACATCGAGACATGCTGAATTATATAAATATCCTCATCCAGGATATGCAATTAGCGATACATTTGGATTAGTTTTAAACAGTAAAGAAACAAGTAACGGATATACTTTTAATCTAACCTATCTGGATAAGTCTTCTAATCCAATTAAAGCTACTATTAAAGTTACAGCCCCTAATGGAGATATGGAAGTAAAAACCTTTAGCCTATTAAACCCTACCCCTCTTCTTGAATTGCTTACATTTACAACTCTTGGATTAAATGTCAGGGTTTGGATGGTCGGGTCAACTAATCAAGGGGTGCTTCTTACTTATTATAAAGGAAGTGTAATAAATAAATTTTATAGAATAACTCCAAGTGGTGTTCCTATTGATAAAGTTCCTGATGTTGGTTATTATGACAGAATAAGAAAGAAAACTGTTTTATGGTATGGGGCAGATACTTATGAATCTGGCAATGGATATCAATTTACAAAAGTTAGAGGAGAAACTTCTGTTACTGCTCCAACTTGCATTGATACTGACGGAGGTAAAACTTATTATACTCAAGGATCAACAGGATCTTCTATTTTAGGAAATCCTAATGTTGATTCCTGCGATTCAACAGATGCTTCTGGAAAGAAATTAATTGAATATTATTGCGAGAATAATGTTATAAAAAATACTGCATATACATGCTCTAATCGCTGCAGCAATGGAAAGTGTATTTTTGTTGAAGCTAATCAAAATACATGCAATAAAAATGCTTGTGGAGATGTTGATTCTAGCGGAACATTAACTAATGTTGATAAGGAAATTATAGATGGGATACTTCAGTCTCCTGAATGGTGGACTAATGATCCTTTTAGATATAATAGATGTTATGATTTAAATAATGATGGAAGGATTAGTGTTTTAGATTCCAGTATTGCTGAAAGAGCATTGGCTGGAAATAATGTTTGTTCTAGTGGAGGAGTGAGCGAGGGAATATGCCGTGAATTTTGTTCTGGCAGTGGAGGCGCTGAATGTCCTAATGCCGGTCAAGTTAAGTGCCCTAGTCCTGGAGGAGTTGAAGTTTGCAGAGATAGAGCTGATTGCAATGTTATTATAGGTTTGCCTAACAATTTTGCTCCAGTTACAGGCTACTGGCATAAAAATCCTGCAGCTGCAGCAACTAATTTAGGAGTAGTTGCTTTATTGGATGTAAATGGAAATGTTTATTATACAGCTGATGGAATTAATTTTGTAAGATGGACTGATGCCGAAAAAACTAATGCAGGATTACCACTAAATTACAAACCCGTACTAGCTTATTATCAAGGATTCCCTGGAAAGCAGAATATCGTCTTAGTTAATTCAACTAGGGGAATTTATGTATGGAATTACACTTCACAAAAATATATGTTAACTTCTTCTGGTTTTGGCAATGATGCAAATATTCCTGCTGGAGGATTGCCTTATGGTTTTTCACCTACTGCGGGTTACTGGCATAATATGGGAGGTAATGAAGGAAAAGCTTCTTTATTTAACGGAACTAGATGGTATGTTGGAGATAGCGGCGGTTCTTTCACACAAATTAATCCAGTAAACTATAATCTTCCAAATAGCGATCCTGAATTTGGGTATTATTATGAATTTGCAAACGGCCAGAAAGGAGTTCAGTTATGGTATAATATAAATGGTCAGGGAAAAATGTATAAGTTTAATCCTTCAACAAATAAATATGAACTTGCTTCTCTTTCAAATATGCCTTCAACAGCACCAACAGCAGGATATTTTGATAAGATAAGCAATAGAATTATTATTTGGTACGGGGCTGATGCTTATAAATTAGTTGATGGAGTTAATTTTATTCAGATCCATGGAGATAGTGGAGGCGGTGGAACACCTGCTTGCAATGTTGAAATTTGCGGAGATGTTAATAATGATGGTGAAGCAAATGGAGTTGATTTACAGCTTGTTAGTTTAGGTATTCCTGGAAATCAATACAATGAGTGTTATGATTTAAATAATGATAATAGCGTTGATGATACTGATTGGTATCTTGTGCAAAAAGCAAGTCTGGAGTTTAATATCTGCAATATTGAGGGAGTTAATTTGGAAACAGGAATTTGTGCTGCTAGCTGTGCTGGACAAACCACTATTTGTAATTCTGATGCAGATTGCAGAGCAGGAGCATATTCTTGTGATATTTCAAGAAGAGTTTGTGTTGCAGTTGAAGGAGTTGGCGCAGAATGTCAAGATACTGATGATTGTGATAGAGGAACATTTTGCAGTGAGGCGGGAAATTGTGAGGAAGGAGAATGTGGCGTTGATAGAGATTGTGTTGGAAATAAAGTTTGTTTAGATAATTTCTGTGAACCTCCTGGACAGGTAAGACAGAGATGCCGTTTGGCTTCTAATGATGTTGAACTTCCTGTAAGAACAAGAATCAGAGATAGCGGAGTTGTGAAATATTGTGATAATGATCTTGCATTTAAACTTGCGGAAGCAGCAGATGCCACCTGCAATAACGATTATGAATGCATTAGCAACGCTTGTATTGAGGGAAAATGTGTGGCTATTGCAACTGAGATAAGGGAACAGGGAGTTTTATTAAGAAGAATTTGGTGTTGGATAATACATCCTATTGATGTTTCAGCTAGAGGCCAATGTATTGCCCCATAGGAAATACTGCAGCTAATCCTGCAATTAGATAATTATATTATAAATATTTTAAAAAGTAAAAATGTCAAAAAAAAAAATTTCAGTATTTGTTTTTCTTCTAAGTTTTTTTACATTAATTATTGCTATTAATCTTGTTTCTGCACAACAGACAACTTGTTCAGCAGGAGAGTGCTATATCGCAGAAACTAATTCTTGTTTAGAGGAAGGAGAGGTAATTAATTCTAAATATTGCTTAAATGCGAGCTTAATTGATCAGAAACAAAAAGATTCCACTTGTTTGAATAGCTATGAATGTATTGGGCCTTATTCTTGCATTGAACAGATATGCCAAGAAAAATATACTAAATTGAATCGAACAATGTTAGATGAAGTTAATGCTTGGTTTAGTAGTTTATTTGGCGGAGGAAATCAATGTGCGTCTGGAGAAATTCTTTGCAGCGACGGAGTTTGTAGAACAAGTTGCACTACTCCCGGAGGCGGAGGCGGAGGCAATGGTGGAGGCGGCGGAGGAACTAGCAGTTGCTTACCTACATGGAGCTGTACACAATGGTCAAATGATACATATAAATGCGGAACAAGAAATTGCAGAGAAATTGTTGGATGCAGAAATCCGGGGTCAAAGCCCGATGAAATAAGAAGTTGCCCGACAACAGCGCCTATAACTCCTATTGTTGAACCGCCTTATTGCGGAGATAATGCCTGCAATGAAGATGCTGGTGAGAATTGCGATAGTTGCAGTTATGATTGCAAGGAGAATTGTCCTGCGCCAGTTGCAGAAGATAATGGAAATGGGGTTTGGCTAACTATTTTAATTATTATAATTATCTTGATTATTATAGCAATTGCTACAATCAGCGTAATACTTTATCGAAAGAAAATGGGCAGCGATAAATTCAGTGTTTTGAAGAGCAATCAGAAGCCACAAACTAAACCTAGTGGAGCAACACCCCAAAATTCTAAGGGTTCTGGTCCTGAAGACAAAAGTTTTAGGAATTTAGATCTTTCTCGACGATAAGTTGTGATACTTGTATATCTACTTATTCTGAAAATGTAATAAACAAATTATTAAGTTAAGCAAGATTATATTAATAGATATTAAATAATTTTAATTTAAAACATCAGCAGCTTGCTCTAATAAATAAGGTAAAGTTATAGTGTGATATCAAATATTTTTCTGGAATTTCATTTAGAAAGGTTTATAAATGAGGTCCCTTTATAAAGGATTATGAAAGGTAATTTGTCTGTGCAGAATATTGTTGCTACTGCTTCTTTGGGAAAACCGGTTAGCTTGACTAAACTTGCAAGGACACAGACAAATACAGAATATAATCCAGAGCAGTTTCCTGGATTGGTATTGAGGATTAAAAAGCCAAAATCTGCAGTTTTAGTTTTTAGCTCTGGAAATTTAGTTTGCACTGGCACTAAGTCAATAGCTCAAGTTAAAGAAGTGATTAATCAGGTTATTAAACAACTTAGAAAAATTAATGTTAAGATAACTGATAAGCCTAAAATTACTGTTCAAAATATCGTTGCAAGCGGAAGCATTGATTTAAAATTAAACTTGAATTATCTTGCTTTGGCTTTGGAAAATACAGAATACGAGCCAGAGCAGTTTCCTGGATTGGTTTACAAGTTAATTGAGCCAAATGCCACTTTTTTGTTATTCAGCAACGGAAAATTAGTATGCACTGGCACGAAAAACAAGCAGCAGCTTGATGAAAGTATGGTTATTCTTAATAAAAACATCAAGCAGGCCTTGAGTGAGAAGTGAGAATTAACTTAAACATGCCGATAAAGATAACTAAGATAACTAAGATAACTAAGATAACTGGTTCTAGCATAAAAATTATGGAAAAGTATTGTAATATTTAATAAAGACAACCAATGGTTTTCTTTATGAAACTTTCCTTTTAAGTGCCAAGATTTTCTTTATGAAACATTCCTTTTAGATGAACCAAGATTTTCTTTATGAAACATTCCTTTTAGATGAACCAAGATTTTCTTTATGAAACATTCCTTTTAGATGAACCAAGATTTTCTTTATGAAACATAGAAGACACCAATGGTTTCTTCTATAATAACTTCCTTTTAAATGCCAAGGTTCTTCTTATGACATCCCCTTTAATTATTCTTGAATTGGATAATCCTAAATTTCTTATGAATAAGAAATTTAACATAATTAGAGGTTAATGTTTATATTTTCAGGTTTTAGACACTTTTCTCTAATAAAATCAGGAAAGAATATGATGTGATATGCAAATTTTCATTAGATATTTTCGTCATCTTTGAGTTGTTAGAAGAATTTTTAATATATATTTATGAATAGAAATGAATATAAATACCATGATTGATTAAAGGTTTTATAAATGAAGATTTTATAATTTAATAAAGAGGGTGAAAATGGATAAACTTAAACAAGAAGAATTTATGGCAGAAGCAAAGGGGTTCTTTAATTTTTATAAGAAGCAGATAGGAGAAGCGGCTAGATCTGGAGACAGTATAGTATTTTTGGGTTTCAATGACTTGGCCTCTTTCTCGCATGTAATTGCAGAGATGTTGCTTGATAAGCCTGAAGAAATTCTTAATAACCTGGAAGTTTCTCTTCAGGAGATAGGCATTCTTAAGAATCCTAGGGTAAGGCTGCTGGATTTGCCCGAGGATAATTTTGTTAAAATAAGAAATATCAGAGCGAAACATTTGAATAAAATGCTTTGGATTGAAGGAATTGTTAGGCAGGCAAGCGATGTGAGGCCCCAGGTTGTAAGCGCAAGATTTGAATGCCCTTCCTGCGGGACTATTATTTCTGTTCTGCAATTAGAGAAAAAATTTAAAGAACCGAGCAGATGTTCTTGCGGAAGAAAAGGTTTTTTTAAATTAATAAGCAAGCAAATGGTTGATGCTCAAAGACTTGTGATTGAAGAAAGCTCTGAGAGTTTAGTTGGGGGCGAACAGCCAAGAAGAGTGAATGTCTTTTTAAAAGAGGATTTAGTTGATCCTAAAATGGAGGAGCGAACAACTCCCGGAAGTAAAGTAAGAGTAATTGGAATATTAAATGAAGTTCCTGTTCCTCTGCAAACAGGCTCTGTTTCAACAAGATTTGACTTAGCAGTTGATGCAAATCATATTATTCCATTGGAAGAAAGTTATGAGGAATTAAAAATTTCTGAAGAAGATGAGATGCAAATTAAAGAGCTGTCAATGGATCCTAATATATTCGCAAAATTAACTGATAATATTGCCCCGAGTATTTACGGTTATGAAGAGGTTAAGCAGTCTTTAGTTTTACAATTATTTGGAGGGGTTCGAAAACAAAAAGTTGACGGAACGGTCACAAGAGGAGATATACATATACTTTTAGTTGGAGATCCTGGAGTGGCTAAGTCAATAACCTTAAAATTTATTTCAAAAATTGCGCCTAAAGGCAGGTATGTTGTTGGAAGAAGCGCAAGTGGCGCAGGGTTAACAGCAACTGTTGTCAGAGATGAATTCTTAAAAGGATGGAGTTTAGAAGCTGGCGCTATGGTATTAAGCAATAAGGGAATTGTTTGTATTGATGAAATTGAAAAAATGGATGAGCAGGACAGAAGCGCAATGCATGAAGCGATGGAGCAGCAATGTTATTTGCCAAATTTTAATTTAACTTTTGCAGATGGTTCTAAAGCAAAAATAGGAGAGTTTGTTGATGGCCTGCTTGAAGAAAATAGAAATAAAATATTAAACGGGATAAACTGCGAGATATTACCTTTAAATAATGAATTAAAAATTTTAACAACTGATTTTGAATCTATTTATCCTGCTGAAATTGATAAGGTTAGCAGGCATATTGCGCCTAATAAGTTTGTTAAGATTAATTTAAATAATGGCCGTCAGATTATTGTTACTCTAGAACATCCTTGCTGGGTTGTTAAAAATGGCAAAATTACCACTATTCCTGCAATGAATTTAAATAAAAGAGATTTTTTCCCGATTCCTGGAGAATTACCTATTGGTGGAGAGGAGCAGATTTTTCCTTTGATGCCTTTTAAAAACGGACCTCAATTATGCAAACTTCTTGGATATCATATAACTGACGGGTGCTATGAATTAAATCGCGGAAGGAAAAATGGAATTCAATTTTCTAATAATAACAAATTGCTTATTGAAGACTATTCTAATGCAATTAAAAGTATTTTTGGCATTAATCCTCTTGTTTTAAGAAGAGGAAATAATTTCTCTGTCAGAGTTATTTCAAAAAATGTTGTTGAGTTTATGAAAAATCTTGATTCTAACTTGCTTGAAAAAGGCAGCATTAAAAAAATACCTGATAAAATAATGAAGTGCAAGAAAGAGGATATATCTATTTTGCTTAGAGCAATGTTTGATGGGGATGGAACTGTTGTAAAAGTCAAAAGAGGCGGATGCAGAATTGGATTGGTTTGTGAGAATATTGAATTAGCTGAACAAGCGAGTGAATTATTATTAAGGTTTGGTATTCTATCTTCTGTTTACAAAGATAATAAAGTATTTAGATTAGATATTGCTGGATATAGTAATTTAATTAAATATTATAATTATATTGGTTTCTTGTCTGAAAAAAAGCAAAAGAGATTGAAAGATTATGCTGTAAGAATAAAAACATATCGTTCAGTGAATGATGTTGTTCCTAATATTACTCCTTCAATAAAGAATATTTTCAAAAGATTAAAAATAAATGAAGAAAAATATCTAGGAAATCAGGCATGCATGGATTGCGAGAAACATAGAATTTTTCTCCAGAAAATGATTAGATTATGCGAGGATAAAATTGGAAAATTGCTTGATGCAAAAGAGATTATAGATAATAGTTCAAATTCTAGAGAAATGGGAGAAGTAAGAAAGAAATTAGAGATTTCATTATTAAACATTTCTAAAAAATTAGGCATAAGTGATTATATGCTTGAACAATATGAAAAGAAAGATATAGCAATTAAAGGGTATCAAGAATTAATGTTAAAAGAAATGGAAGAAATGCTTAGCATACTGCCTGAATTGAAAGAAATTAGGAAGCTTGCTTTTGGAAAAGTGAGATGGGCTAGAATAAAATCTGTTGAAATTATTGAAAATAGAGATGTAAAATGGGTTTATGATGTGGCTGTTGAGCCTAATCATTCTTTCATTTCCAACAATATGATCTTGCACAATTCTGTAACAATAAGCAAAGCTAATGTGCAGGCAAGTTTAAGAGCAGAGACAAGCGTGTTAGCTGCGGGAAATCCAAAATTTGGCAGGTTTGATCCTTATCAAGCAATTGCACAGCAAATTGATATTCAGCCAACCCTATTAAACAGATTTGATGTTATTTTTATGTTGAGAGATTTGCCAGAAAGAGCGAGAGATGAAGCAATTGCGTCTCATGTTTTATTTGAACAACAAAATACTATCTTAAGGGGAAGTATAGAACCAGAGTTATTTAGAAAATATATTGCTTATGCAAAACAAAAAATAATACCCAAACTTTCTGATGAGGCTGTTGCAGAAATAAAGAATTTTTATGTAAGCTTAAGAAATGCTCCTACTGCTTCTGATTCTCCACTGAAACCTATTCCAATCACTGCAAGGCAATTAGAAGCTTTAGTAAGGTTAAGCGAGGCTTCTGCTAAAACTCGGCTTTCTCCAATTGTTGAAAAAGATGATGCTTTAAGAGCTATAAATTTAATGAAATTTTATTTAATGCAGGCGGGATATGATTATGAAACGAAAACATTTGATATTGACAAAATAGTTACTGGAGTAACAACAAGCAAAAGGGGCAAGTTTATAGATGTAAGAGAAGCAATTATCAAGCTTGAATCAAAGTTGGGGAAATTAATTCCGATTGAAGAACTTGAAAAAGAGCTTGAAAATAGGGTTACTAAATCAGAGTTGGATGAAGCAATTGAAAAATTGAGGATGACAGGAGATATTTTTGTTCCAAAATCGGGGTATATTCAGAGAGTTTAAAGGGTTTTTATCGTTGGTATTTTATAACTTATAATAAATTTAATAAAGTTAATTAATTCTAGCTGATGAAGTAGGGAAAGATATGGTTTATTTCAAGAAAGTTTTTGAATCATCACAATAATAAATTTTTCTATGTGAAATATTTATTTACATTGGTTCATTGATTTTCCAATTTTTTAGTAACTTATTTTGTATAATTTATAGTATATAATCTATAGAATTTCTAATATTAAAAAGCCTTGTCTTTTTTAAGGGCAAAGCTTTGTTCATTTGTGTTGAATGAACAATTATTAAGAGAGGAAAGTAAAAATAAACCTTTGTATTCTGT
>Ga0209542_10014115_pt1 | contig 13645 bp, 17 predicted proteins | sample RifCSPhighO2_01_FD_184028 | JGI IMG/M metagenome (GOLD analysis project Ga0209542, IMG submission 184028) | Soil microbial communities from Rifle, Colorado - Rifle CSP2_plank highO2_0.1 (SPAdes) (version 2) | ecosystem: Environmental > Terrestrial > Deep subsurface > Rock core/Sediment ...
CGGATTATGCGGCTTGACGCCAGTGACGGGCTGGCTTCAATTACGACATTCTAATCCGACGTTCTAGTTAACCCCGTTAGAACGCCGCCGACTTCTGTCGGCGGTATAGAGAGTGAGCTGATGGGAGTTGCAATGCTACCATCAGCCGGTCGCGAAGCACCTGTGCTTACGGGGTTAACTTTGAATCCTATCGGGATTTGGAACTTGGGATTTGGTGCTTTACAATGGCTGTATGGCCGACGACAAGTCATTTTTAAATCCCTCGCGTTTGATTGCGAGCATTGATATTCCTAGCGGAGGAGTTGCCGCGGATTTCGGCGCCGGCTCGGGGTTTTTTGCGATACCCTTGGCGGCGCGGGTCGCGGCCGAAGGCAAAGTCTACGCTTTTGATATTCGCCCGGACTTACTAGCACAACTGCGGTCCAATGCGCGCCTGCGGCATCTTTTGAATATTGAAGCCGTAGTGGCGGATCTTGAGTTGCCGCGCGCGACTCACTTAAAAGACGCCGTGGCCGATGTCGTGCTTGTGGCCTCAATCTTGCATCAGGTCGGCGATAAAGCGGCGGTCTTAAAAGAAGCGGCGCGTATTTTAAAACCCGGCCGGATGCTGGTTCTTATTGAGTGGGACCAATCAAAAGTTGCGGGTGGCCCGCCGCTTTCCATGCGCCTTGCCCAATCCAAAGCCCGCGAACTTGGTGAAGCGGCAGGATTCCAAGCTGATCGCGAGATCGCCGCCGGGTCCCATCACTATTGCTTGCTATTTAGAAGGCAGTAGTCTGGTAGTATAACCTTTTAATTTTTCGCCCCCATTCCCTATCACCTGCCGCCTATCACCTAACACTCATGTCTTTCCGATTACAATTTATTCTCTACGGCGCTGTCGTTCTGGTCGTGGTTCTCGCTATTCTAGTTGTGACGGGGGTTTTGGCCCCTTTTAAACCGGCACCCGTCAAAGGCAGTCTTGTTGTCTGGGATGTCTCAAGCCGCAATAATCTCTTGCAGAGTTTTTTCTCCAGCTATCAGGCGCAGTTCTCCGGCGTTCGGATAAATTATATAGTAAAAAATCCCGACACCTACGCGCATGACCTGTTGGATGCGCTAGCATCAGGCGCCGGGCCGGATATTTTTGTTTTGGATACAGCGGCTCTTTCGGGCTACCGCAATAAAATCGCCGCTCTCCCTGCTACAAGCCCGGCGGCAAGCGAGTTTATGTCTAAAGCCCCGGATGTTGTTCTCTCAGATTTAACTGATGCTTTAAATATCTATGGCATGCCGATCTCGGTTGATACGCTAGCTCTTTATTACAACAAAGACTATTTGAATAATGCCAATATCGCCGAGCCGCCTAAAACCTGGGATGAGTTTCAGGATGATTCGCGCCGTTTAACACGGCTCTCTCCCACGGGCGTGATCCAGCGCTCGGGCGCTACGCTGGGGCTCGCTGCCAATGTCACCCACGCTCTTGATATCTTCTCGGCCCTATTGCTCCAGAGCGGTAACCCGATCTATACCCCCAAAGACAAAACCCTGCATCTTTTGGACACGGTAATTGTCGGAGGGTCGTCCCAATCGCCCGGCGTCTCGGCGTTAAAGTTCTATACCAATTTTGCCAATCCCAATTCGCCCTACTATACATGGAACTCAAGTCGTCCGGAATCCCGTAGTACTTTTGCGGCTGGGAATGCGGCCTTTTATATCGGCTATGCCCGCGACTTGCCCCAGATTCTGGCGGAAAATCCGCATTTGAATTTTGGCGTGGCTCCTTTGCCCCAGCTTGCCATCGGCAATCGCACCTCCTATGCGTCGTACGAGTTTTTTACAGTCTCTAAAGCGTCAGCATCTCCCGATATCGCTTGGAGTGTTGTTTCTTCTCTTTTTCAGTCGGCAGTGGCCAAGCCCATCATTGACGGTCTAGGCCTCCCACCGGCGCATCGTGATCTGATTGCCAGCGCCCCGCCCAATAAAATTCTCCAGCCCTTTTACGACCAAGTGCTTTCGGCGCGCTCCTGGCGAATTCCCGATATCACAGTCACGACCAAAATTTTCGGTGCTATGATGGAGGGAGTTGTGAGCGGCAGGGTTTCTGCGAACGAGGCGCTTTCGCAAGCCCAAACTAAATTGCAGTTGGTAATCCAAAACAGCGCCGAATAGCGCTGTGACACTTTTTTGATGATACGGCCGCAAAAACTCATATCAAAGATTGGTCAGGTTGTCTTTATCTCTATAGCCATCTTTTTGGTATTTGCCGGTACCAGTCTCGCGGCCGAGTCGCTTGTTCCCTGTGGGTATCCGGGCGTTCCCGCTTGCACCGCCTGCGATTTTGTTGTCTTGCTGGTGCGGCTAGTTAACTTCGGGATACTCTACCTTGTAAACCCCCTCGCTCTTCTAATGTTCACCTATGCGGGGTTTGTCTATGTCACCTCGGGCGGGTCGGAAGACCGGGTCCGCACCGGCAAAAAGATTTTTTGGAATGTTTTTATCGGGGTGCTGGCGATCTACGGGTCCTACTTTATTGTTGATGTCACTATCCGCACTCTGTCCGGAGGCGAAAACTTTTTGAATATAGCAAAAACCGCCGGTCCCTGGAATGCGCCTAATATTTCTAAATACATATCTGGTTCGGTCTGTACCCCCGAGGCGCCGAGCAAGGGCCCAGGAGGATCAATTGAGGAGTCAACTAAACAGGCGACGAGCGCCATAAATTCCATCGCCTATTCCATCGGCAATATCTTAATGGGCCTTGCGGTTTTGATGGTGATGTATTCCGCCTATCTTTTCTTAACCGGCGGCGGCAATGAAAAACAGGTGACATCGGCCCGGACTATTCTGATTTTTGGTTTAGTTGGTATTGCGGTCGCTCTTCTCGCCTACGCTCTGCCCACATTAGTCACGGCCATTTTGGGTCGGTAGTAATAATTTCTGTGTATGTTATTGTCTGGATTTATCACGCGCCGCAATATCGCCCATCTGCTTATGCCTCGCTTCATTGTCGTAGCAGGCGCTTTCATTCTCGTATTCTTCTTACCCCTCTGGGTCGTAGCACAGGGTTCGTACGATCCGCCGATTAGCGCCAATACGATTTTGGATGTCGTCAAGGTTCTGGTAAAATTCGCAACCGACATTATCATTCCCCTCTCGGCGCTCTTTATTATTGTCGCGGCATTTTTATATATGACATCCGGCGGCAGCGAGCAGCGTGTCAGCCAGGCTCACCGCGCCTTAACCTACGGCGTTGTCGGGCTTGTGATTGTAACCTCGGCCCAGTTTCTGATTGACTTTGCCCTCGGCATTGGGAGCGGCGCTAGCCAGGCGTCCACCTTCGCCGAATTCCTCTATACCCTTGTCAATGCATTTGGCACAATTTTGATGGCCGTTTCGGTGCTGATGGTTCTCTACAGCGCTTTTCTTTTCATGACCGGCGGCGGTGACGAAAAAAAGATTACGCTGGCCAAGCGGGCCCTGACTTTTGCTCTTGTGGGCGTGGCTGTCGCCCTTCTTGCCTTCGCCATTCCCGCCCTCGTGAAGTCAATTTTGCCGTTGCCGCCACCCAGGCCTTAAACGTAAATTTGACAGATTCCCTTCACCCGCTAGAGTGGAACTACATTTATGCTGAAGAAACTCACCATTGATAAATTGGCGGCGATGACCGCGCGAGAGTTTTACGATTCGCGGAATTATCTCGACAAGCGGCTTCACGAGGTCGAGGAGCGGATTCTCCACGCCATTGAAGGTCTGGAGTTTAAGACCGCTTCCTACGCCTCGAGCTGGAGCCGCGACTTTGATCGCCTCCATGAGCGCGTGGAGGAACTCAACGAGCGCGTAAGCGCAATCGAGGGAAAGCCAAGGAAATAAGAAGGGCGCCCCGACGACATCAGGGTGTCTCTTTTTCGCGGGCTTTATTTTTATCGCGAGACCACGGCAGAAAGGCCTCCTTGACGTCGCCCCGCAATTTTGTATTATACAATTATATGAAAATACAATTAGAAACCATGCGAGTGCCCCGAGCCGTGAAAATTGGCCTAAGCCGTCAGGTTGTGATCCCCAAAAAGATCCACGACGAACTGGGTCTTATCCCCGGCGACTATCTTGAGGTCAAGATTCGCGAGGGCACGGTTGTCATGACTCCGCAAGCTCTGATCGGAAAACATTTTAAAGCCGATCTGGAAAAGCGCCTCGCCGAGAGTTTCGAGGATTTTCGCAAGGGCCGCACCTACGGGCCGTTTGCCACAACAAAGGAAGCAATCGCGGCGCTCCATGCGTACTCGAAAAAAAGGAAGAACGCTAAATCCTCTTGATGCACGCTCACTTCTCGGAGCACTTTCAGAGAAGCTATGCAAGTGCTCCCATTCCTATCCAGCATACGTTTAACCGCAAGCTCGAGCTTCTACTCCGGGACCTCCGCCACCCATCTCTGCGTGCCAAGAAGTACGACGAGACCCGCGATCTCTGGCAAGCGCGGGTCACGCGACAGTGGCGGTTTTATTTCACCATCATAGGCGACACCTACCGGCTCCACGACATCACCGCTCACCCCGATTAAGTACCCAACCAAGCTCTCTTTTGGCTCAAATCAAGATGCTCCTAACCCTTAAGCCCCCTGTGGAAATCGCCCGTTGCGCACTCTTGCCGGCTAGGGTATGATTGAATTAGTTATCTCCTCATCTCAAATCCACAAAGTAAAAGAATTATTCGCCGTTTTATATAAATCATTCTATGAAAAGAATTTTATCGTATATTGCAAGTTTTGCGGTAACCAGTGCACCGTTGGTGACGCTTGCACAACAGCAAGGTCAAATACCTGGGTATCTTCCTGTGCCGAATATTGTAACTTCTACAGAGTTTGTAAACAGGATAGGTACAATCGCAAATATAGTTGGGAGCGTTTTGATGGGCATTGCTGTGATTATGATTCTTGTTGCTGGGTATTTCTTCCTGACTGCTGGAGGATCGGAAGATAAGATTACGACCGCAAGAGGATATCTCGTTTACGCACTTGTTGGCGTCGCAGTGGCGCTCCTTGCTTTCGCACTTCCTGCAGTGATTCGATCATTTCTGGGTGCCTAACTTAAAAAATAATGAGTCCCAAGCGCGCTTGCGCTTGGGACTCATTATTTCCGCTCTTTCTCCTCTCGCCCCCAGTATACTTTCCTTGCTCTAACCAATTTTGAGATAATTTCTCACTAATCTTCCTTCTGATCCCTCGCTAATCTTTCTTCTCCCTTTCTTTTCCCCCGCTAACCCTTCTTCGCTCTCTTTTTCCCCTTCTCCCTATTTTTCCTCTTCCTTCTTTTCTTTCCTTCTAGTTCCCACTATGCTACGCTATAGCGTAACATAGTGGGAATGTGTTGATCGTATATATACACTCCCGCTTATTAGGAAAATTCGCCATGTATAAAGGCACTCGCGGCTGCGTACTGCACTTGAAGCTCGATCCCGTTTCTCTTTCGCTTTCCCTGCTCTCATTCTCCGACGTGTATGCGACATGCGTGGCTTGTCTACCATCTCCCATTATTTTACGCTATAGCGTAAAATAATGGGAGATGGTAGAGTGTAGTCAGTGGGATGTTGTAAATTATGAATCATCATCATTCATCATAATGCCGGGTTGACCTACCAGCATGAGACTAGAGAGAGGCGAACTTGAACGATTGTTGCTGGGATTGCTGGCCGCAGGTGCTATTGCAGTGGCCGTTGCAACTCTCCCGGGCCTTGCCGTTGCATTCAGGCCCTTGATCAAAAAGAAGTCCACTGCAGTCAAACGTAAATCGTTTGATCAGGCCTTGAAGCGCTTTCGGGAACGCCGGCTCGTTGAATTCACAACAAAGAATGGCCAGCAGGTTTTGGCTATTACTGAAAAAGGTAAAAAGCGCCTGCGACAGCTGGAATTCGATACGCTGACGCTGGAAATCCCTAAACACTGGGACGGGCAGTGGAGCGTCATTTTATTTGATATCCCCGAGGATAAAAAGACAGCACGCGATGCCTTGCGCCATAAGTTGCGTCAGCTCGGCTGCATGCAATTTCACAAAAGCGTTTTTGTTCATCCCGCCCTCTGCGAAGATGAGGTTGATTACATCGCGGAGCTATTCTGGATCCAATCCTATCTGACTGTTTTTCGGACGCGGTCACTGGGCCGTCAGGAGTATCGCGCCTACTCATATTTCGGGGTAGTACCCAAGCTCTAGCACATTCGTATCTTTTTGTCTGATTGCTTCCATCTTACGCTATAGCGTAAGATAATGGGAGATTGTAACGGAGAGTGAAAGCACCCGTGGGTTATACCAACATTTCTCTAGTCAATTAAAAAAGAATGTATACTCCGTTGATTGGTGATTGAGATAGGTCTGCACAAAAAATAAATGAGCCCCAGTCGCGTCGAACGCGGCTAGGGCTCTTGGTTTCTCATCCTGCCTCGGACCTCCGGCCGAAGGTAAGAGAACTTGCCCCACACTTATGCATAAGTGTGGGGGTTGAATGAACTACAATCTTCCGATGTGAGCGGCGTGGAACGCCGCCTTCACGTTCGGGTTCCCGTGAATGATCACGGGGCCCGTCAGCATAATCAGGAAGGCGATGATGAGAGCCGAGGCAAAGACTCCCCATGCCCCCTGCGTCTTTCCGACCTCTCCGAAAAGCCAACTGATCACGATGCCCACAACGGCTGTGAGCAATACGTGCCCGGCGTTCGCCGGGTAACTACCCCATGGTACATCCCCGCCGATGATGGTCATGACCAAGACATAGATCATGGTTGCACCGGCAAGAAAGCTGGAGAGAACAGCGAGCAACTGCATGAACCCTCCAGCACCCTCTTTCTTCGCGGCTGGCCGTGATACGCCAGCCGCTCTAGTAGGGTTTACCGATCTTCCTCCCTTGCCTCGAAGGCAGAAGTAGGCGGCGATGATTGCCATCAGCCCGACGCCCGCAAAGCGAATGATCCCTCCGTAGTGCGCCCAGAAAGCTTCAGCGGCGAATTTCACACCGACTCGACCCCACTCCTCATCCGATGGGAACGCCATGATGAAGAGCGAAATCAGAAGGGTGAATGCCGCCGAGATGTTACAAATCATGTCCCACTTTACAGATGGGCTCTGTTTCGAGATCGCGGATGCTGCGAAAATGATACCCGCAACACCAGCCAGGATCGCCCACGCCGGATCCCTTTCCACAGGAAGCAGCAACGCGAGGAGGCCGATCGTGGGCACAGACTTTAGCACCCACGTCACTGCTTCAATGAAGGCTCCGACTGCCCAGATGATACTTGCGGCGATCTCGGTATTCACCGCGAGCTTACGCAAGATCGCGGTGATCTCAACGACGATCGCCACTCGTCGCACCCCATAGTACAGGATGCCAGCGATGGCGATCAGGTCACCGATCGCCACCGGCCATTTTTTGCCAATCTCGTCGCCCCAGATCATACAGACCGGGAGCGGGAGAAGCGCGAAGATCATGAGCCAGATGGCGTTGAACCGCAGTGCACTCAACTCCACCAGATGCCAAGTTGGCACCAGTTGGATCAGTCGCCGAATCGTATCCATCGTCATCTCCCTTTAATCTAGAATGCACTTGAAGAATGCAAGCCAACCATGTTGGCGACGCGCTCGCCTCTGTAGCGTGGCGCGCTGTTGGATAGTCCAGTTATCGAGGTCATGCGCGATGGGCGCGAAGTCCCGTTTCAACTGGTCCCAACTCGCCTGGTTAACGCCCGCACGCTCCAGGATGTCCCCGAGGGCGAAGGAGTTTTCCTTCAGCCACTGTAGCCACCCGTCATTGTGCAGAATCCCAAGCCGCGCGAAGAACTCCTCACGCGACTTGCCAAGCTCGGCGTCAAGAAGTGGGTAGTACCATTCCCGGTCCTGCGGCTCGACGCTCTGGAGCATCAAAATTGTCCAGTGCTCCCAGTAACGCTTAGTGCCAACCCGAACTCGACTGCCGTGCTGGTTCATCTCCACAAGAAGGGCCAAAATCTTGGAGCAGTTGTACCGCTCCAAGTCCTTAGCTACCTCTTCGCGGTCAAGGATGAGAGCGCGTTTCAGCGCCTCCATGGCCGCCTCTTTCGCATCATCCTTCATCTCGGACCATCTTGCCCCGAGGTGGCCGCCAAGAATAGCGGCTCCAACATCTCCCCCGAGGCCCAAAAGCATCTTCACACTTTCTGGAACATGCATCTGATCCTCCTAGGGCGCCTTTGGCGCCGGGGTTGGTGTTGGTTTAGGGTTGAGAATCACGCCGCACCATTTCTGGGACGGCTCGTTCCCCACGCGAACCTCGACAGTCCGCCTTGTTTCGGTGAAATTTTCAAGCTTATACACCGCCATTCCGGCAGAATCAGTTGCGTTGAAACGCTTGACTCTGCCGCCATCGTTCACAGCGCCGCTGACCCCAGGGACGGGTTTGTGGTCTTTGTCATTCACGATGATGAGGATTTCCCCATCACCTATGCTGACTTCAACCGTCTCGGCGACTAGCGATGTCTTCTTCTCGGGTTCAATTTTCACTTCCTTTGACTGCTCGAGGCCCTCACAGAAGACGCTGACGATGTAATTCGCCGGATCGAGATTTCTCACCTCGAATCGGACCTTGCCGTTGGTCGTCCGTTTCCTCTCGCGCTCTATTCCTTGGAGCGAGAGGATTATCACAGAGGGCTGCATTAATGGCCTATGTCCCTCCCAGACCGAGACGACAACTTCAACCTTCCACTTTTCGCCGTCTTTGTTAGCGACCGCACGCACATTCATCCTATCTGCTGCCATTTCTGATACCTCCTTCTCGCCTATCGGCGGTTAGTTGTTGACTGCTCTTGCTAAAGCATCCGCATTGGTATCAGAAAAGGCAATTTTTGCCTTGTTTGTTGATTATTCTTCTGTCAAAGGCCCTATAACGCGCTTTGCGCGTTCGGGCGACATCACAGCGTGACGTTTAGCCCGAACTTGGGCCGAGCTATCCAATGTCACTATTATATATGGAAAATACTAAAAGTCAATAGTTTAGGAGCGACCCGAGACCGGCATTTGCCCTAGCACAAAAAGCTCGGTACAATTGATACGATACTAGGTTTTAAGCTAAATAGTCGGGATTTTGCGCCCTTAGCCATGCTTGCCCCCACACCTACTCCTAAGCGATCAATTCCACTCGAGAGTGAGTCGTTTATTGAAATAAGGCGGTATTTTATTTTTTAAGCTTCTATCAAGGATAGGTGTGGGGGTGAAGTAGAGCGTTCGATTCATTCACCCTGTTAGATTTCTTGGGCGGTTAGCTCAGTGGTAGAGCGTTGCATTTTCACACAGTTACAAATACTTGCGTCTTTAGCTCAGTGGTAGAGCGTTCGATTCACATTCGAAAGGTCGTAGGTCCGATCCCTACAAGACGCACCAGATTGGAAATGTCAAAGATTCAGATGTCGCCTCGTTTCGCTCGGCGACCAAATCGTATGGAGTTTTCGGGGCAAAAAGAAATTCCCGATTTCGTTAGAAGCAGAAAAGAAATTTGGGATCATTCGGTTAATGTGGTTGAAAAATCCCGTGGATATTTGGAAGAAATGCAGGGAAAATCAAGTAAATTAGCCGTTAGATGACATTCAATTTTGTAACAACACGGAGATTTCCCATGTTCAATGAGTATACACGCGAAATCTCCCCGAAAATCGGAGGAACGCTTGGAAAAGAGCGAAGAAACCGCCTACGCTTTCAACCAAGTTTCCCGAATCATCCCAAAAATTTTCATAAGGATTTTTTCTAGGATATTTCAGCAGAAGTGCCGATTTTTTTGTTGCCATTGACTCCAATCATCATATATGCTATATTCTTTGCTAGCGTAGGCAAATGGCCTAAAACCAAGTTCCTTGAAAGGAGAAAAAATGTACCAAGAACCTCTTATGCTTGATCGGGTGCTCGATTTTCCAGCGTCTACAACTCGTATGAGCTACGGCGATAGTGCGGTGGAAGAAAAAGACATCCCAACTGCTCTGAACTCTCTCTTTACATCTCTGACTGAAAAGCTGGCCAAGTTCAGCTTATTTCCTCTTTCCATTCAGACCGGATGGGGCGAAGAGTGGGCTGGATACGATGGAATGGTACCAAACGGAATTTTCTATGTTTCGGTCTTCGAAAACATGTTCTTCCGTAATCACAAACTGTTCGGTCGGTCCTTTAAAAGACAAGAGCATTTACGGGTAAATGTGCACTACAACTCAAATCTCAACGAGGTGCACATATACTTTCATTGTCTTGGGGATTACGAACTAGCGGAGCCGATCATTAAGGAGTTCTTTTCCCTTCGTCCCAATCTCAAGATTCGCTGTCTGGTTCTCTATTGTTTTGAGGATCGACTCCCTGAACGAGAGTCGACTGCAAAATCTCAAATCCAAAAGTTGGATAGGGTCTTCTTTGCTAGCAGATAGCCGCACGGGTCGGCATCGAACGGACAATGCCACAACTGAGGGAGTACGCGAAAGCTACTCCCTCTTTTATTTTTCATAATTCAAAGAACAAAGAATTTGCCGCCGAGACTGAAATTAGTTAGAATTTCAGTAAATCCGAATGCCGCCAAAGAAAAACTTGAAATTGTCATTCGTGCGGCTCCGCCTCCTTTCCGAATTCTTGCTGGGGGACTTCCTCGTCGCCAGAGGCGGCGAAAGTGGTTCGGACTAATTCAAGAATACTGCACCAGAGGTAGCTTATTTGTAACAGGGCAAGCATTGCAAAGACCACAGGCCTTGTCCATCCGAATCCCGAGTTTCTAGGGAGAAGGAGGATTCGATACCTGTACCGCCCACTTTAGGGACATCTAAAGGACATTAAGCTAATGTCCTTTAGATGTCAAACATGAAACGCCTATTTTGGGTACAATTCTGGGAATTTCTGCTTAAAAGCATGGAAAAAGAACCTATAGCCCGGATGCGTATCATCCTCGTCAAAACGTCTAAACCAAGCAGTGAACTGACGTTTTTTGTAACCGGATAATCTCGGCCAAAGCAATGGTATTATGACGTTTTTTAAACTTGGAACACTTCTTACAATCAAAAATGCGAAGTGCCTATTGTCGTGCCTGTATTCGTAGACCTTTTCATTAGTTAGGCCTAGGGAGTCCCTAACATCTGTAACTAAATCATAATCCCGAATATGCATCTTTAGACCGAAGCCCGGCAGTTTATACCCATCTTTTGTTTTGGTCCAATAAAATGTGCCTTCGCCAACGATCAGTCCAGCGATAAAATCTATGCTTAAGTTTTCATGTTTTACGCCAATTTCATTCATAGATGTTTCATGTTTGACAAGTTAGATGTTTATCTGATAAACATTATAAACAATTTCATAGATTAAAACAACATATCGTATCAACAGTTGCCTTGTGAAAACTGGCGAGTTAGAATCTACTAGCATGCCAATCGCCAATTCTAAAATCGGGCAGATCGGTGAGAACGAGGCGGTGGGGACCTTGGAGTCAAAGGGATACAGAATTGTCACCCGGAACTACGACTCGCCGATGGGAGAGATTGATATTGTGGCAGAGAAGGGGAGAAAGCTCTATTTTGTGGAGGTCAAGACCAGTCTTGATACGCATCGTGACGCTTTCAGCCCCGAGGAGCGGGTGGATAAACGCAAGCGCCGGCGCCTGCAGGGGCTTTGTGAGATGTATCTTGCGAGAGAGAGGATTGACCCACATACGGAGTGGCAGATTGATATTATTGCCGTAACACTCGACAAAGACGGTAAAAATCCGCATATTGAGCATATTGAAAACGCGGTCTGGGATTATAGGGGAGTGTCGTATTAAAATCAAAAATTAAAGGTCAAAAATAAAAATTATGGTTGCGCTTTCAGCGTTTCCTAAATTTTGCATTTTGAGATTTACATTTTGATTTGTGTTGCTGGCTGTCGTATACCGATAGTACGCCTGCTTCTTGCCCCGTTAGAAATGTAAATAAATACCGGGATGTGGTGTAGTGGCCGCACGCATGCTTTGGGAGCATGTAGTCCGAGTTCGATTCTCGGCATCCCGACCATTCAAGACAAGTCAAATTTTTGGAAGAGGTTGCCTCGGGGCTTCGCCCCTCGGCATCTCCGCGTCCCGCAAGGCGGGACGCGGCAAATCCCCACGGTTCGGAAAAATCCATTTGGACTTTCCGGTTCTGGAGGAGGCGGTTCGTTCCAATTTTTTCCACAACTTGTTTAAGTTCGTGGTAATTTTGGCATTTCTTCTCAATTTCAGCTTCACTGCTTGATTTTATCCATTCCCGCAATGGTTCGACCCAATTCTTTCTCTTTTGTCCAAAATCCTCTTTTTGTTTGCGCAAGGGCATTTTTTGCTTCATTAACCCCTCTTTCTTTTCGAGATAAATTTCTTTTTCAATGTCGCCGTCGAGATAAGCGGAAACGAGCCTATCCAGTTTTTGTTGTGTTGTTCTCAATTCGGTTTCCAGATTTTGGACAAAAGTTCGCGATGATTGGAATTTTTCTTTTTCCCACTCATCAACTTGCTTTAACATTTTCTTCGTCCAATCATCGCGAAGGGCAACTGTTTGAAGCAGAGATTGTAGTTGTTCGGCTAACTTATTTTCGCCGATGTAAGGTTGCGAGCACGACCCGAATTTCTTGGTGCAACGGTAGTAGCGATAAATTCCGCCGTTGCCTTTGGCGAATTGCGCGGTAATCATGCCGCCACATTCTCCGCAGTGAAGCAGACCAACAAATGGGAAGTCATGCCGCTTTTTGCTTTTTCTCGGCCGTGCTCGCTCTTTGAGTTTCTTTTGCACTGCTTCAAACAGTTGCCGAGAAAGAATTGGTTGGTAGTTGCCTTCATGAATTTCGCTTCCATGTTTTATCAATCCAAGGTAGGCAACATTAGTAAGCATTCTTTGGATTGTGGCTTTCGCAAGTGGCGTTCGGTTTTTACTCTCTAAGCCAAACTCCGCCAATCTTTTACCCAAACTTTCAAGTGTATATTTTCCTTCGGAAAATTCCTCAAAAGCTCTTCCAATGATTTTGGCTTTTACTGGGTGGGGTTCAATGTTTCTCGTCTTTGGATTATTCACATAACCGAGCGGAGCTTTTGAGGGCCATTCGCCGCGGCGGAGTTTTTGACGAATACCACGTCTTACATTTTCCGAAAGATTGTCGGAGTAATATTTTGATTGACCGAACGCCACTTGCAACATGAACAACCCTTGCGGAGTTGGCTCAAACCAAAAAGTGGGAAAGCGCAAAGAAACTACCTTGTGAGTATCTATGAGATAGATAATCTGACCGCCATCAATAGAGTTTCGAGCTAGACGATCCGGGTGCCAACTCAAAATCCCGACTGGCTCTCGGCTCTCATGGATTTTTTCAATCATCTCGCTAAAGATTTCTCGCCCCGGCTTCTTTGCGCTTTTACTTTCGATAAATCTTTCTACGATTTCAAGATTTTCTCGCTTGGCAAATTCCGCCAACTCTGCGAGTTGGGCTTCAATGCTCATCACTTGGCGCTCTTCGTCCTCGGTGCTCTTGCGAGCATATAGAAAGTATTTATGGTTGTTCATATTATTGATTGATTAAAAATTGGAAACAAATTTTATTTGTTGTGCGCTTCGCGCACCCGAACCGCCTCCTCCAGAACCGGAAAGTCCAAATGGATTTTTCCGAACCGTGGCGATTTGCCGCGT
>Ga0209542_10014117_pt1 | contig 13644 bp, 19 predicted proteins | sample RifCSPhighO2_01_FD_184028 | JGI IMG/M metagenome (GOLD analysis project Ga0209542, IMG submission 184028) | Soil microbial communities from Rifle, Colorado - Rifle CSP2_plank highO2_0.1 (SPAdes) (version 2) | ecosystem: Environmental > Terrestrial > Deep subsurface > Rock core/Sediment ...
GGTTTCCTGAGAAATTGCTGGTAAGTCATTTCTCTTCGTGGTTTCCTGAGAAATGGCTGGTAAGTCATTTCTCTTCGTGGTTTCCTGAGAAATGGCTGGTAAGTCTTGTTTTTTTGTGTTTGTCATAAACAGAGTTGTTCAGTAACTTTTATAAACCTTATTAAAATGTATTCCTTATGACGGAAACATTACGCGAGTATTTGGAGAGAAATTCAGGCGCGATAGCTGTGTCGAGACAGTTTGAAGATGACAATCCTCCTTTTTCTGGAGCAGTTGAGATAGTAAAAAAAAGGTTGATAGAACATTTTTTGCTGGATTATCGGAGAGTAAAAAATCCAATTGATGTTGGAAGAATTGTACGAAATTATTTTTCAGAAAAACATTTCGAGTCTTGTTCTCTCTTTGAATTGATACCTCCTAATTTGTCTGCCGATTTAGTAGATGAAATTAAACAGATTCATGCATCTCTCCAAGCAAATGATCTCGCTGTTGGAACACAAAACTTTTTTTATTTGAATTCTCATGGAAAACCATTCGCTGTAAGAATACATCATATTCCAAATATGTCTCTCATGTCTCTTGTTTCAGTAATAAAACCTTATGATTATTAATTCGATTGTACTTCTTTTTTGAAAAAATCCTCTACAAAACTTTTATAAACATTCCTAATCAAATGAGCTTATGGTTTTAAAAATAATTGATGCGACGCAGGCAAGATCTGGGCAGATTATTATGATTGATAGCGAACCTTACAATGTGCGATCTAATGATATCAGCAAGACTGGCAAGCACGGGCATGCGAAATGCAGGATGGAGGCGATTGGAGTTTTTACAGGAAAGAAAAAAGTTTTAGTTGTGCCGGGACATGAAAGATTTGACGTTCCAAATGTTGAGAAGAAAAGGGCGCAGGTTTTGAGCGTTTCGGGGGACAAGGCGAGCGTCATGGATTTAGAAAGTTATGAAACTCTCGACTTTCCATTTGATGAGAGTTTGAGAGATCAAATCGTGCCAGATAAACAAGTTGAGATCTGGGACATTGAAGGATATAAGAAAATAATGAGGGTTTTGTAGATGGCGGATGATAAATATAAAAACAGGGAAGAGTCTTTAGATCCTGAAGTAGATCAAATAAGAACTGCCCTTAAACTCCCAAGAGAATATGAACATCTGCAAGATATTTTGATAAAGCTAATTAAAAGGGCAGACTTCTTTATCAAATCAAGACTGATACCGCCCAGTCAAGAATTAGCGAGGTTATACAATTAAATGGCAACTAAAATTCCAGTCGCGCAGAAGAGGATGTTTCATGATGTTTTTGTCTGCAAGAATTGCAATAAGAAAATTAGGAGTCAGGCTGTCAAGATTGTGGCTGGGAAGGTAAAGTGTTCAAAGTGTAATAAAAGAGCTTTCAGAGCTATCCGGAAAAAATAATGGGATTCGTTACTTATGATATAGCATTTTTAGTACTCTTTCTGCTATTTGTTATTATATTTCTTTATACGAGGAAGAAGAATTTACAGAGGCAGGGAATTCTTTATCTTTACAGGACGAAGTGGGGAATTAATTTCATAGATAAATTTTCTAAGAAGTATGCAGGGATTTTGAGACCGTTGCAGTATCTTGTTATTGCTTCCGGATATTTTTTAATGGCGACGATTATGTGGTTGATTATTTTGTCGACTTATATTTACATTAAGACACCGATTGCCAGATTTATTAAAGCGCCTCCTGTTTTTCCTCTGATTCCCTACTTTCCAAAATTGTTTGATTTAGAAGCTTTCTTCCCGCCGTTGTATTTCACATATTTTATTTTTGCACTCGCGATTGTTGCTATTGTTCATGAATTTTCGCATGGAATTTTTGCCAGACTCAATAATTTTAAAATACACGCAACTGGCTTTGCTTTTCTTGGGCCGTTTTTAGGGGCTTTTGTCGAGCCGGATGAAAAACAAATGGCGAAAGCGAAAAAGTTCCCGCAGATGTCCGTCCTCGCTGCAGGCACATTCGCTAATGTTGTCATGGCTGTCTTGTTTTTTATAATAATGGCTTTGTTCTTTACCTCGTTATTTATGTCTGCGGGAGTCAAGTATAATATTCTTGCTGTTGCTCCTGTTGATATTTCTACTATTGAAGTGATTGGAAATAGCTCTATTGAAGGATATGTAGAAATTATGGCTTTGCCGTCTAATGATATTCCGGCTGGTTATTTAGAAATGTCACCAGATGAACAAAATAGTTTTGTTGTAAAGTATTTCATTGAACCTGAAGGACTGGAGCTCGCGTTGGAGACAGGAGAGGGAAGCATATTCGCATTTGAAGATTCTCCTGCGTTCAATGCCCAGATTCCGAAACAGGGAGCAATTACTAAAATTGATGGAGAGAAGATTGAAAATTATGAAAGATTCGTTGAGATTTTAGGAAAGCATTCTCCTGGAGAGATTGTTGATATTAGAATTGCGACTTTGAATCCTGGAGAAGGGACTGTTGCAGAGGAGAGGAGTTTTGAGATTGAATTGGGAGAAAGACAAGAAAGAGCTTTTTTGGGAGTTGCCTTCCTGCCTAATACGAGAGATGGAGCAGTTGGATATTTAATTGAAAACACATACAATAAGATTAAAGAACCGAACATTCATTACGAATCGAAGATCGGGGATTTTGGATGGTCTGTTTTCAATTTGCTGTGGTGGATATTAGTTATTAATTTATTGGTTGCTTTGTTTAATATGCTGCCTCTCGGAATTTTAGACGGCGGAAGATTTTTCTACCTGACTGTGTGGGCAATTACTGGCAGAGAGAATTGGGGAAAGAAAGCGTATGTGTGGGCAACTTGGTTCTTGCTTTTATTGTTGTTGAGTATGATGGTAAAATGGGTGTTTAGGTTTTTCTAAGTCAAAAACTCAATCCCCTTCTTCGTGAAAGCCACGATTTTAATTCCAACCGGAACTGACAGTAAAGCCGAAATGAGGGCCATGTGTTCTTTTCCTGTTCCAGAAGCTAAGGAAAGAGCGACTTCAAATTCTTTTGCTAATGAGGAAGATAATTTTTCTTTCATTTCTTCTTTCAATTCGAAAAGAGGAAGAGAATTATTTATCGTTAATGTTTTGTACTGTTTGGTCGTTTGAATATTTGGCGTATCTTTATTTTTTAGCAAGAGAATTTTTTCCCACTCACCTTTATTTATGAGGGCCGTAATTTGTCCGAGATTTTCTTTGTCTTTTCCTAAAAATGCGACGAGTTCCATTTTTGTATTTAGATGATAAGATTTATAATTATTGTTGTGTTAGAAGATATTGAGAGTCCTAAAAAACTTTCAGTTTTTTGGGCACAGAAATTTAGAAATTGAAGAAAAATTTCTGTGTTTGAAAAACCACTCTTTTTTGCAGTGTTGCATAAATATTTTTTATCGTCGATAAGTTAAAAGTTCGTTTAAAGTTTTATCGTTGAGAACTTATTGAATTATACAACACTGCACTCTTTTTAGTTAACTTACGAGATATAGTAAATCTTAATATAGTCGGGGATATAATTAAATGAGCAGTTTGTCACAGACTATCAAGGGAAAAACATACTATTTTAATACTCTTTCGCCTTCACTCTTTCTTCCTTCAATCTTTTCAGAACTACGCGACCTTTTTCTGTTTTCTTTAATCTTTCATAAAACGCAAGCGATTTTTCAAATTGAGCGTTAGTAAATGAGTCGAGCTTGGACTTCCATTCTTTTCTTGGAACAGACTTAACATAGCTCGCCCATCTTTCTATAAATTCTGCATGTGTTTTATCCCGCATCATTTCATCCTCAATTTCCTTATCATTTCTTTCATCTTTGTTATCTCATTCTCATTAATTTCATCCTGATAGATTTTTCTTAAATGACTGGCGTCTTCTTTGTCTTTGTCTGTTCCTAAATATTCTTCTTTGAAAGCGATATTAATTTCAATGCTAGAGAACCAAATGTTTAAACCTGTAAACGCTAATTTTTTTCTTGTCTTTAATTGTAATTCATCAATTTCGTCTTTGGCAAATTTTATTTCCATCTCCGGAGGCAAAAAAGTTCCCTGTCGGACATATCTCACGCTGTCTTTGTTATCGAGATAATCATAAATTTCCTCACTCTTTGAACTTTGTAAACATTCAAATCCTCTCTTTATCAATTCAAAGTGCATCTTATTAAATTTCTCAAATGATATTTTCTCAATTATCATATCAATGTCTTCTGTTGTTCTGAACCTTCCGTGTGAAATTGCCACAAAACCAGAAACGACTATGTATTTAACGTGCTTGTCAATAATCTTACACACTTCTTCTGCGAATTTGTCCAAAATATTTCTGTCGCCTATTCCTCGCTCCATAGTAAAAAGATAGTTGAGAAATATATAAAGATGATGTAATCATTTCTTCAGCGCCATTCTATGGAATCCCGGCTCTTTAGCTTTTGTCGTATGCTTTTGCGCTTTTGCCTGCTGTTTAGCTTGCACTTGCTGAGCTTCCGCGACTGCTTTTTCTTTCTCGCCTTCTTCTTTCTTTTCTTCTTCTGTTTTCTCAGTTGGCTCTTCTGATTTTTTTGACTTTTCTACTTTTAACGCGGGCTTATGTTTTCTTTCTTTCTTGTCTTTGACGAATTTCCAGTGCTCTGGCAATTCGGCTAACTCAACTTTTACTATGTCTCCTTCCTTAATTGCGCGAACTTTAATTTTTGCAGGCGGTTTCATCCTGCCCTTAAACCAGATTTCCTGATTAAGGAAACTATCGAGCTTAACTTTAGAAACATCTCTCTCAGGAACTTTCATATGCCTCGCGATAAATTTCTTAATTTCTTTAATTGCTCTGCCTGCTCTTCTATAATTCGCAACTTTTCTCCATTCGTTTCTCAATGGAATGATGTATTCTCTTACAAGCTGTTGCGTTTTCTGTTCTGCCATTTTAACCTAATTGTTGTTTCCTCGCTATTCGAGGTTTAATTCTTAATTTGGTTCTTCGCCAGTGTCTTCGATGTTTTGTTATAGAAGAAGGATGGACTTTTTTTCCTGTTCCAAACTTTTTAATGACTGCCCAAATCGGAGCCCACTTTGTCCTGCGATTGTGAACTGCTAACTTGATTTTTTTGGGTTGTGATTTTATTACCATGACAGTTCTCTCAATGAATCTAATGTTATCTGATCTATAGGTTCTCCGCTCAATATTTTATCTTTTATCGGTTCGTATAAAATCTCTCCCCTGAATATAGCATATTGTTCTCTATCTGCCTTAATTCCTAATCTTGTTCTGCCCTCGCGGTCTCTTTGTGCTAACAATGTCAGGCAAATAGGTATTTGTCCTATCATTTTAGGAATAATATATATTCTTTGATCAACCACTCTACTTAACACAAGACCCATTCTTTCTTGCTTTGTCATTTCACACCATCCATAAATTCCCTGCCTTTGACTGTGAGTTTTCTCCCGGATTTTTTATCTTTTACTTTTTCTATCAATCCAGCTGATTCTGCCTGCTGTAATATCGTGCGAATTATTTTTCCTCCGCCTTTTCTAAATTCAGGAGGTCTTTTGCCTCGCTGTTTTTTGCCGCCATATCTTGTTCTTAATCTCTCAACGCCCACGACTCCTTTTATGTAGATTTGCCTTAAAATAGAAGCAGAACGTTTGAACCAAAAATCCTCATCAGAAGATGGGCGCTTTCTATGAGCGGAAGTCTTAACAAAATCTACCCATTCTGGTTTCTTAAATTCTAAAATTTTCTTTAACGCTTCTGCCAAGCTCTTATTATATTTCTCAGGATGAATAGAACGGATGTCCATCCCAAGATTTGAGAACAACTGTTTATAAGTTTATTGTTTAATGAAAATTAATGTGAATCCTATAATTCTATATCTGGTTTTTAACGCGAGTTTCTCCTTTATTTTTTCTGCTATCTCTATTACTTTTGTTTTATCTCTTGTGCAGGATTTTAACACCGAAATTCTAACTTGTTTTCTGTTTTTGAAAGCTAAAGAGATTGAATCTATGAATTCTTTTGTTAATCCGTTTTTTCCAATTTGGAATTTTGCTATGAAGGTTTTCATTTGAATTTAAAGAAATATGGGGATAAAAATCTATCCAAAATCTAAAGTGATCAACGAAGAGAAGAATATGCCAGCGCCGCCGCAGTGATCCATAGAGGACTTGTTATGAAAAGTCCGTTATATATTCCCAAAGCCAAAGCGGATATTCGGATTTGCCTTCTGTCTTCATCTGTAAACTCTTCCTTTTCTGGTTGAGATATCAATTCATCTATTCTAACTTTATAAAATAATATTCCTGCTCCAGGCAAAAAATCTGAACCTCTCAAGCTTAAAGGATTTTCACTTTCTCTCATAACAATTATTTATATTATAACTATTTAAAAATTTCTATAATTCAGTATCTAATTATCGAATCATTTCCTAACTATCGTCACCCCTCCGGCCGGAAGAGCCGAGAGCAATTCTTCCTGAGTGAATTTATCTTTTAATTCCATTTGAAACTTCGCTACCATATCTATCTTGTCATTCTTTCCAGGTTTTATTTTTAATAGGATTTCTTTTTCATTCTTAATTGTTTTCTCAGGAACAGCTCTTAGTTTGTTTTTCTGTTTTGTTAGAAAGAGCTCAAGATGGACAGAAACTGTTTCTACTTTGCCTTTAATTCCCCAAGTTCCTGTTTTCATATTTTTTGTTTTGTATAACTGAGAAAGCGTAAAAATATCCACCTTCGCTTCATTTTCTCCTTGCTTCCAGGCGCGAGAGAAACATCCTGTGAATGCGGCTGCTTCTTCTAAATCTTCTTTGAAAATTTCTTCTGGCGGGGCTCGAATCACAACGAACGGACTTCCCGGAGCCTTGGTGTGCATGACAATGTATTCCTTGCCGGATTCTTTTAATTTTCTGAGAAGCTCATCATTCTGAGTTGAAGATTTTCCTCCAACAACTAACTTCTCGCTTTTTGTAAAGAACCATCTATATGGAATATTTATCATGGCTCTTTCTTTCAGTGGCTTTGTTTTCATTAATTTGGTAGAAAGAACTGGTTTTTAAGTCTTTAGTTGTTGTAAATTAAATGATGGAGGACTTTGAATAACCTCGTTTTGCCTGAAAACTAAGAAAAAAATATCTGGATAAACTTTAATTTTGTCGTCGCCATTTCATGGCATTAATGAAATTATTAAGATTCGCTGTTCCTTACAAGCTAACTGAAAAGCAAGGTTTTTCAAAACGTTCAATATCCTATTCGACAGATATTCTTAGCGTGTATGGGAATTCTCTCTCTGTTCCGCAATAAGGATTTTGAGGCCTGGGAGGAAGTTCGTCAATCCAAGACTCGACATCATATAATTCGCAACTCTGAACTCCAACAGCATATTTTCCTGTACAGGGAGCAATGGATGATATCCCCACTAAATCTTCATCCCACCAGGTTCCTTTCACAAAGGGGTTAGAAACCTGACACTCTCCATGGGGAAGAATATATAACAATGAGCCAATTTCTGGACCAATACCAAATTCCTCGATATAAACAGTTATTCTATCCCCTGCCTCTGCGTGGAATGAGTATAAATCTTTCTCCGGATTAGGACCGAAATTATTATGCAAAGCTCCGTTAATTATGACTATTCTTTCAAGATTGCCTCTCGGATTTACTTCTTGCGCTTGTCTAATCGTATCATTTGGTTCATGTTCTTCTACGAAAACCTGACTTTCCGAATCGTTGTTTTGTGGGGGGGCATTATCCGGAGGATTATAAGGAGGATTATCCGAAGAATTATCTGGAGGAGATAAATCCGGAAGGCATCTATCGGATAAATCAACTGTTATTACTGCTGGTCTCCCTATTTTGAAAGTGGAAGTGAATACAGAAAGCTGCCTCTCTCCAATTATATAATCTATGTTTGTCGGATCGAAAAAATTTCCGAATATAAGTGTGTTTTTTGCAACAAAAAAGTTTGGAGCGCAGCCGGGTTCTTCGTTTCTTTCTAAGATTGTCCAACTATTCAAATCTGCACCTATAACAGGAACAGAGCTACCGTAAACTGCCGCTTCTATTCCTTCGTCGATATGTGGACCGCAATATTTTTTAGGATTTGACAAGGGTCCTGGTTTATATACGACACCAAAATAAACACGTTCATTCGGGCAAACAGTTATATTTTGAGTCCATTCGTTTGAAGATTGTGTCCTAACATAAAAGTCGAATGTCGGCTGCCTTGATTTGTATTCATCCAAGATTTCAAGAAGGATGCCTATTCCAGGTAAAGCACTTCCAACCGCAAGATCAAGAAACGTATTGGTTATAAAATTTTCTGCTTTTTCTCTTAGCGTATCATTTAAAGAATCTACGTCGCTGTTTTCTGGAATGAAGAAACCAATAGAATATTTGTATTCTTTAACATCTGCTCCTTGTGTTGTAGCATTTGAATTATTAAAACTATTTCCTCCTATACTGGTTGGCAAGGAATTATCGCAACTTGCCAGAAGAAAAGAAGATGTTAAAAGATAACGCCTTCCGTTTTTGATTACATTTCTAACCCCTCGAGATATTTTTTCCAGAGGGCTCATTGATGATCTTGTCATGAATATAAATTTTGCATAGGTTTATTTTGGAACTATCTCGATGTCCATAAAATCAGGAGTGCCATATGCCGGACCAGAACCTGGTGTTGCCGATTCCGTAACAGAAACCTTTACCCTAAATGTGCAAGTTGGAGCTGTATCATCTACTCCAAATCTAATGTGGATTGGATTTTCCATTGCAGTGTTTGGAGGTAGTTTAATACTGCCTTCTTGTCCAGTTATAATTCTAACAGGACCGCCAGATGCCAAAGGATCTTCCGAGCAGCTTCCCTCGCTGTCTGATTCTACTTCGAAGGAAAAATCTTTATCTGCAGAATCTGCTGTATTTCTTATCGAAATAGCGAATCCAGAATCTTGCGAACCCTGCTCTATTTCAACAATACCTGTTGTCGGGAAGAGAATTAATTTTCTATCTTGATTTTGAGAGAATAATTGATTGATTTCATTCTTGACACCTTGATCTATTTGAGTTATGCTCGTTGTCGCGCCTGAAAAAATATTTCTTATTAAAACTATTCCAAGAATTAGCATTGACATCGCGAGGACTATGATGACTACAGTTCCAACTGAAAGTTCAATTGCACCTCGTTTTGTTAATTTACGCAATTCCATTTTTGTTTAAGAGCTGTAACTGGATTTCTGGATTTTGTAAAAGCCAGAGGAAAAGTATGCTGAAAACAACACTTAAAATTATTCCTATTATGGCCAATACTTTCCCGTTCTTTCCCCATCTATTTGCTTTTCTTTTTTGCTGTTTGTTTGCAAAAACCAGCGAGATTATTCCCAATATAATCCCATACAATGGAGGAGAGGAGAACATGATGCTGAAGATTCCCAAGATAACAGATGCAACACCAAAACTATTGTCTTCAGAAATACTTATCTCTTTTTTCATTCAAGTAAGGAGAAAATATATTATTTAAAGGTTATGATTATTTGTAATTGCTTAGCTTTCTAAAGCTCCGACGATAAAAAACAGCCTATTTTTTACTAATTTTCGTCTTTATAGACGATAACTACTTTACAAAGCTAAGTAGATACGATTATTTGTAGCCAAAAGTTCCCGCGTGTTCGAAACGGTGTTTAAGATCGTGTCTTATTTTGAGATGTCTATAAAACCCATAGAGCAGGACGGTTCCTGTTAAGAATATTAATCCCACATTCATTCTTAATGCGAGATAAAGAGGAATTAATGAAATTAAAATATATACGAGAGTGCCTACGTCGCTTCTTAACAGTCTGACTTGATGCAGCAGCTTTAGTTCTGGAGCCAACATTCCGTATTTTGTGTCGAAATCCCAGTCATCTATTTTCCTCTTTTTGTTTTCACCATTTAATTTTTCCATGAATAATCTAATTAGAGATAGTTTTTAAGAATTTATGGAGTGGAGTTTAAGAAATAATTTCGGGATAACACACAAAATTTGTATCACTAAACATTTAAAACCTTAACATCTTTAATTTTTTTAGGTCACGTAGCATAATGGGAATGCAGGCGACTGAAGCTCGCTATAAGGGGGTTCGATTCCCTCCGTGGCCATTTATCATCGAAGATGATATAGCGGAGCTGGATTGTGCCTACGGCAACCAAGATTTGTGAAGCAAATCCAATTGTAGTTTTTGAACTCATAGAAACTTTTTTCTAAAAAGTTTGTATTTCTGGTTCCCTCCGTGGCCACTTAATTAGTTGGTGGTGAGTGGTTGTTGGTTTGTTGTTGGCGTAACCACGAACTACATACAAATTTCTACCGACTAAAATTGAGTCCACTGGAGACAAAGTCCCCAGTGCCCTCGACGTAAAACGTCTGCGGGGAAATAGGCCGGGTTCTGTCGTAGATCGTAATCGAACTCTACGTGCTGGCATCTGTCTTAGCCCACGGCTATGGTGGTTGCACCGATGAAGATGACCGTCCACGAAGACATAAAGTCCGCGGACCCCTTACTCTTACGAGTTCGGCGTTTCATCCTATCTTGCATTTCTCAGCTTCCCGCAAAGTTCATTGCTCCATGCAAGCGGTGGCGTTTCTGTTCCAGAGCTGTGCATCGCTGCACCCTGTTTTCACAGGTCATCTTTGATAGTGCAGAAGACTTGCGTCCTCTGCCCCTCAAACTCGAAAAGAGTTTGTGGTGCCCGGACCTTCCTCAGCATAGAAAACTCATAAAGCTTTTGTTGATTTAACAACACTATGCCGAAGCCAGCTATCAGACTCGAAAATAAAGAAATAAAAAGATATATAAACCTATTTGTTTTTTACAGGAGTAGTAAAAAGAGGAAAGATGGCAAAAAAGAGTAAATGTTGGCGATTTGAATTTATAATTTTTTATTGTATTATCTTTTTGTTTTTAATCGGTCTTGGATGGGCGGCTACATTTGTCTTGACTGCTAACCCAAGTTCCACAGTTGAAGATGTGACTACTAATTATAATATAACAATTAATATGACTGACGGTGTTGAAGGAAATGTGACTGAGGTTAATATCACTCTTCCCTCAGGTTTCACTTTCCTAAGCGGCTCAAATAGTTCTGAGACAGCTTCTGCTAATTTCACAAACTCTAGCTCTACACAATTAAGTTGGGTAGGTTTTGCTCAGGCAGGACTGATTAATGGGACGGGAATAGGAAGAGTGCTTTTCAATGCGACCGCGACTAATCCCGGGACTTTTAATTTTACTGTAATTGTAACTAACTTTACTTCTTCTTCTTACTCTAATCTTTCTGTTACTGTGAATGATACGACTGTTCCCGCAACAATCACTTATGGAACAGGAACCGAGAATGACGAATCTAATTTTACTCGTACGAGTATTGTTATTAATGTTACAGCAACGGATAATGGTGTTATTAATACGATACTAATCAGACTTTACAATTCAACACACGGGCAGATAAATTCAAGTTCAAACATTACTGCTTCAACCCACTTTATTAATTTCACAGGCTTAAGCGAGGGTCTTTATCGTTTTAATGCAACGGTAAATGACAGCTATGGAAATTCCAATTCTACTGCTACAAGAATAGTAAGGATTGATAACACTCCCCCAGTTGTTTTTGCAGCCAATATAAGCTCTCCGACAAATAATGGTAATTACTCTGGAAATAATTTGTTATTGAATGTAAGCATTGTTGATGCTACTCTTCTCGTGCAAAGTGTCTTCTTCAACGTCACAAATTCTTCAGGTGCTCAGAATAATACATTTACTGCAACGAAAGAGGGAGCTGGAAATGCATTTAGCACTTATCTCAATACAACAAACTTTCGTGATGGAGTCTTCAATATTACGGTATGGGCAAATGACACAGTAGGAAATTTAAACAACAGCGCGAGAATAACAGTAACTTTTGACAACACTGCCCCGAATGTCTCAACACCAGTGTCTCCTGTTTCAGGAGGAAATTATTCCGGGACATTTATATTTAACGTCTCGATTAATGATGCAACATTGAGTGTGCGAAGCGTCTTCTTCAACGTCACAAATTCTTCGGGCGCGCAAAATGCTACATTCACTGCTTCAAATCCAACTGGAAACTACTGGAACGCATCAATTAATACGGCGGCTTTTCCTGACGGAATATATAACATCACAATCTATGCAAATGATACACTTGGAAATCTTAACAGTTCGATAAGAGTAAGCACATTAACTTTTGACAATATCGTCTCGACAATTTCATTCGGAGTTGGCACAGAAAATGATGGAGTAAACGTTTCCAGGAACTGGATTTATGCTAATGTAACCTACAATGAAACAAACTTTGGGAACATTACATTCTCACTGTATAACGATACAGCTACGGTAAACAGCACCCTATTCACATCTGCAACTTATACAATAAACTGGACAAATCTTTCAAATGGGAATTATACTTATCAAGTAAATATTACCGATAGTGCGAATAGTAAAAATTCAACAGGAACAAGAAGGATTACATTGGATACGGTCGCTCCAACCGTAGCTCAAACTTGTTCCCCAACAAGTCCTACCATAGGCGAAACCCTCACTTGTTCGTGTTCAGCAAGCGATGCGACTTCGGGAGTGCAGACTGGACCGACGTATACTGTAAATCCATCAACTGGCAGCACAGGAACATATACGACATCATGCAGTGCAACTGATTATGCAGGAAATACTGGAAGCGATTCAGATCAGTATACCGTTGAAGGTGGTGGAAGTAGTTCTAGCGGTGGAGGCGGTGGCGGTGGAGGAGGAGAAACAAGCTGGACAAAAACTATTCCTTCTTCGTCAGATGAATCTAAAGAATTCAATGCTGGAGAACCTATCACTGCAAATTTGGGAGAAAAGACAAGGAAAACTTTCACAACTAAGGACAACAAAAAACATCATGTTGGAATAACTAAGATAATAACTGATGCTTCAGTCGAAATTGAAGTAGCAAGCACGCCACAAAAAGTTATTTTCACCCCTGGTATGACGAAAAAATTTGAATTAACAGGAGATAATTATAACGATCTGAGTGTTACCTTAAAATCAATCACGAATAGAAAAGCAGATTTAACAATTATGGCAATAAATGAGCTGATACCGTTGCCTCCGGAGTCTGAACCAGTTGTTGAAGAAGAGCCAGAAGAAGTTGAACCTCTCGTGTTGGTTCAACCTGAAGAAGAAGCGCAACCAACATCTTCAAAGAAAATTTGGGTAACGGTTATAATTATTTTAATCCTTATTGTTGCAGCAGCCATCATTATCAAGAAAAGAGGAAATAAAAAAGAGAAGAGAAAATCTTTTTATGGGTTTTATTGAATCAAGTTCTCTGTTTTGAATCTTCATTCAATTGGATAAACATTCTCAGAAAAACAGAAAATATAAAAGCCGAGTTTTCTTAACTTTCCCGTAAAAAGATGGTGCACGAAGGCATTGCAAGATATCTTAAGGAAGGTGTAAAGAGAGGTTTTAGTTTGAACTTATTGAAGCAGAAACTTTTGGAAGGTGGTTTTCAGGAGAGAGATATTGATGAAACTGTTCTGTTTTTGGGTTTGAAGCCTGTCGGGGAAAAAATTAAGATGGAAGTGAAGCCTGCTGCCCAAATAGCTGAGAAAATATCA
>Ga0209542_10014119_pt1 | contig 13643 bp, 22 predicted proteins | sample RifCSPhighO2_01_FD_184028 | JGI IMG/M metagenome (GOLD analysis project Ga0209542, IMG submission 184028) | Soil microbial communities from Rifle, Colorado - Rifle CSP2_plank highO2_0.1 (SPAdes) (version 2) | ecosystem: Environmental > Terrestrial > Deep subsurface > Rock core/Sediment ...
GACGCTGGTCGCGGGCTCGGCGCGTACGGCGGCGGCCCGTCGGGTAGGTGGCCTCGCCGGGGCGGCTTCGTCTTCCTCGCTCCGCAAGGTTAGTTCTCTGGGCTGGGGTCTCGGTTCTCTTGAACCTTTGACCTCAGCCCTGCACTCCGCGCCAGATTTTCTGGGCGGTTTTTTGTAACAAAAATTAGTCTCCCTAGGGGTACCCTAGGGGCAGCTCCGCTTAAGAGATTTTCAGGTCTTCAAATGTTAACCATTCAAAAATTTCTTCATTAAACTCTTTTATATTTTTAAAATAATCAGGAAAATCTTTTTTAGAGATGATTTTAACTTCTAGTCGTTTTTTATTTATATAATCCTGATAGCTACTCCATCTGTATTTATCAAGAAAAAGCAAAGACTTCTTATAATCTTTAGTACCGACTTCTTTCCATTTCGGGTCCGTTAGTTTTATTGGGTTTAAGTGAATATATGAAAAGTTATATTTTAACTGAAAATTTTCCGAGGCATGAACTGACTTAAAAGTTCCTTCAAATAATTTTCCTGTTCTTTTATATTTTTTATTAAAATACATAGAATATGCTGTGCTCAATTTATTTATAAATAAACTCACATTGTCCCCTAGGGTACCCCTAGGGGACAGCAGAATATGAAAGTGATTCGGCATGAGAACCCATGCTCCAATTGAAATAAGGGGCGTGCCTCGGTCGAAATCAAAAGCATCAATTTTCTGATTTACTACATCATCTCTGAAGTTTATGTTTTTAGATGAGTTACAAAGATACAGAAGTTTTGTGAATCTTTCATAATCATCATTATCGAGGAATATTAACTGCTTGCTATTTCCTCTGTTGTAGATATGATAATACTCATCGGTTGAGAGTTCATCTTTGCGAGTTGTCATTAATGATAAGTATACTATAAACTTCCTAGGGGTACCCTAGGGAAGTGTTTGATTCCTATCGCGGGCTTTTGCAACACGGCAATACACATAAAATCCAAAAAAGGCTGGGCTTGGCCACATATTGATTTATTATTTGTTTTAATATAGTATCTGCCGTATGCTCATTACCCCAGTACCAGAGCAAAGCTTGGTACTGGGCAAGAAGTTCCAGTTCCAGTTTATAGATTTAAATAACATTATTACTCTAGTTCGGTTTACACTTTATGCCAATTACAACATCAGCGAAAAAAGCTCTTCGAGCCGGCGAAAGAAAAAGGGTTTTTAATAATACCAAAAAGGACCTATTGAATAAGGCTTTGAAACAAGTCAAAAAACTAGTTTCCGAAAAGAAAGTTAAAGAGGCTCGCACTTATATGTCTGAAGTCCAAAGGATTATAGACAAATCCGTTAAAACCGGTCTTCTCAAGAGAAATACGGCGGCCCGAAAGAAATCAAGACTTATGGCTTTCATAAAGAAAGCAAAATAGAAGTACTCGTGTGGTGCGAAGCGATTAGAAATTGGAAGTACCCGCGTGGTACAATATATGTATGAGCGAGAAGCGAGAGAACAACACGATTCTCAATACAAAAATATGGAGATATCTGACCAGTTTTTGGACGGTTGTTTTATACGGCGTTGTTATCGCTGATTTTTTTACAAAAAATGGTCTACACGAATTTCTTGGCCCGACTTCTTCTATCTATATTGCGGCCCTGGCCTTGTATTCCGCTCAAAAAGAGTTTGAGCGTTGGCACGACTACAACATTGGCCGTCACCCCGGTGAAATATATGTCATCATATGGACAGCATTGATACTTACGTTGTTTGGACTTGAGGCTATTTATAACAATGACTATAAAATGCCCACTGAAGTCTTTACCACATACATAGTCGTTATAGGCATACTGGCTGTAACTAAAAAATCCAAAACTAGTTACAATTCCAAAGGTTGGGATAATCTTTAATTTTGTGGTAATTTAGTTAGGACTCATCTCAAAAGTTTATTTTTGAGATGAGTCCTGTATTGCTTTCGTCGTTCAATGGATAGGACACCGGCCTGCGAAGCTGGAAATTCCGGTTCGACTCCGGACGAGAGCACATGACAACAAAATCTTGACTGCTCTAGATTTTGTCGTACATGCGCTGACCGGAAACATGTTTTTTCAGCAGAAAAAACAGTTGAGGTGGGGTCGAAGGTTTTGGCGAATGTCGGCGAGTCAAAAACCTATGACCACAAGATAATAAGTCGCGGAAGATTCCATCTAATTCAAAAATCAAACATGATAATCAGAATAAATAATATTATTCTCCTCGGGATTTATGGTTTGACTGAAAAGGAGAAAATAAATCCACAGAGGTTTAAGATTGACGTTTCAGCGGAGTTGCCGAACTTGTTTGGAGAAAATGATGACATTAAAAACACCTTTGATTATCGAAAGATCAAAAATATCATTCACGAGGTTATAAAAGGTGAGAGATGTAACCTGCTCGAGACTTTGGCCGGCAAGATTGCCGATAGGGTTATTGAAAATCAAGAAATATCATCAGTAGAAGTTTGTGTGGCAAAGATGGATATATGGAAGAACGGTTTTCCATCCGTCATGATTACCCGCCGGAACTGATTAAAATCCGAAATAAATCAGTAGTTTCTCGAGCAGGGGTTCGGTGTGCTCTTCTTCCGGCAGGTGTTCCAGAAGTTTCTCACGAACTTTTTCCGGATCTATATCGTCGATGAAAACCACGACGAAGGGCATGAAAATCTTTTTTGATTTCAGAAGCACTCTGGGTGTAGTGTCTCTGGTTTCAACCCAGAAAGAAGTCAGGTCTTTGTAAGGGTGAAGAATTCTGTCGATAACGACCCCCTTGTCGTCTATGGTGACATTTATCACATTTGGTTTTCTAGAGGCAAACAAAGAGAGAGTGAAGGAGGAAACTATAATTAGAACAGCGAATATGACATTGTTCAGTATTATCGAAATGATGGCGATTGTCAGTGTGATTATACCAACTATCCAGTACCAGTCGTTGGATTTTTCCGTGTGCAAGTGCTCGATTGTCTTCCAAGATAGTTTTCCTGTCTCGTTAGAGTTTTCCATATTTATACTTTAATTATAGCATCAAACTTCTCTTCTTTGGGTTGGTTTTGGGGCAGGGAGGCCCATATGGTCATGGCGCAGGCCATCAAGGCCAGATTTTTGACTACGTACTGGCCTTCAAGAGTCGGGACGAGTACGTTGGTCCAGACCTCAGACATGATAAAAAGGGGGAGCATGGTTGTAATCATGTGAAGTCCAAATACGCCAATAGCGTATTTTTCTAGGTTTGGGGTAATGAATAATATCCCAATAGCCATTTCAAAAAGTCCAAACAGTATTATAAATACCCCAAAAGGCATGAAAGGCATGGTTTGGTCGAGTAGGTTCTGAACCATCTCGCTGGCCGGACTTTGACCTACAACTTTCAAAAAACCGAACCAGAAATAGACGATAAAGAGAGCAATACGAGACAGTAAAACAGAATACTGTTTAATTGACATAGATCAATTATACTAAATCCTTGAGGAAAAGAATATGAAGAGTTCTGAAAAAGAAAAAGGGCCGGCGTTGAAGCCGACCCCATCACATGATCATCCTTTCACCACTCTTCGTTTGAGTTCGGGTGATAGGCGAGGAGCCGGACGAGCGTCATCGCAATGGCGATAACGAGGAGGATGTGTACGAACCCCCCGAGGGTGACGCCGGTTGCCACACCGAGGAGCCACAGGACAACGAGGACGACAGTGACGGCTGTTATCATTGGGTAAGACCCTCCCTGGGTCCAGGAATACTTTACAGTAAAAATAAGAAAAATCAAACTAAAATCCGGTTTCGTTTTTTGGCGGAAGCGGTGAGATTCGAACTCACGATGCCTTGCGGCATGCTCGTTTTCAAGACGAGTGCACTAGACCAACTATGCGACGCTTCCTTAACTTTGTCAAGTATTTTTATTTCTCTTCAACGTCAACACTGTATTTACTGGCTATGAAACGGATATATATTATTTCCAGTATACCGATAGTGTTTAGAACCAAGATGGCAATGAACCATCTTTTGTCTCCTATTTGCGCTGATTTCCACAAAGCCACACCTTTCCAAGCTAGTGACCATATCAAAACAACCACAATAAGCCAAACCGGAATGCCGTTTAAAGCTGTTTCCATCCCGTTAGAAATAGGAAATCATACATACTTCGTCCTGATTCCTATTTAAATTATGTTGTGATAATACGACCATAGCACTTTTCGATTTCCGTTATTTCTAACGGGATCCATGAGGCAATACTATCAAAAATCAGCCATAATGCAATTTAATCTCATATCTTACGATATATCGTAAGATATGAGATTACCAGATTCCTGTTTTTAACTTCTCACTTTTAACTTTTCACTTTTAACCTTATACTGTTCAAATGCGATATTTGGGAATAGATTACGGTGCAAAGAGGGTAGGTGTGGCCGTCTCTGATGACAGGGGGGATTTTTCATACCCCCTTACTGTTTTAGATAATCCAAAAAACCTTATTTTGGAAATAAAAAAGATATGTGAGGAGAATAATATAGGAGAAATTGTGGTGGGGGAGTCACGAGATTTTTCACAAAAGGAAAATGATATAATGTCGGAAATAAAACCGTTTGTAAAAAGTCTGGAGGAGAATCTGGGCTTGCCTGTCCATATGCATCCGGAGTTCATGACTTCCCAGGAGGCGGAACGTCTTCAGGGGAAGAACCTAATGCATGACGCTTCGGCCGCGGCCCTGATATTGAAGCATTTTTTGGATAGCAAGATACGTAACACGTAACACATAACATGTAACATACAAATGCAGAAATTAAACTTTCATGATCAACTGAAGAAATTTATGAAGGAGTATGTTCATGGTGTCTATGATATTACAGAAAAGTTCCCAAAGAATGAGATTTTTGGTTCAACTTCTCAAATTCGAAGAGCTTCGCTGTCAATATTACTGAACTATACCGAAGGTTTTGCTCGCCAAAGAAGTGCTGTCATGAAAAATTTTTACGAAATATCGTATGGTTCATTAAAAGAAAGTATGATTTTATTAGAATTTTCCTACGAACGGAAGTATGTGCCTAAGACAGATTTTGAAAGACTATATAACATAGGCGATCAGATTGGCAAAATGCTTTGGTCGATTTTATTAAAAATTTAATGTTATATGTTACATGCTATGAGCTACGTGACTTTAGATGAATTCAAAAAACTGGAAATAAAGATCGGCCATATACTTTCGGCCGAGAAAGTCGCCGATACTGATAAGTTATTAAAACTGTCTGTTGATATGGGAGAGGAAACGCCTCGCCAGATAATTTCAGGAATCTCGGCTTACTTTCTGGACCCACAGATTCTAGTCGGTAAAAAATGTGCTTTTGCGACAAACCTCGAGCCAAGAACGATTCGTGGATTCGAAAGTCAAGGCATGATATTGGCGGTTAGTGGTGACAGTTTTTTCTCTCTTTTGGAAACTTTGCCTGAAGTTACTCCCGGAAGTACCGTCAAATAATTTCTAATTGTTCTAATTAACCTAATTATTCTAGACAAATCCCAATTAGCCCGTATGGTTTAGGTCAATTAGAATAATTAGTATAATTAGGTTAATTCTGCTTTGCATTTATGTTATAATTGTGGCAATGATGTTTGATAAAATATTAAAGGCTTTTCCTCCACCAAAGTTCCTGGACATTCCTTTTGCCGGGATCGCTCTTAGCGATTCATCTGTTCGTTGTATTCAGTTCGGTAAAAAAGATGGGGGATTGTTCATAGAGAAATACACCGAAAAACCGGTACCTTCCGGAGTCATCGTTTCCGGTCAGATAAACAATAAAGACGCCATAGTGGAAATCCTGCGGGACTTGAAGAAAGACCTGAGTCTCTGTTACGTGAAAATGTCCCTACCGGAGGAGAAAGGTTATCTTTTTACAGCCAAGATTCCCATGGTAAAACCGGAGGAAGTTCGGACAGCGATCGAGTCCAAAATAGAAGAAAATGTTCCGGTTTCTCCAGCCGAACTACTTTTTGACTATAAACTAGTTGACCGTAACAGAACAGACCGTCTTGATGTAGCCGTATCAGCTCTACCGATTAACGTCATAGATACATATGTACAGATAGCTGGTTTGGCCGGATTATCGCTTCTTTCGTTGGAGATTGAATCACAAGCTATAATTCGGTCGCTTACTCGGAGGGGAGACAAAAGCACGATTCTTATTGTTAATTTCGGTCCGGGTAAGGTCGGTTTGTACGTCTCTTCGGGCCGAGTGGTACATTTTACTTCCACCATTTCAACCAAGGGACAATCCTCAAGGGGTGAAGAGTTTTTACTTCAGGAAATAAATAAGTTGTACGTATACTGGCATACTCTGAAGGAAAATGTGGACAAGCCGGAGAGAAAAATCGGCAGGATAATAATCTGCGGAGAAAAATTTAGCGATACGACAACTTCTTATCTTTCCAGCAATAATCAGACAGAAGCGGTATTGGGTAATGTGTGGATAAATGCTTTCGATACCGCTATAGTTACTCCGGAAATCAGCTTTGACGATTCCCTGAAATACGCCGCGGCCATTGGTCTGGCTTTGCCTATGGATATTTTAATAAGAGACTAAACAAAACGATGTTCAACCTATTACCTGATAACTTGAAGAAAGCGATTAAGAGTGACTACCACATGCGGTTTTGGGTGCTAGCTTTGTTCATGGCCCTGTCGGTGGAGTTGTCGTTCCTGATACTAATTTTTCCTTCCTGGTTGATTTCGTTTTATAAAGAAAAAGACTTGTCTTTTCAGGTCGATAAGTTGAGCCAGTCACAGAGGACGGAGGAGGAAAAATCCCTAACATCCGCCATTTCTCTTATAAATAATAAATTAAGCGTGCTGAACTCCGCCCTGGAATATCCCAAGATTACTCCGATTCTCGATGTCGTACTATCAAAAAAAATCGGGAATATACACATAACCGAACTGGTTTACATGACAACCAGCGCGACATCGAGCACTGTTGCCGTGTCCGGCATCTCCTACAATCGAGAGGCGCTAGTCTCTTTCGTCAAAAGTCTGGAAGCTTCAAAAGTTTTCAAAAATGTCGATTTGCCCATATCGAATTTTACCAAAGACAGAGACATAAAGTTTACTTTTAGAATGTCCGTCTCAAAATAATACCATGAATAACCACAAATCATTTAAAGTTATACTCGCAGTTCTCACTCTCCTTGTTTTTGGTATGATTTTTGTTCACTATTTTTTATATAGAAATATTAAATTGATGAATGAAAGTGCTTCGATTTTGTCCAGTCAGGTTTCTCTCCAATCCGAAAGAGAAGGTTATCTTATCTCCACACAAAGAGCCATTCAGAATCTGGAACCGGAACTCGATAAAATAAATGCTTCTATTATTTCAAAAGATGGTGACGTCGATTTTATTGAAGGCTTGGAATCGTTAGCACGCCAAAATAACCTTTCCATCAATATTGACTCTTTGGTGCGAGAAGAGAATAAAAATTCCGGTCCTGTCAGTACTCTCAAAATCAGTCTGACTACGAAAGGGTCGTGGACCTCGACTTATAAGTTCCTTTTGGCCATAGAGTCTCTGCCATATAAAGTAAAAATAAACGAATATAGTTTTGCAAACGAGTTGTCCGGCGACACCAAACCTCTGGCTGGGAATTCTTGGCAGAGCAAGTTCAAGTTTGATGTGTTAGAACATAAATAATATGAATGATTTTTCTAAACAAATAAAATATTGGTTCTCCAAGTATCTTTCTAGACCGCCGTCATACGAGAGGAAGTCTTTGAAACCAAAAAGGGATTGGGTAATTCTCTTGTCGGCAAGTTGTATAGTACTGTTATCGCTTGGAGTTTTTGCTTTATATTTTTATATAGAGGTAAGTCACGGCCGTCTTTTTATTGTTAGTCAGGACGAGTTCAATCGTAAGGCTAAAATAAATACTCCTCTTCTTAACAAGACTGTAGAGGATATAAATACTCGGGCAACCCGTATGGCCGATATGAAGGTGAATAGTATAAACGTGCCAGATCCGTCGTTATAGTTTATCTAGTTTGTTGTTGGTGCCCTCGCGTGGAATCGAACCACGATCACCGGCTTAGAAGTCCAGTGTTTTATCCATTAAACTACAAGGGCAATAGGAAAAGATTAGCATAAATCTTGACGTAAGAGAATTTTGTGCGGGATGCAGAACTCGAATCTGCGACCCTCCCAGTGTAAATGGGGCGCTCTACCAACTGAGCTAATCCCGCAATGAGTTCAGAGTACATTACCCAACCACTTTTATCAAGTTAAAAAATGTTATATAATAGCCTGAATGAGTGCAGAAATGAAGATACCTAATTGCATAGGGATTATAATGGACGGTAACAGGAGGTGGGGTAAGGCTCATCTCGGGTCTATTTTAAAAGGACATCACGCTGGGGCTGACAAACTCAAAGAAGTCGCCAAATGGGTAAAAGACGTCGGGATTAAACACCTTATCGTCTATGCTTTTTCGACCGAGAATTGGAAGAGGTCTGAGGAAGAAGTGTCTTATCTCATGAATTTGATAGGAGATCTTTTTGAGAAAGAGATGGATTATTTTCATGAGGAGGGTGGAGTGCTTCATTGTGTAGGAGACATATCACGATTTTCGGAGAAGCTACAGAAAGTTTTCAGAGAAGCAGAAGAAAAAACAAAAAATAATCCAGGCCCACACCTCTACTTCGCTCTGAACTATGGTGGACGACAGGAAATACTTTCTGCGGTTAAAAAGATCGTTGCCGAGAATCCCGATGCCGAAAATATTACCGAAGAATATTTCGCAAAACACTTACAGACCTACCCTATGCCCGACCCAGACATTATTATCCGAACCAGTGGCGAGTTGCGCCTCTCTGGCTTTTTGCCGTGGCAGGGAGTATACAGCGAGCTCTTTTTTACAAAGACCCTCTGGCCGGATTTTTCTAAGGAAGAATTCGATTCTATTTTGCAGGAATATTCTGATCGTGACCGAAGAATAGGGAAATAATTTTAAATTTTAATTTATAAATTTTAAATCAAATTCAAATTTTAAAATTGGATTATTTAAACATTCATTTAAAACTTAAAATTTAGAATTTAAAATTCTTATGACCCCTACTATTTTATATGAGGACAAAGAGGTCGTGGCTATAGACAAGCCCGCTGGTCTTGTTGTGCACAGTGACGGCAAAACGGAAGAACTCACTCTTGTGGACTGGGTTTTGAAAAAGTACCCGAAAATAAAAGATGTTGGTGAGCCTGGGCGCGCAGCAAATGGAGAAACAATTTTCCGTCCAGGCATTGTTCACAGACTGGACCGAGAAACATCGGGAGTAATGCTTATCGCAAAAACCCTGAAGTCTTTTGAAAATCTCAAGAAGCAATTTCAGAATCATACAATAAAAAAAATATATCATGCGTTTGTATTTGGCGAAGTCAAATTGGATAGCGGAACGGTTGATCGACCGATCGGTAGAAGTAGCAAGGATTTCCGACGGTGGAGTGCACAGCGTGGGGCGAGGGGAGAGATGCGAGAAGCGGTCACGGATTATAAGGTTTTATCGCGAGGAAAAGGCTACTCTTTTGTAGAAGTTTCGCCCAAAACAGGCAGGACTCATCAAATCAGAGTTCATTTCAAGGCTATAAACTACCCCCTAGTTGCCGACTCTCTATATGGTCCAAAAAAGGAAAACACACTCGGATTTCAGAGACTGGCTCTACATTCGTGTCAAATCACCTTCTCGGACATAAAAGGCAAAAATCATACTATAACGGCGCCTTATCCAGAGGATTTTGCCGGTGCAATCAAATTATTGCAAAGCAAGTAATCATGTGCTAGATTACTAATCACTATGGAAACAGCAGGTATTCAATCTCCAGTAAAAGTAGCAGATAGAAAAGCGCTTGACCTTAAATCAGGTGATAATATTCGTGTTTGGCAGAAAATCGTGGAAAAGGGCAAAACTCGACTCCAAGCTTTCGAGGGATTGGTTATTGCCGTTAAGCATGGAAAGGAGGCTGGTGCGACTTTCACAGTTAGACGAGTTGCATCAGGTGTCGGTGTTGAGAAAATATTCCCACTCTACTCACCGATGATCGATTCTATTGAAACACTGAAACGTTCAAAAGTAAGACGAGCAAAGCTCTATCACATTCGTGACAAAGCGGCGAAAGAAATAAGACGACAAATGCGAAACATCCGCTCTTTGCCGGACAATACTCCAAGTGTCGATGAGGAAGTAGCTGAAGCAGAAGTTGCTCAATAAGACATCCCTCCGGATGTTTTTGGTTTCGATTGAAATTAAGACAAAATTCACATATACTGCATAAATTGCTCGGGTGCGGAAATTGGTAGACCGGCTACCTTGAGGTGGTAGTGCCGTAAGGCGTGGAGGTTCGAGTCCTCTCCCGAGCACAATGCCAAAAACAGAGAAGTTATTTTTGGCATTGGCCGGGAAACAAAACTATATTGTGGTTTTGTCTGAGGACTCGAAAAGCGGAGCGGGTACCAAGTTAGCAAACTTGGTCGCGAGCTGCGGACACGACTTTTTCGAGTGGCGATGAGGAAAAAGTTGCGGACGAGCCTCTCCCGAGCACAAAGATATAAGTCAAAAAGACTTGTTTCTTTAAGTTAATGGTGGCTATGGTGTAGTGGTAACACAGAAGCTTGTGGAGCTTTTATCTCCGGTTCGAATCCGGATAGCCACCCCAAAATACTTTTCTAATTATATACAAGGTATATAATATATGGTTATGAAAAGTGAGTTTGCTTCGCATCTTGAAACGAAAAAGTATCAGACAAAATACCGAACGGAGTTTATTACCATTACTCACGACATTGAATCGGTCATAAAAAAGTCAGGAATAAAAACCGGTTCCGTACTGATTCAGACCCATCACACAACTTGTGGTGTATGGGTAAACGAAAATGAAAAGAACCTCGTCGGTCCATCGGAGGTTCTGGGTTATGAGTCGGACCTCCGAAAAGTTCTCGATAGTTTTGCCAACCCAAAAGATGAATATGGTCATAATGATATTTATCACTCCAAAAACAAAAATGGAAAACGTGATACGCATTTATGTGAGCCAGACGAGAACGGAGTAATTCAAGAATGTATAAACGGTCATGCGCATGCCCAGGCTTTGATGATCCATCCGTCCATCTCTCTTATTGTTGAAGACGGCAAACTTTTGCGTGGCCAATGGCAAGAAATTATGCTTGTGGAACTTGATCACGATAGAGAAAGAACGGTTTCTTTTCTAGTCAGTGGTATACTATAAGTTATGTTGGTTCTCATTACAGAAAAATCTTCAGACTACGAACTTTTGGACAGTGGGTCGGGAGAAAAACTAGAAAGATATGGGAAAGTTATTCTTTCTCGTCCGGATCCACAAGCATTATGGCCAAAATCTCTGAACGAGGCTGAATGGAAAAAAGTCGATGCAGTTTTTACTCGTAGTGGCACTAGTGGAAAGTGGGAAGTTAGAGAAACAGTAAAAGACTCATGGGAGATCTCCTTGGCTGGGCTAAAGTTCTCTCTTCAACTCCTTCCGTCAAAACACCTCGGTCTTTTTCCGGAGCAGTCGGCGCAATGGAAATGGTTGGAGGAGAAAATAAGTAAGCGGGTGAAGTTGGGCAAACCGGTCTCCGTTCTCAACCTTTTTGCCTACACGGGGGGAGCATCTCTAGCTTGTGCTAAAGCTGGGGCGTCTGTGGTTCACGTCGATGCTTCAAAATTTGCCGTAGATTTAGCAAACACAAATATGAAAATATCCGGACTTTCCGACAGATCGATTCGGTTCATGGTTGACGACGCGCGGAAGTTTGTAGAGAGGGAAATAAAACGTGGAAACAAATACGACGTAATTTTGATGGATCCTCCTATATACGGAAAGGGTCTGAAAAAGGAGGTTTGGAAAATAGAAGAAGATTTGATGCCGTTACTTTCCCGTATAAAAAATATACTTTCTTCCGATATGCTCGCCGTCGTTCTCAACGGCTATGCCTCGGTCTACTCGGGCATTACGTATGCTCAAATACTGGAGACCATGATGGGTAACCTCAAAGGCGAAGTTTCCCACGGCGAATTGGCTGTAAGAGAATCATCGGCTGGGCGTCTCCTCCCTTGCGGGATTTTTGCCAGATGGACCCCCTCGCCTTCTTTTAAAAAATGAACCTGTGTTAAAATATGATATTATAAATTAATTCATCCACACACTAACTTTGCCATGATTGCATAGTCTCAGAATTTAGTGGAACATCTTTCTCTGGAAAAGCGTCATTACTTCGATTTAACTATGGTAGTGGCAATGGGGAGACAATGGCAAAGTTAGTGTGCGGATAAAAAAATCATGGATCCATTAACTCAAAACAATATAAGCGGTAATCAAAAAAGGCGACTTATAAATGCCATGATCACGGCCTTTGTTTTACTCTCGGCTTTTCTGGCAGTTCTAACTCTCAACGCCATAAAAGATTCCTCCAATAGTCCAGCGACCAATGTAATAGCCGTAAATGGCACGGGAGAAGTTTTCGCCGTTCCGGATATTGCCACACTATCTTTTTCTGTTAGTGAAACCGCAAAAACGGTCGGTGAGGCTCAAGACATCGCTAGTAAAAAAATCAATTCCATACTCGATGCTGTTAAAAAGATGGGAATAGAGGACAGGGATATAAAAACCATTGGCTATAATTCATACCCGAAATACGAATATTCTCAGACAGTTTGTGTTCAGACTTATCCAAACTACTGTCCTCCAGGTAAGCAAGTACTCACCGGTTACGAAGTTAGTCAGACCATATCGGTGAAAGTAAGAAAGACCGCCGATGCCGGAGCCGTGCTGTCAAAAGTTGGAGAACTGGACGCCTCAAATATTTCCGGCTTGGATTTCGTCATTGATGATTTGGAAGCTGTTCAGGCCGAAGCTCGTGATAAGGCGGTTCAAGATGCAAAAGCGAAAGCAAAAGTCCTGGCAAAGTCTCTAGGAGTAAAGTTGAACAAAATAGTCAATTTCTATGAAGGAAGTGACCAACCTGTCTATTATGGAATGGCTTTGGAAGGTAAGGCTGTGAGTATGGGAAGGGACGCCGTATCTACCCCGCCACAGGTTCCAACAGGAGAGAATAAGATTGTCTCCAGCGTCACTATCACCTACGAAGTCGAATAGCTCCGGTCTTTTTCACGAATCTCATCGTCTAAAATCCTCACATTCTCGTCACCGTAGTCTACTACGCCTCCTCATCTGATTCGGATTTTATACGCGACCTTCGCGAAAAATCCTCTGAGCAGATGCTAAAATACTCATGAATTTATGGGTATTTTTGTACCGTATTCTAGTCAATAGCTTGGACGCGTTTTGTTAATAATTGTATTGGCGAACGAAGTGAGATTCCCATGTGTAGTCTTTCGTGATTGTAGTAGCAAGTGTATTTTTCTAAAGCTTCGTTTAAACTCTTCACATCTCTTGGTACTCTGTCCAAACACTCTTCTTGCACTGTTCGATTGAACCTCTCGATGTGAGCATTGTCATTTGGTTTACCAATTCTAGTATATCTATGTTTCTTTTGTATTTGTGTGACGAACCACTTACCAAACTCTGGTCCATGATCAGATTGCAACATGTTGAATTCAAAGGATGCA
>Ga0209542_10014121_pt1 | contig 13642 bp, 15 predicted proteins | sample RifCSPhighO2_01_FD_184028 | JGI IMG/M metagenome (GOLD analysis project Ga0209542, IMG submission 184028) | Soil microbial communities from Rifle, Colorado - Rifle CSP2_plank highO2_0.1 (SPAdes) (version 2) | ecosystem: Environmental > Terrestrial > Deep subsurface > Rock core/Sediment ...
GACTTGTTGGCGGGCGAAGAAGGAGGTCATAGATGGATACAATAAGACCATATATTTGGATTGGCGTGTGGGTGTCTCTTGCTGTGTGCTTGTTGTGGTTGCTACTTGGCGGATTATTTTCCGCAGTTTCATCCGTGGTGCCATACGCGTGGGTCATAATTGTGGTGGCGATTGTTGTTGGGATGGTAGCGTGGGTGTTGCGATACCCGGCCACAGAAATAAACACTCTCGGGGAAAACAAAATTGTCTGGGGTATTTTCCAGACAGTGCTGGTGATTGGGTTCGTGGTGTTGTTTATCCAAGGGGTGTTTTGGGTGAGGGATGGTGCTTTGTTTTCGTGGATTGGTATCGATCTCTCTCCACAAACTCGCATGTTTATCAGTCTGGTCGCCGTGGCACTCGTACTCTTTTCGTTTTCACCCATGTTTAATTGGGTGATACCAACAGAGGGTGTTTTTGCAAAAGCCGTGTTTCGTGTGGTTGTTGCCGTGGCTGGTGTCTTACTGTTTGCGAGTATTCATTCTCCGAAAGCTTATTTTAACCCTGTGACAGGGAACCCGGTTGTAAAATTGGATTCAGAAGGAAATGAATACCGTGATCCATTAAAAGTTTGGTCGCCTGCTACTGGTGAGAAACTTGAGTATATAACCCCAGAGCAGGCGAAGAAAACCAAACCATGGTGGGAACGTTGGTGGGCTACTGTTGAGAAGTGGAATACAGACCGCCGTGCATCCGCAGAAGCCGTGCCCAAAATCGCGACTACCTCGGAACTAAACACGGACTGCACACGTGTTCAGCGAGAAGACGGAATTATCTCCGGCAACCATGCAATGCGCTCTATGTTTGTCGAAAATCGTTGCAAGGGGTTTTTCTTTGAACAGCACACCTATAAGGCGGTTGTGCGGTTCAGCGGGAACCCCTGCAAGACAGGGGAAAGACTTCTTTTCCAGAAGGTGAGCGGAACCCCGCAATTATCGGGGAAGGCGGCTCATCCCATTCAGGGGTGGTTGAACTTAGATAGCAAAGGAACCGAAGTAACAGACTGGAGGGAGGGGGTGTGGATTCAAAAAGCTGTCTATTCCCCATTTACTTCTGTTACAAAGGTGTCGTGTGTGTCGTAGTTAGCCCGCGCGCGGTTATGTGTAAGCACATTATTGCTACACATTCCGCGCGCGGCATTTTTTTTGCTTTTGATTTGCGCTCTCGGAGGGACTCGAACCCCCAACAGCTGGTTCGAAGCCAGCCGTGATATCCATTTCACCACGAGAGCATAGTATAATATGTAGCATTTTCTGTATGAAACATATAGACTGCTGGTATGGTACAGGTTACGATTCCAAAAGAAATAGACGAAATCGGCGGCATTTTGAAAGACGCCGGTTTTGACGCGTACGCGGTGGGCGGATGCGTGCGGGATCTTCTCAGGGAACATACCCCCGCAGACTGGGATATCGCTACCAATGCTGATCCAAAAGACATTCAACGTTTGTTTCCTCACAGTTTTTATGAAAATAAATTTGGCACGGTAACGATTGTCACCGAAAGCAAAAAAGATTCTCTAAAACATGTGGAAGTTACTCCTTACCGCGCGGATGTTTCCTATTCCGATAAGCGGCATCCTGATGAAGTTGCGTTTGTCCGTACCATTGAAGAAGACTTGAAGCGGCGCGATTTTACGGTTAACGCAATTGCGGTTGATCTTGAGGCCGGAGAAAAAATGCGTGTAATAGATTTATTTGGAGGAAAGAAGGATCTAGAAGATAAGCTCATTCGCGCGGTAGGCAATGCAGAGGAGCGTTTTAAGGAAGACGCTTTGCGCCTGCTTCGCGCGGCGCGTTTGGCAACGCAACTAGATTTTGACATAGAGCCGGCCACCGCGTCTGCGATTATGAATCACGCGGGGTTGTTGCGGTTTGTGGCGGCCGAGCGCGTACGCGATGAGCTTTCAAAATTGTTTATGAGCGACATGTCTGGCCGCGGCATGGAAATTTTACGCGAATTGCATTTACTTCCTCTTACCATGCCGGAATTGGAAGAAGGATACGGCGTGGGGCAGAACAAACATCATGTCTATTCGGTGTGGGAACACAATGTGCGGGCGCTACAATATGCCGCGGAAAAAAAGTGGACTCTTCCGGTGCGCCTTGCCGCGCTTCTGCATGATGTGGCAAAACCAAGATGTAAAAGCGGAGACGGTCCCGATTCCACGTTTTACGGACACGACGTGGCGGGGGCTCGCATGGCCGCGCAAATGCTGGGACGTTTGAAATATCCGAAACAGTTTATCGAAAAAGTGGCAAAGCTTGTGCGGTATCATCTGTTTTATTACAATGTGGACGAAGTAACGGAATCCTCCGTGCGTCGGCTTATTGCGAAAGTTGGCTTGGAAGACATGGAAGATTTAATTCAGGTGCGGATTTGTGATCGCATGGGGTCGGGGGTGCCGAAAGCCGAGCCGTATAAACTGCGGCACTTCCGGTTTTTGGTTGAAAAACTCTCGCGCGATCCGGTATCGGTAAAAATGCTGAGGTTGAAGGGAGACGATGTCATGAAGCTCACCGGAATTCCGCCGGGGCCGAAGGTCGGGTTTTTACTCAACATACTCTTAGAGGAAGCAATTGACGACCCCACACTGAATCAAAAACAAAAGCTGGAAAAACGCGTAAAGGAGTTAGGTGCCATGAGTGACGAAGAGCTTAAAAAACTTGCTTTAGACGCGAAGAAAAAAACAATCGCTCTTGAAGAGCAGGAAGTGGGTGATATAAAAAAGAAACATTGGGTGAAGTAAAATCATGAAACATGAAGCTTGAAACATGAAACATTAAAAAACGGGCCGTAGTGTAGCGGTAGCACGAGTCCTTCGGGAGGATTTAGCTCCGGTTCAAATCCGGGCGGCCCGACCAAACAAGTATCTTATTCCACTTCCCGCCAGTTTAATATTTCCCATCCACCGGCAGGGCCCGAGGAAAATTGCGCATTAGCCAGGCCGGTATCGTATGTTATCTCCGCGTTGTTGTCTAATCTGATTCCGTATGCAGTTGCCTCTTTCGCAGCGGCAAGGTTGGAAAACTTAATCCAACTTTTCCCCGCGTAGTAAATTACCCCCGCTGAATTATTGTCCACATTAATTGTCTCTTCTCCTGTTGAATCCTTGGCATCTAACAGCATCATGTAGCTGTCGGGATCGCCAGAACCAGAAAATGAGGCATTATTTTTTATGTCAATTTTTGAATTTGATATCACTACACCTGAATTGGGACCATATGAAGAGCTTAGTTCTATAATGCTGTTGTTATCAAATACAATGTCTCCTTCTATCCAGAGCGTGCCACTTACAATGAGATTTTCTCCGTTGGTAACGGTAAGTTTCCCGGTAATTTTTTGCGGGCCGATTGTTTGCGTATCTGTTACTGTAACATCGCCCACCGTAATACCGCCTGCTTCAGCATCTGCTTTCCATGCGTCTATTTGCGCTTCGCTAATTGGCAGTGACAGTAGCGTGGCGCCTTCGGTGCGTATGCCATTTACATTAGGAGGGTCGTCAATAGTTCCCGCGCTTGTCGCGTCTCCTGTAATAGTAGAGCCATTGCCGCCGGTAATGTTCCCATTCGCGTACACATTACCGTTTACAATGGAGTTGTTGTCCATCTCAAGCCCTCCTGCTCCTACTTGTACACCGTAATAGAAGCTTACGCCTACTGTTCCTGGCTTAAATACTGTTTTTATTTTCCGGACATTTGAATTTATCGAACCATTCGCAAGAATTTCTTTGTTTCCACCCGCAATAGTAGTCAATGTGGTTATTACCGATTCTCCGTTAACAGTAATTGTTTCTGATGCGTCAACTTGCATTGTTTTTTGAAGACGGTATGCGACATCTTCCACGCCTGCTTCCGCTAGAAAGTAGCTTTGTTTTGCGCGCAATTGCCGGCGCGCGGTCGCTGTTTCCTCAAACGCGAATGAGGTAAAACCAATACCGATGGCGGTGGCGGCAACAAGGAAAAAAATTACTGCGGTAAGGGCGGCCTGCCCATGTTTCATGTTATGTGGTGTGTGTTCCATGATGTATATTACTGTGAATTACGAAACACCAGAAAGTTCTGTCATTGCGAGGCCATAGGCCGTGGCAATCCCCTTACTATGCAATGTGAAATGAGATTGCTTCGCTATGCTCGCAATGACAAAAGTGCGTTTCGTAATTCAAAGTATATTAATAGCTTCTTCGTAAAACGGTGGTTGTATAAAAATTTTCTCCGCCTACGGTAAGCTCCGCGCGGATGCTTTCCGATGCCGTGCCGTTTACTATGCGTCGAAAAATAAGACTAGTAACTGTTGTTTTATCTGATGTCAGATATTCAACCGGACCCGCGTTTTTTTGAATGGTAACTAGGTCACCATCAACAGAAATTGTTATTGTTTGGGCCGTTTCGGTGAAAGGATCTATGGAGGTGAGCACAAGCGTGCCGGGGTTTGTGTTTAGCGTGCTTAGGCCCACGTTGACTGTTTCGGCAAAACGTACTTCTCGTGTGATTCGTTCAAGCGCAGCTTCGGCAGAGGAACGAAGCGTGCGCTCCGTTTTTGCTTCCCCGATGATATGCGAGAGAGATGCCACCGCGTTTGCCATTAACACAATAAGGAGCGCCAAGAGTGACGCGTAAATGAGTATTTCTATGACGGTAAAGCCTTTTTTGTTATTTGCGTGAAGTTTCATACTTATACTTGTGTCATTCCGGACTTGATCCGGAATCCATTTCTTTTTTATGTTTTTTGGATCCCGCATCGAGTGCGGGATGACCCCGCCATGACGGGGTCAATTTCCAAACAAGTCGGTAATATAAGTGCTTATATTTTGTGTTGTTGTTCCCGTTTGCGCCAGCCAAGAGACAGTTACGGTAATTTTCTTGGTGTTTGGATCCATGACGCCGCTTCCGGCTATATCATCGCTTCCATCACGATAAACGTCTTCTAGTATGAATTTTCGTTCGAAAAGATCGTCAATAAACACATTGGTAGTGGTTGTGTTCCACGCGGTTCCGTCAAACTCTAAAAAATAATCGGTTCCAGATGAAAGGGTTCCCAACGACGAAGCCCAGCCGGCGTCTCGTTGTGATCGCAGAACCTCAATTGTTTCTTCTACAAAAAATGTCGCTTGGGTGCGTTTCGTGCTTTGCTGAACCAACCGAAGCGCTTGCACCGTGGTAGCATGCAATCCCACAAGAACGAGTGAAATAATAACAGAAGCAACCAACACTTCCACAATGCCGAAACCCGATTGACTCGTTTTTAAAATGCGCTTCATGTGTCTATTGTACACCAGCAAGCCCCGTTGGTGGTATCTGAATAACTTTTAAGACGGATGGGTTGCTTGTTTGTCGAAATGTTACTGTGCCGTCGTTGTCTGTTTCACCCGTAAGTCGCTTAAAAATAACATCGGCTCCCCCGCCGCCTAAAATAAAAGAACTTATTTCTATTGTTGAAGGCAGAGCGCGAACTTTATTTGAGCTGTCCGCGGGGTTATATGTGTTGCCGACAAAAAGCACAAACTGGGATGTTTCAAAATGAACCCCGTAAATGGAATTATTTTCAGATGAAAGTGTTTTTGCGCGCGCTTCCTGTAAAAAAGAAATACTATCATCTACCGCGAGGGTTAAATCCGAACTCTGCCGCAAGCCGGAAAACCCACTTACCACAATGGCAAAAAGAATTACTGCAATCGTTATTACAACCAAAATTTCAATAAGTGTAAACCCTTTCATAATATGATTATACAGCATATATGCTATGATGGTGTAAGACTTATTCACAATATAATCTATAGGACATAAAAGACATTCTATTGGACATCATTAAGGACATAAAGGACAAGTCAATTTTATTGAATTTTTACTGTTTCATGTGAAACAGTAGGATAATATGTATTCTCAAAAGAGACAAAAAGGAAACACTGCAGAGGAGATTGTAGTTTTATATCTTAAAAATACAGGATTTCAGATACTTGATCAAAATTATTTAAGAAAATGGGGTGAAATTGACATTGTTGCTAAAAAATTAAGAAAAATTCATTTTATTGAGGTAAAAAGCTCCGTTTTAAGAAAATTTGATGGTTTTTGGGAGAATGAAAACAAAAAAGACTGGAATATAACCGTTTCATGTGAAACAGATGATTCCGTGTTTAATCCTACTTGGAACATGACAAATAAGAAAAAAACACGTTTTTCAAAGATTATAAGGACATATTTAGCAGATAAATGCGGTGAAACTATGCCAGACTTCCAAATTGATGTTGTTTCGGTTTTACTGGATTTTTATCAAAAAGTAGCTTATATTAATAGAATTGAGAATATTTTACTGGAAACTTCTTAATTTATGTGTTTCATGTGAAACATATATGGATTAAAATATACGGGCTGGCGTACCTGCCTACCGGTAGGCAGGTTATGGTGCTATGTCCCGCCAATCAATTAAATCGGGCCATAGTGTAACGGTAGCACGAGACCTTTGGGAGGTTTTAGTTCCAGTTCAAATCTGGATGGCCCGACTAGCTAGGAGGGCGGGATAGACTGGGTTTGATTCCCAACAGCCCGAATATAGAAGAAGTTTCACGTGAAACACAATATTTTCACTCCCAAACGTTAGACATAACTTTGAATTACGAAACTACCCTTTGTCATTGCGAGCGTAGCGAAGAAATCTCATGAATACATTGAAAATTATGAGATTGCCACGTCGCTTCGCTCCTCGCAATGACAGAACTTTTTGGTGTTTCATGTGAAACAAATGGGCCTGTAGTTAAGTGGCATAACGGCGCATTCGCATTGCGCAAGCGCGAGTTCGATTCTCGCCAGGTCCACAAATACCTAATTTCGTAAGGGTTCCCTGCCTACCGGCAGGCAGGGATTCCCGGTGAGTCCACAGAAGACATATTTACTCTGTGAAACAGATAATATTTTTTCAAAATGTTTCACAGAAAAAATTTTTATAGGACATTGTCCTTTATGTCCTATATATCCACACAAGACACAAGTTATCCACAGAATTATAGTTGTTTTTATGTGTTTTGGTTGTTTATGCTTGATTTTACTTAGGTATGTGTTAACATATATAGAAGTTAAGCCAACGCAGAAAGGTCTCAATATCAGCTTTTAAGTTTGTTTTTATGGCTTATAATATTTTAATGCAGGATGAACAACCCGTAGAGGATGACGGCGTGCCTACTGAACAGCCGATAGAAGGTGACGGGTCGGATGGTGGTGACAAAGATGGCACAGATGCCCCGGCTGTCTAAAGAGTTATAATAAAACCCCCTCTGAATATCGGAGGGGGTTTTGCTTTCCTATTATGAAATAGGTAGAATTTGGGTGTTGCGGGTGTTGTATAATGGTAATACGCGACCCTTCCAAGGTCGAGCCACGGGTTCGATTCCCGTCACCCGCTTCATTCTTCGCTAAAGCTACGAATGACTTCGCCCTGCCTTAAAGGTGCTATTTTTACTATGCTCGTTGTGTCAGAAGCTTAAGAAGGGCATCTAAAATACATGTATTACGTCTATATTCTTAAAAGTATCAATATCCCAAACCAAATCTACACTGGTTCAACTTCTGATTTACAAAAACGCCTGGAATCTCACAATGAAGGCGCAAATAACCACACAAGCAAATATAGACCATGGAAACTAGTTTGGTATTGCGCTTTTCCCAACAAAAAGAAAGCAGAAGAATTTGAACAATATCTCAAAACTTCATCGGGCATAGCATTTAAGAGGAAACGGTTTTTATAAGATTTCTCAACAAAAATTCCTGTTACGGGTAAAGGGACCTATCTATTGATTTTGTGTTTATATCTGATATCCTAAGTTTACGATGATAAAAAGGAGTATCCGAATCCCCAGAAATCCAGCTTCCACGGTATATTTTCAAGTAATCTCAAAACTAGAAAAGCGTATTATTACCACAAAAGGTTACTGGAACATAATCGTCAATATAAAACATCCCTCTGTCAAAGGAAAAGAAAATAAGGTCCGAGAAACGTTACAGAACCCAGATTGTATTCGTCAAAATACCACTGTAGAAAAATATATCTGTTTTATAAAAAATATGGCAAGAATTATCTCTGTGTGGTAGTACGACATCTTAACGGTAAAGGTTTTATTATTACAGTCTATATAACAAGTAAAATAAAGGAAGGAAGACAAATATGGCAAAAAAACACACAAAAATGAATACCATAAAATTATATTACGATTCAGTTGGCAATACATTGAATGTTTGGTTTGATGACCCGAGGAAAGAATATATTTCCGAAGAAACAGGGGAAGATGTGATTCTTAATAAAGACAAACGTGGGAATGTCATTGGCTTTGAAAAGCTTAACTACTCTTTGGGACGTCAAGTAATTAAACGGCTCCCCATAGAAACGGCTGTTTCTTGAAGAAAAAATTTCCACCCATCGTTACCCAGAGACAGAAAACAAAAACGACCTCTAAAAATAAAAACCCTCCCACGAAGTTCGTAGAACTTGCAGTGGGAGGGGAGGGGCGGGTCGTTGTGCTCCGTTCAGCTTTCAAATTACCTTCTCTGAATCCACCACAATCTGCCGCTCATTTTTCAAAATAAGCGAGCCTCGCCAAACACATTGGGCGGGATGAACTCAGAGAAGGTGGGCAAGTCAGCGCAACTTGCCCAAGAGGGAGTGGATGGATTATTCAAAAAGACCTTTGGGGGCAGGGTGAGTGCACCCGTAATGCTCCATGACGTAATCCCATTGAGCATCAAATTTTTCCAACCACCTTACAATATCCTCATCGGTCATTTTTTCCTGTTCGTCCATTTTAGTTCCTCCTTCAAGTTTTTCTAGTCGCAGTGATAGCATATCTCCCTAGCTTTTGTCAATAGCACTTATTAAATATCCTTATTTCACAACACTTTTCCACCTTATAAAGCAAATGAAGGCACTGAAAACACACTCACAATTCCATCAAAACAGGTTCTAACGTTATACACTAACCCAATCATAACAAAAACGAACCCGGTATGTATACCGGGGATCGCTTTTTTATTTCTAGAAATAAATACCTACTGAATGGATCCCGCATCATGTGCGGGATAAATTTTGGCTCGCCAAAATTTACTTTACTGCGTCTTTCAAACCTTTTCCGGCGCGAAATTTTGGTACCGTTGTTGCTGGCACATGCACCTTTTCGCCCGTGCGCGGGTTGCGCGCTTCGCGTGCGGCTCTCTTTTTGGCAAGAAATACACCAAAACCGGCAACACTTACCTCGTCACCCTTTTTAAGGGAGTCGGCGATGGTATCAAAAACAGCGTCTACCGCGTCTTGAGCGGCATTTTTGGCCCCTCCGATCTTGTTTAATACGGCATCTGCGAGATCGCTCTTATTCATATGTGGTTGTTAAAACTTGTAATGCGGATAATAGAAGGCTCGACCAGCCATAGGGGTATTATACACTACCCTTATTTTTCAACAATATTTGACAATAAACGTGTGGATAGGGGAAACAGAGCGTATGGGAGTGGAAATTAGCGTCCCGATTTTGTAAACTTATTTCTATGAAGCGTGATTACGCTATATACCAAGTTGCCTTAAAGATTTTTCTGCAAAATGGCGGAGATGTATTGTTTTTAAAAGATGAAAATGGAAAATGGGATTTGCCTGGAGGAAGAATAGATAATGTAGAAAATAAAAAGCCGCTTGAGAAAATCCTCGCGCGCGAAGTTCGGGAGGAATTGGGCAAGGAAGTGAAATATGAATTGAAATTGCCAGCAGTACAGTTTCGAAGGTTTATATATTCTCGGAGTGTGTTTGGTTTCATTACTGTATATGAAGCGGTGTACAAAGGGGGATATATTAAAATCTCTCACGAACACACAAGTTTTGAGTGGCTTAATCCAAAAACATACCCATTTAGAAGAAATCAGTTTGGTAATGACAATGAAGAATATGAAGCATTAATGAAATATTTTGGAAGATAGCATGCACACTCATATAGAACTTATCGCCCGCGGTGTTATAATCCACGGTGGAAAAATTTTGCTCTGCAAAGGAAAAACGAAAGCTAATTTCTTTTTTCCCGGCGGGCATGTGGAGTTTGGAGAGGATAGCGCCGTCGCTTTGAAGCGGGAGTTGAAGGAAGAAATTGATGCTGGTGTTACAAGCGCGCGGTTTATTGGCGTTTGGGAGAATCAATTCATACAAGAAGGCATACAAAAACACGAGGTAAACATACTGTTTGAAGCGCGTCTTGCTTCTCCCGACATCAAGAACATGGAGGATCATATTGAAACCGTATGGGTGCCGCTTACGGAATTTAAAAAAGCTCGCGTACTGCCCGTTTCACTCAAAGAAAGGGTGACTCAATGGATGGAAGACGGACAAACCTTTTTTGGGAGTGGGAAAGATGGGATAAAAAGTTAATAAAAACCGATATGGATATCAAAATCATTAAAAGTCCAATAACAAAAGAAGAATTGAAACACGTTGCCAGTGAAGGATTCGGTGAGTTGGTAAAAGTTGTAGTTGATTTAGAGCAGGAAATTATGGCTGTGGGAGGAGAACTGCACGCAGATGAAGAAACATTGCTTATTGACCAAGAAGGTTCTCAACGCGAATATACATGGGGTATTAATATATACCCTGACAAAACAGGAGATGATTTTATTGAATATGATTCTATGGTTAATCTAAAACCATCATTTGGAAACCGTACCCGCAGTGTGGAAAACAAAGAGATTAGAGAACAAATTAAAAAAATAGTGGGGACATTAATACAAAAATGAAATGAAGCAATTCATGCACAAAGAGCTGGCAGAAGGGAGATGGTTTCAATTATCGCTGATGGAACAGTTGGGTAATATCGGCAGTGAAGTGGGGCGAGCTTTGCACGCGCAAGGAAAAGATGGGCACCGGTTTCACCAAGCGGTTGAGCGTGCTTTGGATCTTTTTGATTTAACATTGGAGGACAAACGATGGAGAGAACAAAAGCGCTTGCAGGAAATTAATCGTGCGCGCGAAGTGTTTTGCGACGCAGTATATGGTGGAAAACAATATAGGACCACGCTTGCTGATTTGGATGGATATTTTATGGAATTTGCGCTGGCTGCGAGAAGAAAATGAAATGTTGAAGAAGCTGGATTTTTCCGCTCATTTTGCTAGTCTTGAGAACATGAATGAACCCAACGCAAGGCAATGTTTTGCCACCGTGGATCGTTTCAGCACTGAAATACAACAAACCGAGAACAAATTTCATGCAGGATTGGTTTTTGATGTAAAGGTATTATTATGAAACAAGGCACTATTACAAAAGTGCTTAAGCACTATTTTACCAGCAAGCAATACGCTTCCGAAATTGAACGCGCATTGCGTGAATTTTTTGATATTCAACAAACCGGACCTTTAAAAGAATTAGTAATGAGCGAACAGGAGGATCAATTGTTCCAAGAATGGTTTTTATATGATTTTAAATTACAAAGCGGATTCACTCCGCTTGAATATTTCTATGCATCAAACCCATACCATCTTTCATCGGGCGATCTCGCGGTTTATAAGGATTTGCAGGAAAACGATTATGGATTATTTGAAGTAATGGATGTAGCGATTGATAAAGGAATTACTGTTAAAAATATGCAATCGAAAAGTGTAGTAATGGTGGTTGAGAGAAAAGCTTCTCATGAACTCAAGCCGGGTAATATAATAGTGGGACGTATTGGCACTGTGCAAGATCATAAGGAGTTGATAGGTGCTACGCCATTGGTATGGGATATTGAACTACTCGCGGGTGCGCGTGAATATTTTGCCAATACGAAAGACAAGCTTTCTCCCAAAGAGATGCGGCGTTTTGTATCAGCTATGCCTCCTAAAGATCAGAACGGATATATGGAATCTCCTTTCTATGAAATGGAAGAATGGTATGTTAAACATCCAGCCGAACTTGAAAAACAACTTCAGGACGCGCTTGTATCTTGTGGGATCGATGCGTTCGCAAGCGTTGCAACAATCAAACAATGGCTCCAGAACGAACAAGAAATTACCACACCCGTTGCTGTTTCTCTCCTTATAGGTTTAGTAAGAGATGATGTGAAGAAAGTTGCGATAGATAAGCTGATTCATCTCGTCAATTGCATGCATAACCTTACTCCTCAAAGAGATAAAGATGGAAAGACGCCTTTTGAATTACGGCAGGAAGGAATTACAGAAAAAGGAGATTATGTAATGGATGTTGTAGACCATGCCGCTTGGGCGCGTAACATGAATCAGGCTCAAATGTATATGAATCAAAGTAAATATAAAGAAGCCTTGCGGGAATTTGATTTGTGTTTTGAAAATCTTTTACATAATAAAACGACTACAAGAGAAATATACCGGCTTTATGCGAATAAGGCGGTGAGCAGTTTTGCGATAGGGCGCGCGGTGGAAGGTAAAAAATTATTGGAGCTGGCGCTCGATTTAAATCCATATTATGATTTTGCCAAGATGCAATTTGGACGATATAACCATGGAGAATACGATGACATGATACAAGCAGGGTTCTTTCAAGAGATGAAGCGTTCTTTAAAAGACAAAACACATCCCATGAACCGATGGGACATGGATGAAATCAGAGAAAAATGGAGCACGGAAGAAATTATGCATCAACTGGCGAATTGCGGCATTGCTGTTGAAAAAGAACAATTTGTGAAAGATGCGCGCGCGTTTGTTTCCATTGATGATTTTATAAAGGAGCTTATGTCCCCCAAGTATGCGGGCAAACCGGAAGATGAAGATTTTGTCTGGATTGCCGCATATGCATTGTGGAATAGATGGTGCTCTGATGTGTTGTGCATAGAAATACTTTCCGAAGATATTGAAAAGCTTGCGGATGTCGTATTTGCCGGGTACGGGGGAAAAAATCAAAAACCGATTGCGGAACATCTTGAACGTATGCGAATGTATGTGGAATTCAACAGGGTTATGCAATTAATAAAAAAATGGAAAGAACACGCATCCGAATATCTTGAGGACCGCGAGCTTCTCAAAGATTGCTTACTTGATATGATTGGCACATCTCTTGAAAAAGAAGCGCTGGAAGTGGCAAGCGCTTTCATGGAAAAAACAAATGCTGTCCAGTTCCACGCGGTGCTTCTTGCCGCGGTAGCTTGTCGTGAGAAAAATCCTTCAAAAACAACTGTCGCAAAACTTGTTTCAAAATATCTCTATGATTTCGAACCAGTGTATGATGTTGCACAAACACTTTGGCGTATGGACTACAAGGAACATGCTGTTGTATATTATGAAGCCGCTTTGAAGATCGTAGAGAAAAGAGATAAAGATCACGTATACGATCTTCCGGGATATGAGCAAGCTGAATACAGAACTATGTATGCCGATTATCAGACGATTTTTCAAGCGTTTCGGAAATTGTATAAAAAGACGGGGAATCAGATAAAACTCGCAGAGATAAAAAAGCACGCGGCGCTTGTAAGAAAGAGAAAACAAGATCTCACATATTCTCCTTATCAGGAAGCGCTACAGGAACGAATGGCAAAGAATATTGAGCGTTTTGAAGAGGAAAGATTTGAGAAAGATCCAGCAAACCGTTATTTTCAATTTTTAACACAATTCCATATTAACTTTAAAACAGAGGCTCTCACCA
>Ga0209542_10014122_pt1 | contig 13642 bp, 15 predicted proteins | sample RifCSPhighO2_01_FD_184028 | JGI IMG/M metagenome (GOLD analysis project Ga0209542, IMG submission 184028) | Soil microbial communities from Rifle, Colorado - Rifle CSP2_plank highO2_0.1 (SPAdes) (version 2) | ecosystem: Environmental > Terrestrial > Deep subsurface > Rock core/Sediment ...
GTGAAGCGCGCAGCATAGAAAACGCCGGCGCCAATGATAGCAAGCGCCAGAATACCGATGGCGATGATAAGAATTGGTCGTTTGTTTCGCATAGTCCAGAAACTAATCTTATTTTTTAGTATACCACAGCACAGCGCCAAAAATGAGAATTGTTATAACCAAACCGACAAGACGGCCTCCCGGCCTTAACCAATCTAGCAACTCCCCCCCGAAGAGAAGCGACAAAATCAGCGCGCTGATACCCATATATAAAAGGGCTTGCAAAATCAGTTTTAACATCTTTGGCAACTTCGGCAACTTTGCGCCACGCAGTAACGAACCGATAAGAAACTCCGGCCGCACGAAGTCAACGAAGGTCAGTTCCTTCTCGTCTTGCCCCTTCGGGGTCAGTTCTTGGCTGCTATCTTTACCGCTTGGATCCATACTGGGAGATTTTGCGCCAGCCCTCATTCCCTATATGGCATGCTTTTTACTTCGGCAACATGCGCCTCTACCTCCCGCTCGATCCACGCCTTGAGATACTCATTCGTGCGCCATCGGTCCAACCGCTGTATGGCCTTACCCTGTGCCGCGAGATCGATCACCGTCAAGCGAACCTTGTGGAGTTCTTCCTGGTAACGTCGGTCGATCTCCTGCATGCGACGCGCCTCCGCAAAGTCGGCCGCCTTCACCGCTCCCTCGCGCATCGTAGTGCCGCTCTCTTTTTTCGCTTCTCCGTAGCCATGGTGCTTTTGCCACCCCTCATAGCCGTACTGCTTCTGCCACGCCTCGCCCGCTCCCGCCTCGGTCGCGGAAAAAATCGCTCCGGCCGCCACCAGCACCATAATGCCGCGCTTGAGCGACGCGGGGACTTCGTTCAGCTTCGAGAGGACGCCCCCCATCATTGTCTGCTCATCCTGCTCGATTTTTCGACAAAACTCCGCGCGCTCCCGGCCTTCCTCATTTTCGGGAACCGATCCCATCCCCTCTCCGAATTGTGGGATTTCCTTGCTGTTCATGATGTTTCTTTTCTAGCTTAACGACTCCAAATGCGCTTTTTCCTTGGCGAGAAGTTCTTCCCAGCGAGCGCGATCGCGAGAGACGAGAATCTCCTCCTTCGCCCTCACGTTCTCGGCGATCTTTACGATATCCTCGGGCGATTCTTCAAAAAGCCGTACGAGAAAAACCATAATTTCCGTCGGAAGATGTTCCGCCCTCGAAATCCAGAAGGACTTATCTTCGTCGCTAAACAAAGCGAATCCGGAAATATGCTCTCGAAAACTCTTAAGAATGGGGCTGTTTTCATTCATGGATGCATCTTATCATTTTTCGATGTTCTTGATGATGCGCACGCGGTCGATCGAACGCGGCCCGACCGCCTCCACGTGAAAGCGAATATTGTCGACCTCGAACGCCGCGCCAGCTTCCGGGACTTCGCCGAATTTTTCGAGAAGAAAGCCGTTCACGCTTTTTTTGCTTTTGACCTCGGTGTTGAAAAACTGGTTGACATAGGCGACACGCGTCTGTCCGTGCACAAGAATCTCATTTTTACCGGTACGCTTGATAAGTTCCGGCGCCACATCCTTCTCGTCGATGATCTCTCCCACCAGCTCCTCGATGATGTCCTCGATGCCCACCACCCCCACCACGTTCCCGTAGTCCGAGATGACGACGGCAAGCTGGGCGCGTTTCTCGCGCATGTCCTTCAATAGGTCGTCGATCGGGCGCGACTCGGGAACGATCATGGCGTCCCAGGCAAAGTTTTTGACCGGCTGGTCCACTTCGCCGTTCGCGAGCGCGATGAGCAGGTTCCTCTGATGCACCACGCCGACGATATTGTTCACGTCGTTCTCGTAGACAGGCAGGCGCGAATGTTTTGCGGTTTTCACGACCTCCGCCAGCTCCGCCACCGTGCGGTTCCCGTCTATGAAATCCACAAGCGGCTTCGGCGTCATGATATCCGCCGCCGTTATGTCGTTGAAGCGGAAGATGGTCTGGATGAGGCGGTTTTCTTCATGCTCGATCGCGCCCTCCTTTTCCGCCACGCCTGCAAGGAACGCGATCTCTTCTTCCGAGGTCGTCTTCGGCACAGAGCCCAAGAACGGCCGGGTGATCTTTTGGATAAGCCAGGTGATCGGCGTGAAGATGCCGGAGAGCGCAAGTACCGCCGGAGCGGCGGCGAGCGCTACATGCTCGGCGTACCGCTCGCCCAGCCGTTTCGGGGCGATCTCGCCGAAGACCATCACCAAGAAGGTAAGCACGGCCGCGAAAGCTCCTACCCACTCCTCACCGAACACGCGGTCGGCGATGATACCGGTCATGACGCTGCCGAGGATGGTGATGAAGTTCGAGAGCGCGATGAGCGTGGTGATGGGACGCTCCATCGACTCTTTAAGCGGCAGGAGTATCTTGCCCAAGCGGTACTTGTCCGCCAGGAACTTGGCGCGATGAAGCGGCACCGAGTAGATGGCCGCCTCGGCCGCCGAAACAAGGGCGTCGAGAAACAGGAGGAGAAGTACGAACAGGATGAGGGTACTCATTCCCCCCTACTGTACCGGAAGACGGCGCCTATTTCAAAAGGCGCCCCGATGTACATCGGGGCGCCTTTTGTTTCCGCCCTTACTGAAGCTCGACGGTTGCGCCCACTCCCTCCAATTTCTGCTTGAACTCCTCCGCCTCCTCCTTTTTCACGCCCTCCTTCACCACCTTGGGCGCGGCATCCACAATGTCCTTCGCCTCCTTGAGGCCGAGACCGGTGATCTCGCGAACCGCCTTGATCACGTTGATCTTCTGGTCGCCTGCGGCTTTCAAGAGAACGTTCCAGGCCGTCTTTTCTTCGGCTTCGCCAGCGGCCGCTCCGCCGGCCGCCATCGGCATCGCCGCAGAGACGCCGAACTTCTCTTCCATCACTTTGATGAGTTCGGCAAGCTCGACCACCGTCAGCGTTTCGACTTTCGAGATAATGTCCTGAAGTTTGTCCATGGTACGTGTTCGATTTTAATTATTATTGTGCAGCGGCAAGCTTCTCCCGCCGACCAGAGAGTACGTAGAGAAGCACCCGAAGCGGAGCGGACAGCCCGCCCACCACCTGGGCAAGAAGCACATCGCGAGAGGGAAGCTTCCCGATCGCAATGACCGCGTTCGCGTCGAGGAACGCACGTTCCTTGGTGTCGTAGGCCCCGAGGACGGTCAACAGCTCCTTCCCTTGCGCTCGCGCCAACGCTTTCGAGAAACGGTAGACCGCCCCCGCAACGCCCGGGACGTCGCCGGCCGAGAACACCGTGCCGACTTGCGCCGCGAACTGGAGCGGATCGAAGTCGATCCCCGCCTCTTTGAGCGCGATCTTCAGGAGCCGCTTCTTTACCACCTTCATCGTTGCACCCTCTGCGCGCAGGTCCGCGCGAAGCTTTCGAAGCCCCTCGACAGACGTGCCGGTGAAATCAACAAAAACGAGCGTCCGGCTCTTTTTGAGCTCGACCGCGGCGTCCTGGATCTGTTTTGTTTTCTGAGCTTTTGTGAGTGGCATATTCCCCTTAAAAACAAAAATCACCGCGAAATCCGCAGCGACCTTTTCTACAAGGTAATTGATCCCTCGGCAGGATTTAAAGCCGCCATCACGACGACATACCTGCGGTCTGCGGTTACGAGGACAGCGTACCGCGCATCGGGAATCCCGTCAAGAAACCGGCGTCAGACGATGAGCGCCCAAAGTCCCATGAACCTTACCAGCGCCTCGCCCCAAACCAGCGCGATGCCTGCTGCAAGCAGAAGCGGAACGCCCAGCGTAGTGAGGGCTTCCCGAAGCGCAATAAGACGGGCGAGGGAGGCAAACACCACCGCCGCGAAGACAAGAGGAAGAAAGACAACAAAACCGGGCCAACCCGCGATGAGCGCCGCAAAAAAACCGAGCTCGGTCTCCCCTTCGTCGAAAAAACGCGCGTTGCGCCGCTTCAGTATCCGCAGGAAGAGGTAGAAAGCCGCGGCGACCAGGATCGTAAGAAGCGGATTGAGCCAAAACCTGCCCCACGAATAGACGAGAAAATATCCGAATGAGCTTTCCGTAAGATGCGGGATAGCGCTTAAGAGCGTCTGCGCCTTATCGCCTGCGGGAAGCGTAAGCAGCATCTTGGTAAGATCGTTCTCCGTCCAAAGAAAAAACTGACCGACGGATGCAAGCGCGGCGTAGAACAGCCGCCCCCCCAGTACTGCCCACGCGAGCGCAAGGAACGTTTCCCGCGCCGGCCACATCCTCGCGCGAGGAAGAAAATAGAAAATCGCTCCGGCGCAGTAGGCAGCCGGAAGAAATAATGTCGGTCCCCAGTCAAGAATCAGGATAAGCAGGGACATGGGATGGAGCGGGATACCAGAATCGAACTGGCGTCTCTTGCTTGGGAAGCAAGCGTACTACCACTGTACTAATCCCGCGAAGATTCTCGTTATTCTGACACAACACCGCCGTTGTTCCAAGAAAATCCTGGTATGAGCAGGGTAACCCGCGCGGCCTGCTTTGCGGCGAGGAGCCACGCATCAAGCTCCTGCTGCTCCAAAAAGAGACGGCCCTCGAGGATCTCGCGCTCTGCCTGAGGAACGAGCAGGTACCGCCGCGCCCCTTCGCTCGTGAGCCCATAAAGTGTCAGGGCCGCGCTCGGAAAATCAGGGTCCTTAAGCGCCTCTCTGATCTTATTCTCCACGACCGCGCCGAGTTCCTTGGGCTCGCGGCGCAGCAGTTCCTCATGGACCAGCGCTTCTTCGACAAGCCCTTCGAGCACCGCCCGCCGAAGCTCGCGGCGCTCGGCCGCGCCGAACGCGGCCGCGTCTGCGTACGTGGCAAGCGCGCTCCGGTAATACGAGAGCGCGGCAGAATATTTGCTCCCGTACATCTCGTTCGAGATGGTCGTGCCGTTCACGAGCACTACGGGGTAGGCGCCTCGAAGGACCGCGTAGGCGGCGGCAGCCCCCACCACCGCAAGAGAAAGCACTATGATGGTTCGTTTCCCCATAGGAAGCGGCGCGTTACCGTTTAGGCACCACGATGATGAGCTCCTCTCCGGGCGACTTGTAGTTGAACCGGGCGCGAAGCTCTTTTTCGAGATTGTCCGGGTTCGCGTAGTACAAAATGTCCGCCTGAAGCTTTATGTTCTCTTCCTCAACCGCACGCAGCTCTCCGGCGACGGACGAGAGCTTTGCCGCCGCCTCGTTGCGCCGCGCGTTCAGGCCAAAAAGCTGCATGCCGATCGCGAGCAGAACGAAAAGCGCCAACGCCAGGAATATCTTTTTCATGGAACATTCCGTCTTGCCTATTTCCCGGGAGCGTGATTAGAATGGGGCAGCACACTTCCATTTTACCTATTTAGCGTACAAGGAGGAACCTATGGACTTCCGGACGCTCCCCGACTATCGCGGCCACAAGCTGGTGGCCATGATCCATGACGAGCAGACGGGGCTCCACGGCTTCATCGCGATCCACAACGACGTGCTCGGCCCCGCCCTCGGCGGGACGCGCATGTACCCCTACCCGAACGACCTCGCGGCCGTCACGGACGTCCTCCGGCTCTCCCGCGGCATGACCTACAAGGCCGCGCTCGCCGGGGTGAAGTTCGGCGGCGGCAAGGCGGTCCTCGTCGGCGATCCCAAGAAGGACAAGAACGAGGCCTACCTCCGCGCCTACGGCAGGCGCCTGAATTACCTGAACGGCGCCTTCCTCACCGGCGAGGACGTGGGCATCGCGGTCGCGGACATCGAGATCGTGGCCAAGGAGACGCCCTACGTGAACGGCCGCTCCGAGGGGCTCCACGACGGCGTGAAGGGCTCGGGCGATCCGTCGCCCGTGACCGCGCGCGGCGTGCTCCACGGCATCCGCGCCGCCCTCGAGACCATCTTCGGGAACGACACGGTCACCGGCCGCTCCTTCGCCATCCAGGGTCTCGGCAAGGTGGGCTTCCGCCTCGCGCGTCTGCTTCACGAGCAGGGCGCGCGGCTCATCGTCGCCGACGTCGACGACCACATGGTCGAGCGGGCCCTGACCGAGTTCCGCGGCTCCGAGGCCGTGGAGCCGGAGGAGATCCATCGCCAGCAGGTCGACGTCTACTCGCCCTGCGCCTTGGGCGCGGTCCTGAACGACCGGACGCTCCCGGAGCTCCAGTGCCGCATCGTGGCCGGCGCGGCGAACAACCAGCTCGCCACCCCGGCCCACGGCGATACCCTCTTCTCGCAGGGCATCCTCTACGCGCCCGACTACGCCATCAACGCCGGCGGCCTCGTGAACGTCACGGACGAGCTCGAGCCCGGCGGCTACGACCGCGAGCGCGCGCTCCGGAAGGTGGCGCACATCTACGGCACGCTCAAGAACGTCTTCGAGCGGAGCGCCCGCGAACAGGTCCCCACCTACCTTGTGGCGGATCGGATGGCGGACGAGATCCTCGCCGCCGCGGAGGAGCTCAAGAGCCGCATGCGGCGCGCGAGTTCTCTCTGAAAGACGGACATTACGGCGTCCCGCCTCTGGCGGGACGCTATTTCTTTAAGAGCTCTTTGAACACTCCCGGCGGCAGTTCGACTCTGCCGCTCTGCTTCAAACGCTCCTTGCCGCGCTTCTGTTTTTTCCAGAGCTTCATTTTGCGGGTACGATCGCCGCCGTACAGGTAGCCCGTCACGTCCTTTCTCTGCGCTGGGATCGTTTCGCGCGCAATGATGCGGCCGCGCACCTTGGCCTGAAGCGCCTGCGCGAACTGCTGTTTCGGCAGAAGATCTTTAAGCCGCTCTACCATGGTGCGCCCTTCGTGCTCCGCCTCGTCCTCCGCCACGATGCGGGTGAGACCCGGCACCACCTCGTTCGCCACAAGGACCTCAAGCTTCGTCACGTCGCCCGGCGCATCCTCCACGAGCTCGTAGTTCAGCGAGGCAAAGCCCCCAGAGAGCGATTTCAGGTTATCGTCGAAGTCGCGAATGAGATCCGCAAGCGGCATCCGCGAACGCACCATTACGCTGTGCGCGAAGGTTTCGGTGCGGATATCGCTCATATGGAACTTCTCCTTGAGGCGGAGGACGTCGCCGAGATAGCTGGGCGGCGTAAGGACCTCCACGTTTACCATCGGCTGGAGCACCTGGTCGGGATTGTCCGGAAAATCCTTGGGATGCTTTACGGTCCGCCATGCGGTCCCCTCCTTTACGCGGTAGGTCACCGACGGAAAGCTGTTCACGGTTTTGAGACCGAACTCGCGCACAAGACGCTCCGCAACGATCTCGAAGTGCAGGCGGCCCAAAAAACCGCAGGCGAAGCCCCGCCCCAGGACCTCGCTCACCTCCGGCTCGAACTGAAGCGCGGAGTCGCTTAACTTCAGCTCCTCAAGCGCGCGCTTCAGGTCGTCATGGTCGCTCTCCTCCGCCGGGTAAAACGCGACGAAGACCACCGGGCGCGGCTCCTCGTAGCCCGGCAGGACCTCGCCGCCGACGAGCGAAGCCATTGTGTCGCCGATCCTTATCTTCCCGGGCTCCTTAATGCCCGTTGCGATGTAGCCGATATCGCCGGGATAGAGCGCGTCGGTCGGCTGGAGTTCGGGATGGAAATAGCCCACTTCTTTCACCTTGCACCGTTCTCCGGCGGCGATAAGCGCGGATTCCTCCCCTGCCTTAAAGACCCCGCCCGTAACGCGCACGAATGCGATCGCGCCTTTGTGGTCGTCGTAGCGCGAGTCGAATATGAGCGCCTGTTTGGCGCCATTCTCCGCATTCGGCGGCGGCACGCGGCGAACGATGGTACGGAGCAATTCCGGAACCCCTTCCCCCGTCTTTCCCGAGACGCGCAGAATGTCGTCCGGCGAACATTCGAGAAGCGTCGCAAGGTCCAAGATCACGTCGTCCTGCGCCGGCGGCTTAAGATCGATCTTGTTCACCGCGCCGATAACGACAAGGCCCGCTTTTTTGGCATTATGAAAATTGGCGAGGGTCTGCGCCTGGATGCCCTGTGTTGCGTCGACCAGAAGCACCGCCCCTTCGACGGCCGTAAGCGCGCGCGAAACCTCGTAGCCGAAGTCGCTGTGCCCGGGCGTGTCGATGAGGTTCAGGACGAACCGCTCGCCGGCGGACGGCGCGTATTCCATGCGCACCGGCGCCATCTTGATGGTGATGCCGCGCTCGCGCTCGAGCTCCATCTGGTCGAGATATTGCGGCTTCATGCGCCGCGCCTCGACGGTTTTTGTGGCCTCAAGCAGCCGGTCGGCAAGGGTCGACTTTCCGTGGTCGATGTGGGCGATTATTACAAAGTTACGGATATTCTGCATTGCCGGGCAAGCATACCGTACCCAACTCCGCTCATCAAATCTTCTTGAGCGTAAGCGTCGTCATCACGCGCTTCGGCGGGTCCTCGGATTCGTAAACGTACCGCGTGTCGTTTGCCTCCCGCCAGATGTAACCGGGTGGCGCTTCAAGCTCGTAGCGGATGCGCTCGCGCACGCCACTTTGCTGCTCCAAGATCACCGCGAATTCTCCGCCGTCCGCGAGCGGCATCGGCACGGGATTCTCGTACCGCGCGCGGAGCGTGCCGGTCGTCCCCGCTTTCACGGTGAACCACGCCCCGATCGCCTTCTTGCCGCTCTCGCGTTCGTTCGCTTCAAGCCGGACCACATCGGGATCCGCGCGGTAGCCGTTCTTTTCGTAGTTGATCGGAGCGCGTACGGTCTTCGGCGTATCGCCCGTAAGAGAAACCAATTTGACGTCCGGCGCGACGAGAAGACGCAGGTAGTTCTGGTTCGTCGCGCGGTACCAGCTGTAGCGCGCGTTCGCTCCGGTATGGGTCCGCTTCACCGTCACGTCCGTCTTCACCATGCCCTGAACATCGATGGCGCTTCGCACGGCAACCTCTTGCCGCATGTAGATGTCGGTCTTTCCGCCGGCGACGTTCCCGTTCACGACGGCAAGATAGTCGCCGAAGAACGGCTGGGGCAGGTCGGCTGCGGCGCCCGCGAGTCCGTGCGCCAGAAAGAAGTTCTGCAGCGAGAGGTCACGGAAGTAAAACGTGATGTCGCCATGCTCGAGATGCGCGGCGATCCGCAGGGCCAGAGCGCGCTTCCCCGCATCATCGAGCGCGCCGAGGCGATCGAGAATGATCGGCGTGGCATCGCGAAGGATGCGCTTCGGCTCCCCCACACGCTTCGACTCCCCCGCCTCCACCTCCTTCTGGACCTCCTCGAGGAAGTTCCCGGCGTCGAGCGTGAGCTTGTATTCCGGAAGCTCGACGGGGCCGACAAGCTCGAGCACCGACTCGATGACGTCCGTGTTGACCGCGATCGCGCCCTCGAAGACGACGCCGCGCTCCTTGTACATTTTTGAAGCCTCGAGAAAACCGATGACCTTTTGGGCCGAGGTCGGAAAGTCGAAGAACCAGTTCGCGTCGCGCGCGCCCCAGCTCGTCGTAATGGCCTGGAGCGGTTTCGGCGGGATCACCTTCTCATCAAGCTGGCCGTCCGGGTCGTAGATGTCGCGTACGTCGAGCCCTTTCATCGCGCCCCGCTCGACCGTCACATCCGCATAACTGCCGATGAAGCCGCCGCCGGGCCGCATCTCGGAAGGATTCTGGAAAAAGAGAGCGACGTGCCGCTCCCCGGGAGCGCCGAGAAGCGCAAGAACGCCATCCATGAATTCCTCGGTGCGCAGGAACTCCGTGTTCCATTCCAGATAATTGTCCGGGATGGGAAGGGCGACGAACGATTCGAGGTCGCTTGAGAGCGCGGTGAGCTCCTCTCCCAGCTTCCGTATCTTCTCCGCGTTCGCGCGCACACTCTCCAATTCCCCAAGGAGCTTGCCTCCCTCGCCGGAGGTGAAGTAGGCAACGCCGTTCGCCTTAAGCTCCTCCGCGCTTCCCGCGATCTCGATCGCGGAGCGGGTCAGCGCCTCGACGAGCCGGAAAGCGCGCGGAAAGCGCTCAAGCGTCGGCCATATCTTTCCCCCGACCTCGGCGACGCTCCAGATGCCGTACTGCTCCCCGCGGTCGCGGATGTCCTTGAGCTCCTTGTCGGCGGACTCCAGCGAGCGCTTGGCCTCGCCGGGGTTGAGCTCGGTAAAAAACCGCACGGAGTCCTTAAAGGCCTCGACGGCGGCGCCCATTGAGGCGAGAGCGCCTCCTTTCTCGCTATAAAGGAGGCCTCCATACACGCCGATGCCGAGAAGCAAGGCCAGAAGAGCGAGGAGCGCAATGCGGCCTGTCCGGAAGCGTGTGCGGGTGCGGGGTGGCGGCGCCGATTCGATGCGGACGCCCCTGCCGAACGCCGACCGCGGCGAGGGCGTCCGTTTCGGCGGCGTGGAGATGCCGTGCCTGCCGGCAGGCAGGCGCCGCCCGCCTGCGGGCGGCTTGATGTCGGACAGCACGCCCGAAATGTTCTTTTTTGGTATGCGCGGCATGACAGCTTCCCTACGATTCTACACGAGCTCGGCGAAAATTTTCCGCATCTCCCCGGCCACGCGCGGCCAGCGGAACCGTTCCGCATTCTCGAACCCTTTGCGTATCGCCTCGTTCCGCGCGGCTGGGTCGGAGAGCAGCGAATGCGCGGCATCCGCGATCTCCTCTACCCGCCATGGATCCGCGAGCGACGCCCCTCCGGGGAGCGGAGAGAAGACCTCGGGCAATGAGGTGCGGTTCGAGACGACTACCGGCGTGCCGCATGCCTGCGCCTCAAGCGGCGGAAAGCCGAATCCCTCGAAGAACGAGGGGTAGACGAAAAGCGATGCGGCGGCATAGAGAAGCGGCCGTTCTTCGTTCCGTACTTGGCCGAAGAACCTGATGTCATCGCGGAAGGCGGAGTTCTGCGCTTCTTCCAAGATCTCGCCGTAGAGCCAGCCCCGGGGACCCGCAAGCACGAGTTCGAGCCCGGCGAACCCTTCCTCGCGCTTGAGGAGATTGAACGCGCGTATCACGGCGCGAAGGTTTTTGCGCGGCTCGATGGTGCCGAGATACAGAAGGAACGGCCGCTTCAAGTCGCGGTTCCGCCGAAACTCCGCGACCTTGGCCTCATCCTGCCTGCAGAAAAGATCGTTCACGCCGGAGTGGACCACGCTGACCCGCTCCGCGGGGATGCCCAAAAGGTCCACGAGATCGCTTTTGGTGAACTCCGAAACGGCTACGATGCGGTCGGCGCGAAGCGCCTGGCGGCGATAGTCCTGGAGCCAGTGCCAGAGCCGATGGCGAGCCCTGAAAAAGTCGGGACGGTGAAGGAACGAGAGGTCGTGAAAGGTTATGACGCGCGGGGCTCGCGTCCGGGGCAGGATGTTGAAGTGCGGGCTGAACACGACATCGGGCAGGAAATCGCGCTCGATGTCCGGAACGCGGAGCGTGCCCTGCCCGCCGGCAGGCAGGCGCGAGAGAAGGTCGAAGAGCTTGTTCGGCATCCTCCGGTCGATTACCGTAACGCTCGGCTCCCTAAGCCAGCGCTCGGGAAGCGGCGCCTTCTTGAGGCCGTTGTAGAAAAGACCAAGCTCGTTGTTGCCCTCGTGAAGCAGAGCATCGATGAGCGAACGGGCATACTCCTCGATGCCGGAGGTCTTACCGCGGCTCAGAAGTCGCACGTCTATCAGGATTCTCATACTGCAGTGGGGTCGGAGAAGACGATCGCGACCGTCTTCCCGATGATCTTGAGATCGGCAAGAAGAGAGGGGTTCCTCACATAGCGGCTATCGAGCTCGAGTTCCCTAAGAAACGGCAAACTTGAAGCGCCGTTCACCTGTGAAAGCCCCGTCACGCCCGCCTTCGCGAGGAGCAGATGCTGGTGCTCGCCAGGATAGTGGATCACCTCCTCCGGTTCGTGCGGCCGCGGCCCTACGAGCGCCAGTTCCCCCGTAAGGACGTTCACGAGCTGCGGAAACTCGTCGATGCGGAACTTCCGGAGCACTTTGCCGCTTCTCGTGAGCCGCGGATCGTTCTTGATCTTGAAGAACGGCCCGTCCCGCCGTTCGTTCAGGTGCGCGAGGGTCGGCTTCATCGCGTGCGCGCCGTGCATCATTGAACGGAACTTGTATACTTTTATCACCTTTCCCTTGCTCACGCGGGAGAGCTTCACCAGAACCGGCCCCGGAGACTCCCAGAGGATCGCCGCGGCGATCAAAGGAACGAAGGGCGAGATCGCGAGAAGCCCCAGTGACGCGCCGGCGATGTCGAGAATGCGTTTCAGGAAGACGTGAATCACACTACAATTATAGGTATGCGGGTGGCCCTAGTCCACGACTATCTCAATCAGTACGGGGGCGCGGAGCGCGTGCTTGAGGTACTCGCCGAGATGTTCCCGAAAGCGCCCATCTATACGCTCCTCTATGACGAGGAGAAAACTTACGGACGCTTCAAGGGGCGCGTGCGGAAGACGAGCTTTCTTGACCACCCGTTCGTTTCGCGGCGGCACCGTCTTTTCATTCCCCTCCTCCCCTTGGCCGCCTCGCGGCTCCGCCTTCCCGACGCGTACGACCTTGTCGTCTCCTCGACCGCCGGCTATGCGAAAGGCGTTTCCTATGGAAACGTGAGGCACGTTGCCTACTGCCACACGCCGCTCCGCTATGCTTGGGAACCGGACTATCTTACGGCCAAACTCGGCACGAACCCCGCGGTGCGCGCCGCGCTTGCGCCGCTCCTCTGGTATCTGCGCCGCTGGGACTATCGCGCCGGCCAGAAGCCGAACATTGTTATCGCGAACTCGCGTTTCATCGCGGAGAAGATCCGCCGCGCCTACGGCCGCGAGGCGGAGGTGGTGCACCCGCCGGTGGATACCGCGGTCTTCTATCCCGACGCGAGCGTACGGCGCGGCGACCGGTATCTGGCCGCCGGGCGGATGCTCCACTACAAGCGCTTCGATCTTGTGATCGACGCGTTTAACAAGCTTGGCCTGCCGCTTACGATCGTGGGCGACGGGCCGGAACGCGCGGCGCTGAAGCGACGCGCCAGCTCCACGATCGAGTTCCTGCCCTTCGTCCCGGATACCGCCGAGCTTCGCCGTCTCTACTCCTCCGCAAAAGCGCTTATCTTTCCCCAAGTCGAGGACTTCGGCCTCGTAGCCGCGGAGGCGCTCGCCTGCGGCACGCCCGTCATCGCCTACGATGCCGGCGGCGCGAAAGAGATCGTGGCGGACGGCCGGAACGGCGTCCTCTTCCCCGAGCAGACGGCCGAAGCGCTCATCGCCGCGGTGCATCACTTCGAAACATTGCGGTTCGATCCGGCCGCTACAGCCGCATCGGCAGAAAAATTCTCGAAAGAAACGTTCGTAAAGCGGATGGGCGCCATCGTTGCAGGATTGACGTCATAACGGAGCGCTGGTACGCTTCGGTCAGCAATTCCATTCCACCATAAGGAGCGGAGCGATGATGATGCTTCTCGCGAACGCGTTCGCGTACGGCGGGATGATCGTCTCTCTCGCCGGCGTCAGGGCCAAACGCGACATCCAGAAGTGGTGCTTCTTCATCGGGCCCCTTCTTCTCATGACGGGCGCCTACCTTTTCGGCAACACGGTGTTCATTCTGCTTCAGGCGGTGATCGTGCTCGCCGGCTTGGGCGGCGTCCTGAACCTGAAGCCAGCGCTCCTGTCGTGGCTCACCATGCTCTCCGCCACCGCGGCGCTCGCCGTTCTCTGGCAGAGCGGACTCGTCCAAGCGGACTGGGGACTCACGGGACCGGTCGGCCTCGCTCTCGTCGCCC
>Ga0209542_10014123_pt1 | contig 13642 bp, 13 predicted proteins | sample RifCSPhighO2_01_FD_184028 | JGI IMG/M metagenome (GOLD analysis project Ga0209542, IMG submission 184028) | Soil microbial communities from Rifle, Colorado - Rifle CSP2_plank highO2_0.1 (SPAdes) (version 2) | ecosystem: Environmental > Terrestrial > Deep subsurface > Rock core/Sediment ...
TGCAAGGGAAAAGGGGATATTAAGCCTTTTGGCAACTGCAAATGTAAGAGGTCCTCCGCCTCGGTCAGCCTGGCTAACTAAAACTTCAATATCCTTAAAATCAACCTTATCAACGATCAGATCGGCAATGTCATCAATAAACTCGGGTAAAACCGGAGGATTATAGTCAGTCAAAGGGAAAAGTACGTATGGGTATTTATCTTTATCTCCAATAGATTGTAAACCGTCAAAATATTTGGCTACCTTAGTTAGTTTCGACTCGAAGTTCATTTATGTAAACTAAAAAAACTTCCCTTTTGGAGGAAGTCCCTTAAGTTATATTTACATCAATAGGTTATTTTGTCAATACAATCCTTATTGGACATATTTTTATAAAACGAACTATAATGCACTATAGAAGATCGTGATCTTTTATCTTAAATTAAGGAACTAATTATTTTAGTTTTCAATAGGTAGGTCAACATCTTTATGGAACTTTCTGTGTACTTCCTTTAGCTGTCTATTTGTGACATGTGTATAAATTTGGGTAGTTGACACGTTAGAATGCCCAAGAAGTTCTTGTACGGACCTTAAGTCGGCCCCTTCTCTTAATAAACCCGTTGCAAATGTATGTCTAAGTGTGTGGGGGGTTGCGTCAATGGCAATTCCTGCTCGAGTAGCATATTTTTTCACCAGTCTTTGCACACTTCTAACAGTCAGCCGTAATGATTCTCCTTCAAAGTCATCGGGTATCATTCTTTTTCCACTGTAGCGCAGGAATAGGGGGCTAAAAGAATCATGTCTTGTCGCTAAATATCTTTTCAACCATTCCTTCGCTGAAGCACTTAAATAAACTATACGAACTTTCCTGCCTTTTCCTAAAACGCTGAATTCTCCGGTATTTAAATTAATATCTCCTACATCAAGCTTTACAAGCTCGCTGACACGTAAACCTGTGCTGAATAGAGTCTCCAGTATTGCGCGGTCGCGTAAACCCGACCTTTTATTCAAATCCTGAACCTCAAACAGTTTTTTCATCTGTTCGTCATCCAAAACCTTAGGTATGCGTTCTTCGGCTTTCCCAAGAATTATCTGGTCGGGAGACATGAGCTCCAGATCTTCCTCCACGACTAAAAACTTTAAAAATGATCTTATTGCCACTAAAAACGTTTTCTGTGTGGATCTTTTAAATTCCTGATTAGATTTAAAACTTATTCGTCTGTTTAACTCCAAACGATATTTTTTAATTAATTCATAATCTATAGCAGATAATGAAATGGCATCCTTTTTCAAATAAGATTTAGTCCAGTCAAGAAAATCCATCAAATAAAAGTGATACATTTTAATTGTGTTTTGAGATAGGTTTCTTTCAATTTCACAATATTCCAAATATTTCAGGATTGCTTCTTCTAAATTAGAACTTAAAGAAAGTTTACTCATCTTAAGTCATTCTACATCATGTTGTATAAGTAACACAAAGCGGTCTCGGGTTCAGCCTTAAAAATCTTGGTAACAAACCATTGAAATAATCAGTTTACAAATAAAAATCGATCCTAGGGCATTTTAGAGGCTTGTCTACTTTTTTTGCTTTTACTGTGCGACGTTTTAGGGTTCAACCTTTCAATTTCTTTTAAAATAGCGTGTATTTTCGCTGTAACCATGAACTCACGCTCCACCCAGTAGTCATAAGCAAAGTTTTCCCTCAAATCATTATTGTCACGTGCGGTCAAACCTTTCTCCAAAGTTATTTCTTCTCGTTCTTTTTGCAGTTTTATCAGTTGTTTTCTTAATAAATCAACTACGGACATAGGGGATTGTTGGCACTATAACACAAAATTACCGAAGACCTAATAGGAAGAACGACAAAAAGTATACGTATAAAATAAAAGGGGATAATAAAAAAAGAAATTAAATATGTAATTAATTTTTTTATATTAAATATATTTATTAAAATAAATATTTAAAATTAAAAATTCCAAACATTATAATGAAAGGGAAGAAGGATAGTTTCGATATTTGAGACGACGTATAATGTATGTTTAACGACGTTATGTGAGTACAAAACGTGTGGAACAAATAATAAACCAAGTTTAACCTTAATAGGGAGTTACATATTTTAAAATAAAAAATAAACACCGAAATAAATAATTTATAAATAAATAATTCAATAAAATAATTGAATATTAAATAAAATAATAAATGTAATGACTCAAAACCTCCGGCTTACGTTATTATTGAATTATTACACGAAAGGTATACTTATCCACATCCGCGCCACCCCACTCCGCTAATAGTGTGACAATCCTCCTGATTTCCATGTATGATATACCTACATTTGACCCCTACAACAACAATATATGGGTACTATATGTCTTAGATCTAATGTATTTTTTAACTTAATATTACAACTTACGTTGGTATATTATAACCTGCATTGTAATATTAATATGACAATCGCACCCCATAGCCTAAAACAATTTAGCATCCACAACCCTATAGTGCAAAAGCTTTTCATGAAATGTGGGATTTATTCGTTCCCTACTCCCCTACATTAATATCAAAAACATATCTATAGGAAATTAAATTACGGTTTATAAATTAATAAAATTAAAAAGAAAATTATTGAGAGAACAAAGTATTCAGCAACAAATTTAAAAGTCAGGGTGTTTTTTAAATGCCCCTGAACATAATTCACTCCAAAGATCAGAAAAGTAGCCACAAATAACGCCCTTAAAAAGGACTCCGTGGGTACAAAAGAGACAGTTATGCTGCAAATAAAGCCTAAAAATGTCATAAAAAGAATTAACAGCCACTTCTCCCCTATACCTATTTGTTTCACTTCCCTATCCAACTGAAGGGCCCAAAGATGGTGCGAAAAAAGAAAGAAAATTGAAAGGGAAACTACAATACCTTGAAAAAATGCATTCAATGGCATTTTAAATACTCCAGCCAAATACGGAATCGCTACTATTACTAGCAGTATCTGGTTCCACGTAACTGCTGCTCTGTATAAAGGTATTAATTCTTTCTTTTCTTCCACAACCATAAATACGTTATTAATAAGTAATACCACATAAAAAACAAAGGAAAATACTACCGCCGCCATTATTTTTAAAGGATCTCCTAAGTTCGGAAAATATATTATGGATAACATCATTCCAACAACTAAATGCATTGGTATTAAAAGGTTATAATACACATTTCTGATCTCAATATTAGGATACTGGGAAATCAAAGTTCCTACTGAAACCAAAACCAAAGCAATCATAAAAATATTGAATTTATTATCATCCGAGGAAAAAGAGAACCAAAAAAACACTGCTCCCATCAAAAATGAGTGAATCAAATATTTGTGTTTCTTTTCTAATTTAAACGGCAAAGTCATTTAATTTTTAATATATGGCACAAAGAAATTGCTACCGCATCGTTAGCATCATCAGATTTAATAATTTCTTTCAGCTTTAAATACTTCTTCACAGCTTCCTGAACCACTTTTTTATCAGATCTTCCATATCCGGTCAGAGCTAATTTAGCCTCTAATGCTGTATATTCAAAAACATGCATTTTCCTGTTAGCGGCAATCAAAAGAGATACACCCCTCGCCTGCCCGACATTTATAGCTGTTTTTGCATTTGTATTAAAAAACAGCTTTTCGATTACCATTATATTGGGAGAATGCTTTTTTGCTATAGAATCGAGCTCCCTAAATAACATTCTCAGCCTTTTATGCATCTCTGTTTCTGGAGGGGTTTGGATAACTGAGTGATCTATCAAGTTCAGTTTATTATTCTCTGTCAAATCTATTATTGAGTAACCTGTTCTCGCTGTACCCGGGTCAATACCTAAAATAATCATAATTCATTTTATCACGGCTAATTGTTTACCAATTTAAAGTTATAAAACACCTCTTGAACATCATCATTATTATCAAATTCCGATAGCATCTGTTCTAGTTTATCTTTAGTTTTTGGGTTTAATATTTCAGCATAAAAACTCGGATTTTTAGGATTAGGAGAAAAAATATAGGCTGTTGAACCGACCCCTCCCAGAGATCCGTCATACCTCGCAAAAACATTCCTCATTTCGCTTGCAGTTCTGTTCCTGTTATCGGTCAACACTTTAACCATAAAGGCCACTCCTTCCGGGCCGAAGCCCTCGTATGTTATCTCCTCATAACTTCCGAAATCCAGCCTTCCCAGACCTTTGTCTATGGCCTTCTGGATATTTTCTTTCGGCATTCGGGCTTCTTTAGCCTTCTCTATAGCCAAACGTAATGAGGGATTGGAATCGGGGTCTCCTCCACCCTGTTTTGCCGCTACTGTTAATAACCTGCTGACTTTGGTAAAAGCCGCGCTTTTTTTAGCATCTTCCGTCGCTTTATCCCTTTTTGTAGTTGCCCAATGTGAATGTCCGCTCATACGCTGAATATCATAACAGTTTAAATATAACGGTTCAACATAATACCACTGTTTTTCCTGTAATAATTATAAATATTGACATTCACCCTAAAACTGATATCCTCACCATCATGCAAAACGGATTGCCCTTCTTAACAAAGAAGGCTATAGATGCCGCCCTGAGCTCAAAATGGAAAGAAGCTGTAAGCTTAAATCTTCAAATATTAGAAAAAGACCCTTCAAGCACAGACGCAAAAATTCGCTTGGGCAGAGCTTATATCCAAACAGGCGAATTCAACAGAGCCAAAAAAATATTTAAAGAAGTATTGGAAGGTGATCCCATAAATCCAGTGGCACTTAAAAATTACTCCCTGGCATCGCAAAAAAAGAGTGAAAAAAACCATATAACTTCAGCGGACCCAAAGTCACTTCTAAAAGAACCCGGCACAACGGCAGAAGCTACAATTGAAATTACGGCCAAAAGAATCACCGCCTCCGACTTTTCGCCCGGCGAACCTCTAATTTTAAAAATCGACAAAAGAACGGTCAGTCTAATAAAAATGAAGAGAGACGAAAGAATTGTTTTAGGCATTTTGAATAAAGACTTTATTATTAAATTAAATGGGGCTAAACAAAAAGGTGCGGAGGCAAGCGCAAATTTTGTTAACGGAACGGGCAAAATTATAAAAATCTTAATAAAATGCAGCCTGCCGATATTTAAATCAGAGAGACAGGACGTAAGGCCGTATATTAAAAAAGGATCTATAGACGAACCTGAACTGGAAATGATCGAAACCGCTGAAGAAACTATATAACTACTCTATCTCAAATCTTCTTCATCACTGACATTATAAGTTACGCCTTCAGTGCCCGGCTGCAAGGGTTTTCCTTGAACTGGTTTAGGTTCTAATGTTTTCGGAGCCTGAGAAACTTGCGAACTCTTAAAAACCTGCGGTCTATTTCTACTTTTGGGCTTCCTACTTTCAACGCTTCGGGGTTTATCTTTCCTTTCTTCTACTTTTACTCTATCGTTAACCTGTTTATTTTCATTAACTTTTTGTGGTTGAATAGCCAGTGGAGCTTTTTGAGTAATTATTTTATCCAGGGTGGCGAAAGGTACCTCTAGGACGCCTTCCGGTATTAGTACAATCGCCTCATCATTTATCTCCGCCCTACTAAATTCCGCAGCATTATCCGAAATTTTATATGAACCGGAATCGGTCAAAATATACCAGCTGCCTTCTTTTTTATTTAATATTCCTTCGATTCTCTTTCGGGGGGCTTTTTCAATCTGCTTAAACATTGTTTTCCCTTCTTCTTCCACCATTTTTAAAAGATCACCGTAAACAAGACGGGATTTTGCAGCGTAATTAGCAGGAACCTCGTACTTTTGACCGTCTTGAGTTACCAAATATGTTCCGTCAAAAACACCTTCTATTCCTGGAAGCTGTTTGTATGTTTCGGATTTAATTTCCTCTATTTGCCTTATTATCCTCCTGGCGTCACGCAATTCTCTATCCGCGTTATCCAAATGGTCCAGCAGCTGTGCAATTATTTGTTGACTGATATCTGTCATATAACCTCCTTTTTAACTTAACGGTGCTTGATAAACTTGATCAGGAACACCTTCTTGGCTTTTTTTGTCCTTTATTTCCTGTGCTATAGCCAAACCTTTATCAAATTTAGTTTCCACCCATTTATTTATTTTAGCCTCCACCACTTCCCTATCAGCCCCATAGGTCTGCCGGCTATATTCTATCACTCTTTGTTTGTTTTCCGTGAATTTTGGTCTAACGGCAGATTCTGGATCCCACGGAAGCAATATTTTAGCTGAAAATGGAGGTGACGTCATACCATCCACCATAAGCTTAATGTAAATATGAAATCTTTCCAGCGAAATAATATCTTCCTCACCAAAGTACGGAGCGAACTCGCTCGCGAGCATCCTCGCATCAGGAGCACCCAAAGAGAACGTGGCAATGGTCCCAACATTTCCGTAAACAGCTTTCAACAATTCTTCAGGCAGCTGAGCAGTAAACTGATGTGTTAAATATAATCCAAGCTTGTATTTTCTCGATTCTGACAATATCTCTTCAAAACTCCCTGTAGCAAAATTCTGAAATTCATCCACAAACAAGTAAAAAGGTCTTCTTTGTGCATAAGGTATTTTCGCTCTCTGCAGAGCCATAAACTGTATTCTGGAAACTATCAAAGCCCCAAGCAAATTGGCATTATCCGCCCCTATTTTTCCTTTAGATAAATTCATTAACAAGATCTTCCCGTTATTCATCGCGTCCGAAATATTTAACGTGGATTTTCTCTGCCCTAATATATTTCTGATTGTAGTAGAAGCCAAAAATCTGTTTACTTTATTTTGAATAGGAGCAATAGCTTCAGTAACAAGTTTTTGATTACCCTTCATATCTCTAAATTCGTTTTCCCAAAACCTTACTGTAACGGGATCTCTTACGTTATGCAAAATATACTTTCTGTAATTATCGTCCTCTAAAAGTCTTGTAATACCAAGCATAGATGTTCCCGGAACTTCCAAGAGAGTTAAAATACAATAATTCAACAAATATTCCAGCCTCGGACCCCATGAATAATCAAAGTGCTGCCTGATAGCCGACACAAGTGCCGAGGCCATAAGGTTTTTCTGCGACATGTCTTCCATTTCCAACAAATTCAACCCCACCGGTTTTTCTACGTCGGACGGGTCAAAATAAATTACATCTTTTATCCTATGATCGGGAATATACTCCAGAACCCTGTCTATTGTTTCTCCGTGAGGATCTAAAACCCCTACTCCATAGCCGTCAGCGATATCCTGGGAAATCATTGTTTCAAAAAGTGTTGATTTACCTGTACCCGACTTTCCAATCAGGTACATATGCCTCAACCTATCATCTCCGTTTTTTATACCAAACCGCACTTTGTAACTCCTATAAATAGTTTCCCCGATCAAATTGCAATCTTTTGTCGGAAGATTTGGGGGAGGCTCTGCCTTTTTAGAATAAATCCAGGAAATATTGGGGGTTTCCATAATAGACGACGGGAAATGCATAATAGTTGCAAGCTCCTCAATATTACAGACAAAACTTTTAGATTCATCCAAAGCTCTTTCTTTGAATAATACCAGCGATTCTTCCTTATTAGGCTCACTAAGTGATATAAAACTGTTTGAATTAGCCGTAGCATATTGCTTTACTGAAGCTGACATAGACCTCATATTAACATGCACTCTATCGCGTGAAGACGCAATACACACGAAGCGTATTTGTGTCAAAAATCCCATTTTGGACAATTTATTTTCTATTGATTTCAATTCAAGTTCTTGAACAGGTGAAAGTTTCGGAAGTGCGGGTTTTAAGGTATCAGTTCTTGCGGGTGTTTTTGTAGCCGTCGGGCTCCTAAATATTTGCTCAAGCATCGTGTAACCTATAAGCATTAATTCGTTTACTATAGCGTGCAATATTCCTCCCAATCCGAATCTTGGACGCTTGACTAAAGTCCCTTCCCTCAATGCATTTACATAATCGTACCCTTCTTTTTGCCATATGTCCGGAATCGGCTTAAATAATACCTGAAACCATATTTCCTCCCCTTTTTGGATTTCGGACATTGTAGAGGTTATCACCGATAACGGTTCGGTTTCGTAATCTCTGAACATGCGGATCGGAAAAAATTGCTCTTTAGTTAAGGCCAAAGTACTTACTTCATACTCCATATCATTTGGCTGGAATGAGGCATAATCCTCCGCATAGGAAATACTTGCCAGAGGATACTGGGCGTAAATCTGGCTTTCTACGAACTTTAAAATCGTTTTTGGTACTGCAGCAAAAAATCTAACCCCATTAGGTCCTGAATAAATTTCAAAAGATAAATGCTCCTGCAAGTCGGGATCCTCATGCAGTAAGCCGTGCAGTGCTGCATACATGCTTTCGGCTGCCAATGAGGCTTGCTGTACGCTGGTATCTTCGATATTTTTTGGCATTTGTACTTCCAAAACTACTAAGTTTTCGTTTTTTCTAATAGCAAATCTTTTCCTTGAAAGAGTGAACCTCAAGAACAAAATAAACAGCACTATGAACAGAATAATTAATGGTAGAAAAAGATATAAATCGCTCATAAAAAACATCAAAACCCCCGCCCTAATTTGGGGCGAGGGTGAAGAAAGGAGAGAGACAATGAATTTATAGTATTACAGTGTATCCGCAATGTCAAATCCTAAAATTAATGTTATATCAGAACGGGCAATTTCATTTTCAAGAATATCCAAAGCCTGGTTCTTCAGTACAACATTTTTAAAACCGAAAAACTCCGAGATATACTTTGCAGTTTCCGATGAGAAATCATCCACAATCAACATACTCTCTTCATATTGACGCTGGGCATTAGAAGAAGACAAAACGTATCCGCTCATATTTTCAACGATCCTAGAGCCATAAGTGGCTACTCCTGCAATCGCTGACCCATTAAGTATTGAAACACCTTTCTTTTCAAGGGAGATAAGAGAATCAAACGTAGCTTCTCTGGTCATTTTATCCAGCTTTTCCATATAAAACTCATCGGATAGATCCACTGTAATCTTTGAAACTTCCTGCCCGGACTCTAATGAAAAATTAAACATTTCATATAGATCGGACAAAGACATATCAGTTGTGTGTGAATTTACTCCTAAAGTATTGGCTAATTTAATGATCGAAGGAGAAGAATCGTTTTCTATCAGGTTCTTATAGTTTTGATAGTCATCCGAATCCAGTAGCATATACCGGTTAATATTTATTCCTAATATCTTTTTCAAACTTTTAAGCAGTAGATTTATACCTTCCTTTTGTCCGTTATCAGATAAATTCCCCAAAGCAAATACCTTAGAAAGTTTTTCTACGCCGTATTTTCCGGGAATGTCAAAAACACTTTCGGCTGAAATTTCATATATAAGAGTCTTTCTGTCGGATTTATTGAATAAAAATACCTGAATATTTTTAATGTCAGTCGGTTTATCCTCGGCCACGTTAACTTCGGCAACCAGCAAACTGGCTAAGTTTTTATCCTGCAACGAATAAGATGATGATGAATCAGCAGACGCCCACTTTAGACTTATACTTCTGTAAAAACCGGCACCGGACAAAAATAAGACCGAAATCAAAAACAAAAGAATGAAGGGTATTGCGCTACGGTAACTTTTTTTCGTCACGGCCGCATTTCTTTTAATCTTTTTTCTTTGGGCAGAATATTTTTTCATAAAACTAATATCTCCAGAATAGTACAACTTATTTACATATATTTAAAGGTTTTTGATATCTTATTTACTAAAGGTGGCAAATTTGGAATACATCAGGTAAATTGGCAGTAAATTCCCTAGTTTTGTTGTCTTTTGGATGCAATATCGATATTTTATAAGCATGCAGCATCATTCTATTAAAATCCTCAGATGAAGATTCTAATTGCTTTTTCGTTGCGTATTGAGCATCACCCACTACAGCATGGTGCATGGCAGACAAATGTACCCGTATCTGGTGAGTTCTCCCCGTTTTTGGCAAAGCTTTCAGGCAGGTGTATGCATTATTACTTTTATTTACATTATTTATGGTGCAAAATGCCGTCATTGCTTCTTTACCACTCTCCGACACAGAATATTTCGTCCTATTTTTTATATTTCTTTTTATAGGCGCGTTAATTTCAAACGCTTTGTCTTTAATTTCCCCATAGACTACAGCCCTATATTCCTTTTGGACTTCCCTGTTTTTAAACTGTCCTTGAAGAAAATTGAAAGTGTCTTCGTCTTTCGCGATTAAAATAACCCCGGAGGTTTCTTTATCCAACCTATGCACAACCCCTTTCCTCAAATTAAATTCGGAGTTTGGATCGACCTTTGAAAAGTCGCTCATTTGCTCGATATATCCCTGAAGTGTTTCATCTTTAGCCGTTAAGGAACTGTTTACTACTAAACCGGCAGGTTTATCTATCACTAAAAGACATTCATCTTCATAAATTACTTTTAATTTGAAATTAATCATTTTTTTTAGCCTATTACTTTAGCAAATTAAGACTACTTTGTACGAAAGTACCATTCGTTTTTAACAAAAACCACAGACAAACCTGACACAACGATTAAATCCCATATATTATATTTAAACAGGCCAAAAAATGATAAATTGTCATAAATGCACCCGTAAAAAAAACGCTGAAAAAGATTAATAAACCCGCCAAGAGCAATTAATATCAGCGGCAACCAATAAATTTTTTTCTTCTTTAGATTCTCAAAATCAACCTTTTTTCGCAGAAAAACCAGTACTAACATTAAAAATAGAAGAATAAATAATACCTGCACTTTGGGGCTTATAAAGGACAATAAAAACGAGCAGTTATAAAGTGAGTCATTCATTATTCCTTGCCCATATGTTCTGTACAAGTTGTTGCTTCCGGGTAAATTCTAAGTCTGGCTTCTTCGATCGGTTTACCGCATACCTCACAGATACCGTAATTGCCGATTCTCATTCTAGCCAACGCTTTTCTCACTAATTGCTGCATATTATCAGCACTAGTTCTCCTCAAATCTACAATTTCTTTGCTTGTATCTTCCAGCACCGCTTCATCAATAGGGTCGGCATTATCGATATCTCTGTCTGTATCGTTTGCAGGGTCAATCTGATCCAAAATTCTTTGTTCCTTCTTAAGCTGCTTCCTTTTAGATAGAAGCACATTTTTTAAAGAATTTAAAAGATTTTGTGATATAGGTGGTCTGCCAGTCATATCTTTTCGTTCCCTGAAAATTAAATTAACTAAGCTCATTGTAATCAATAACAAAATAAATATCAAACTTCTATATTCTTCGAACAATAGGGATACAATAAAGACCGAAATTACAATCGAATATGAAAACACAAACCCTGACTTAAGTTTCGAATTTCTGAACCTGGTTAAAATCAAATACTGTCCTAAAAATAAAACCGAAGCGTATAAACCGTTTATATTCTTATAAATTAAAAAGCTTGATAATATACTTAAAGAAAGAAAAGCAGAAACCGAGAGAGAAAAAACATCCAGCAACCTGTAAACCGACCATCTCCAGGTTCTTGAAAGAACAATTAAACAAAAACCAAGCCCCAGCACTGCCCCTAAAACGCTTAAACTGCCTATTTCCACGTCGATATCTTTAACAACAGCAGACCTTAGACTTAACTCAAAAAGAATTTTCGAAAATACATATGCGGATAATGCACCTAAAAAGGCAGTGTCAAACAACTTTTCTATATCAAAACCGTCCTTCCTGCCCTCAAACCACACAACAAACAAATATAAAACAAAGGCAATAAAAACGAAGACCGTCCAAAGCTGAAGTTGAAATTGATTTATAGTAATAAATTCAGGAATATACATTTTTTAAAAACTTTCAAAAGTATAGGGATTTTACGCTTTTGACACGTATTCACCAGATCTTGAATCTATTTTAACTTTATCCCCTATTTTTATGAAAGTCGGAACTTTAACTACCGTACCATTATCTAAAGTTGCTTCCTTTAAAACATTTGACACCGTATTTCCCTTAAATCCCGGCTCTGTATAGGTAATCTCAAAAGTTAATGTTATAGGCAGATCGACAGAAATTGGCTTGCCTTCAAAATATTGAACGAAAACTTTTTCACCCTCTTTTAAAAACTTTACGCTATCCCCTAATAGTTCGGCATTTATACTAAATTGTTCAAAAGTTTCGGGATCCATAAATACATATCCAGTATCTCTATACAAATATTGGGCGTTTTTTCTCATAACATCAGCATCTTCCACTCTTTCATTCGAACCCCAGCTTTTTTCTAAAACTTGAGAAGTAATTATATTGCGGGCCTTTATTCTTACTGTAGCCCCTCCCCTTGCTGATTTTACGTGTTCGTATTTCACAACTGTAAACGGAAAGCCGTTATCTTTAAATATTGTTCCGTTTTTTAATTCTGTGACTAACATAGAAACTCCATAAAAATTTTACAAGTTTGAGCAACGAACTGTTAATTGGTGCCGTGGGTGAGAGTCGAACTCACACGGGCTTGAGGCCCAGTAGTTTTTGAGACTACCGCGTATACCATTCCGCCACCACGGCTCGCTACCTCAAACTTTTGAGATTATAGCACCAAAAAAGTAATCGGGTTATTATTCGCCCCGCTTCGTTTCCGCCTCAAAAAACTTAGTTCTATCAGCTTTGAAGAATAAAGAAATTTCACCGGTTGGGCCATTTCTGTGCTTGGCTAAAAGCAATTTATAATTCTCTCTGTCTTCTTCATTGGGTCTATATAAAAACATCACAACGTCGGCATCCTGTTCTATAGAACCTGAATCTCTCAAGTCGGAAAGCTGAGGTCTTTTTTCTCCCCCCCTTTGTTCGATTGCTCTCGACAACTGCGAAACCGCCAAAACTGGAATTTTCAATTCTCTCGCCAGATTTTTTAAAGATTGTGAGATTTCGGACACTTCCTGTACTCTGCTTTCCAGATTACGCCCTCTTATCAACTGCAAATAATCAACAACAATCAGACCCACATCGTGTTCAAGTTGCAGTCTACGAGCTTTTGTTCTCATTTCCATTACTCCTATACCCGGCGTGTCGTCGATAAATATAGGTGCTTCAGACAATTCACCCGCCGCGATACCGTATTTTTCAAAATCTTCCTGCTCTAGATTTCCGGTAGTAATCCTCCAATTATCTATATCTCCCTGAACTGAAATCATTCTATCCACAATAGATTCCTTCCCCATTTCCAGAGAAAAAATACCCACACCCACCTTATGAGAAACAGCCGCGAATTGGGCGATGTTAACAGCAAAAGAAGACTTTCCCACTGAAGGTCTTGCGGCTAAAATTACTAAATTTTCCCTCTGCAAACCCGAAAGCATTTTGTCCAGTCCGGCCAGACCTGTAGGAACACCCCTTAGAGCACCTCTTGTTTTGCTCAACTCGTCAAGCCTCTCAAAAGTTATTCCAAGAGTTTCTTTTACCGGTACAAAATCCTGATGAACCCTCTGCTGGGAAACCGAGAACAATAATTGTTCGGATTTATCTAAAAGCTCATCAACATTGGATTCATTATAAACTAATTCGGTAATTTCGGAGGCCGCTTTCATTACTGACCTCTTCACATAATCTTCAGAAACCATGCGTGAATAAAATTCCACATTTGCGGCAGTCGGCACCGCGTTAACTAACTCCGTTAAACAAGTAACTCCGCCCGAACTTTCCAACTCCCCCATTCTCTTTAATTCGGCAGGAACTG
>Ga0209542_10014127_pt1 | contig 13640 bp, 15 predicted proteins | sample RifCSPhighO2_01_FD_184028 | JGI IMG/M metagenome (GOLD analysis project Ga0209542, IMG submission 184028) | Soil microbial communities from Rifle, Colorado - Rifle CSP2_plank highO2_0.1 (SPAdes) (version 2) | ecosystem: Environmental > Terrestrial > Deep subsurface > Rock core/Sediment ...
AATGCAGTATGAATTCCCAGGCGGGGAGACGGTGGATGCGATTATTGAGACCAAAGAGGGAGTGATACCAATTGATGCCAAATTTTCGCTCGACAACTACCAGCGCTTGGTGAATGCCGTAGATGACGCGCAGCGAGCGGATCTCGAGAAACAATTCAAAAACGATCTCAAGCTGCGCATAGATGAAACCGCTAAATACGTGCGGCCCAAGGACGGCACACTGCCCTTCGCTTTTATGTACATTCCCGCCGAAGCCATCTACTACGATTTGCTTATCAACGAAGTCGGCTCGGTGAAGGTCAACACCCGCAACCTAATAGACTACGCGTACAATGAAAAGAAAGTAATTATAGTCAGCCCGACCACCTTCGCCGCGTACCTGCAATCCGTCCTCTATGGTTTCAAAGCGTTCAAAATAGAGGAGACTGCAAAAGATATTGCGAAGAATGTGGAGGCACTCGGCCGCCACCTCAAGGCATACGAGGATTACTACAAAAAGCTGGGCAACGCGCTCTCGACCACGGTCAATCATTACAATGCGGGCGGAAAGGAATTGGGGAAAATTGACAAAGATGTGTTGCGAATAACAGGATCCTCGACGGGTCTTGAGGCACCCTCGCTTGACAAGCCACAGCTTGCCTTTGATGAGTAATCGGGCTATATTGCGCCATCATTATGGTAAAGATTGCGATTATTGAGACCGGGGGCAAGCAATACGTCGTATCAGACGGCGACGTTGTTACTATCGAAAAAATTCCTGCAGAGAAGGGCGGGAAGATCACTTTTGACAACGTTTTACTTGTCGATGACGGTAAGGATCTCAAACTTGGTGCCCCTCACGTATCTGGCGCGCAGGTAGCAGGCGAGCTGATCAAGGAGGGCAAGGAAAAAAAGGTTACGGTCATCCGCTACCGCCAAAAGAGCCGCTACTTCAAGAAAAAAGGTCATCGCCAGCCGTTCTCAAAAGTAAAAATTACGGCACTTCCGTAAGCTGTTTGCTTTTTGGCTTTGCCTCGGTTTGGTGGTGCGAAAATCGAGCCATAGGTCCCGCGGCTTGTACGAGGGTAACCCTCGTATACCCCGTACACCACTGCCTGCGGCAGGTAGACGTTTAGCGGCGGCTCTCCAAGGCGCTCTTGAGGGTTTCGGGATCGGCGTATTCGAGCTCGCTACCGGTGGAGAGTCCGCGGCCGAGACTCGTCACCTTGACCGAGGGTAACCCTTGGCCGATTTCTTCGCGGACACGGATAGCCGTCGCATCACCTTCGGGGTTGGCTGGGAAGGCCACGATGATTTCCTTTAGTCCGCTCTCTATGCGCTTCGGGATCGAATCGAGCAGTTGCTTGATGCGCAATCCATTTGTTTTTTCAGATGCCAGAGAGATGGTGCCGCCGAGGACGAAATATAATCCGCGATACGTGCCGCTCCTCTCGAACGCTGCGAGGTCGGCATCGTTTGCTACGACGGCGAGGTATGCTTGGTCGCGCTCCGAGTTGGCACACATCGAACACCTGGATCCGCCTTCGGCGGAGAAGCGGAAACACATGGCGCACTGCCTCACAGCGCTGCCGAGTTCATTTATAGCTTCAACCAGATCACGCCGCAGCGCTGGCGAGGAGCGAAGAAGGTACTGCACGAAACGCCCCGCCTGCCTGGGCCCGATGCCGGGGAATGTTTGGAACAATGACGCCAAGCGTTCGATGGTGTCCATGGATCAAAACGGAGTATCATCACTGCCGACAACTGCTTCACTCGGCGTGAAGTCCCCAAAGTTGCTCTTTTCCACCGATCGAAACGTCGTTTTCTCCTCATCGAAGCGCAGTTCTACTTTTCCGACCGGGCCATTGCGATGCTTCTCGATGAGAATTTCCGCAATGCCGGTCTTTTCATTTGCGGTGCGATTGCCCATCATATCCTCGCGATGAATAAACATCACGACATCGGCATCCTGTTCTATCGATCCGCTGTCGCGAAGATCGGAGAGGCGCGGGCGCCCGCCGCGCTGCTCCACTGCGCGGGAGAGCTGCGAGAGCGCGAGTACCGGCACTTCAAGTTCGCGCGCCATCGCTTTCAGTGAGCGCGAAATTTCGGTAACCTGCTGCACCATATTGTCACTCGATCGAGCATTCGTAGGCGTAATGAGCTGGAGGTAGTCGACGATAATCAATTTCAAATCTTTCTCCATTTTTAAGCGGCGCGCGACGCTCCGCATCGCGAGGACCGAGCTCGTCGCCTTGTCGTCAATATAAATCGGCGATTCGGAAAGGTCGGCGAGCGCCTGCTGCAGGCGCTCGAATTCGTCATCATCGCGGATTTTGCCGGTGCGAAGCCGCCACGAATTTACCCCGGCCTGCGCCGCGAGCATTCTGTCCACCAACTGTTGCGTGCTCATTTCGAGGCTGAAAATGCCCACCGGGGTTCCATGCTTCGTCGCCGATAGGCGAGCGATATCGAGCGCGAGCGCCGTCTTGCCCATGGAGGGACGCGCAGCGAGAATCACAAGATCCGATTTTTGCAAACCAGAGAGAATGTTGTCGAGCTCGGTGAAGCCAGTGGGGATGCCGCGCATGGCGTTTTCATGTTTCTGCAGATGTTCCAAGCGCTCCCACGCTTCCGTGAGCTCATCCTTGATGGCGCTAAATGAGCGGAGTGAAGGCGCTTGAGAAACCTGAAAAACTGCTGATTGCGCCTCATCAAGCAGCTGCTCGATGTCGCGATCCTCCTGAAAACCGAGCTCGCCGATTTTTGAGGCGGCATCGATGAGGCTTCGGAGAACAAATTTGTTCTGCACAATCTGCGCGTAGTGTCGCGCGCTGCCGGGAGCTCCCGCTGTGCCGACGAGTTCGGATAGGTATGTAGCCCCGCCGACTTCTGCGAGCGCCTTACGCTCTTTCAATTTGCTCGATACAGTAGCGACATCGATCGGCTCACCCTTGGCGTAAAGACTCAGCATTGCATCAAAAATCGTGCGATGAGCGCCGGCATACAACGAGTCAATGCCGATGAGATCGGCGACTTCGTAGATCGCGTTGGGCGAGAGCATCAAGGCGCCGAGAAGCGCTTTCTCCATCTCGATATCCTGCGGAGGCACTTTGGGATTGGAGGCGGCCATGAGGGGATTCTACCATTCTCCCCTCCCGTTCCGATGCCGAACAACCCCCGCGACATGGGGTTTTTATGGGGAAAACTGCGAAGTTTGACATGCGCGTATACGTTTGTTATAACAATGACCACATACATCGGCTCTTGGCAAACCCGCCGAATATGTACGGATATGCTTTCATTCTCACCGAAAACGGTCACAAAGGAACTTTTGAATGAACTGCCCGACCGCTCTCGCCGCGTCCTCTCCGACCGCTTTGGTCTTACCTCAAAAGGTGAGAGCCGCACGCTCGACTCAATCGGCAAAGAGTACGGCATCACGCGCGAGCGCATTCGCCAGATCGAAAATCACGGCCTTGCATCGGTCCGCGAATCTCGCGCGTACGAGGTGCATGCAGAGACGCTTGAAGATCTGAGGAAAACGCTCGGCGATCTCGGCGGGGTGATCGCGCAGGACACGCTTCTCAAAAAATTGTCGAAGAACGAGGCGGACAAAAATCACCTCGTTTTTCTTCTCACCGTTGGGCACCATTTCGACGATCGCCGAGAGTCAGCAGATTATCGCGCGCGCTGGCACATTGATCATCAGCTTGCCGATGCCGTGGAGAGCGCGCTCGCATCGCTCTATGAATCTCTCGAATCCAATAAGCTCGTTTCCGAAGAGGAATTTTTTGAACTGTTCGCCAAATTTCTCAAGCAGGAAGGCGTAAAAAACAAGTCCGCTGAAGTGCTTTCACACTGGCTGGAGATCAGCAAGCGCGTCGGCAAAAATCCGCTTGGCGAATGGGGGAGGGTGGATAGTCCGCACGTGCGCATCAAGAATACGCGCGATTTCGCATATCTCACACTCAAGCGCCATGGATCACCCATGCACTTCACTGAAGTAGCTAAGGGGATAGAACGTCTCTTCGGCCGCGAAACGCATCCCGCGACCACGCACAACGAACTCATCAAGGACGGCCGCTTTGTCTTGGTAGGCCGCGGTCTCTACGCGCTCAAAGAGTGGGGATACGAGCCGGGTGTCGTGCGCGATGTTATCAAAGGTATTTTGGAGCGTGAAGGGCCACTCACACGCAGCGAGATCGTCGATCGCGTGAAGCGCGAGCGCTATGTGAAGGATGCGACGATTGCGGTAAATTTGCAAAATGGGATGTTTACTCGCTTGTCAGATGGCAGGTACTCACTCTCAAAGTAACAAACTCGCTCTAATCGCACCGGCTCTCCCGTTCCACCCGTCCCAGCAGTGCACGTCTTGAACGTCTGCTACGCCGACAGCGTTTGTAACGACTGCCGCGTTTCCTGATGCTATAATTTTTGAATGCATATCGGTGATGTTGCGGGCGATTGGATAAAGGAAAAAATCTTTCGGAGACATGGCTTCAACATTTTTAGCCTCACCAGCTTCATCGACTGGGTCGGGGGGAGTTGGGGTATTTCGCGCGGGCTCGTCTTGTGGATCCTGTACATCGGCATGTTTTGGATTGTGTCGCTCCAGATCCCACATCTTTTCTTCTTCACGCTGCAGTGGCTCGTCGGTCTCTCTCCCTTATGGCTTCCCTTTGGCCTCGCTTATGCAGCGGAGGCGTCATGGGTGTGGTACATACAGGCATTTTATCTTGCAGGGCGCGATGGCATATTGCTGGAAGTAAAAATTCCCCGCGATATTTTCAAATCGCCGCGCGCGATGGAGCTCGCCCTTATTCCGATGAACCTCTCGTCGGGAGAGACGACGGCGATAAACCGCGCATGGCAGGGCGGCGTACGCCCGTTTTGGTCGTTTGAACTCGCTTCTTTCGGCGGGGACGTCCATTTCTACATTTGGACGTGGCGATCGTTTAAACCGCTCGTGGAAAGCTCCATATACGCGTATTACCCCGAGGTCGAGCTTGTCGAGGTGGATGATTACGCGACGAAATTTCAATTCGATCCGAGCATTCACGATTGCTACGTTACCGAGTGGCGCCGCGAAACATACATACAGGACGAGATCGGAAAGAACGGATCGTGGCGGCTCAACGCGTACCCAATCCCGACGTATGTTGACTTTGAATTGGACAAGGATCCGAAGGAAGAGTTCAAAGTTGATCCGTTGGCCGAGCCGCTCGAATTTATGAGCTCGCTCCGGCCCGAAGATCAGATGTGGGCGCAGATCGTGATACGCGAAGCTGGATACCCTTCGACGCATGTTTTTTCCGGACTTGGATTTGCGAGCGACAAGCGGACATGGCTCAAAACGGTGGACCAAGAAGTCAGCAGAATGCGTATTCGGGCGGCGACGTTCTCCGATGCGGAATACAAGCAAGCTCAGGAACTGTCGGAAAAAGGATACGGGCAAGCCCGCCCGCGCGGCACGTGGCGTCAGACGCGCGTCATGGAAAACATGGAACGCAACCAGGGCAAGTACGCCTACGAAGTCGGCATTCGCGGGTGGATCGTCTCCACGAAAGAGGTGACGAGCCACTACTACAACGGCATGCGCTGGATGTGGCGACCTATGGGCAACCCCAATTATTCTACCCATTTGCGTCCGCGCCGCTGGCACCCGCCCTTCGATTATCCGTGGCAGGATTACAACAACATTCGCTGGAACGTCGCGGCCAAGCGCTTCCTCGACGCGTATCGCCGTCGTCTCTTTTTCCATTCGCCTTGGCGCACGTATGAGAGCCCGATGATCATGACGAATGAAGAGATCGCCACGCTCTGGCATCCCGTATCGCGTTCGGTTGAAGTTCCCGGTCTTGAGCGCATTCCCGCCAAAAAAGCCGAGCCGCCATCGAATTTGCCGAAATAACGCACCGCCATGGACGAATTTTCCCGCCGCTTCGAGAAACTGTACGAGTACGTGCACACGCGCACGCATGAATTGCTCGATCATTGGCGCGTGCACACTAATCGCCGTACGATTTTGTTTCTTATTCTGGGCGGTTCCACCGCGCTCATCCTGTACCTCTATGCGATTCGGCCGCCGAGTAATTTTCCGGTCGGTCAACTCGTAACGATCGAGAAAGGACTCACGCAGGAGGAAATAGCAGCGACGCTGTATGAAAGCGATGTTATTCAATCGCCGCTGCTGTTCCGTATAGTTGCCAAAGTGACGAAAAAGGATCGTCAACTGCACGCCGGGGACTACCTTTTTAAGGAGCCGAAGGACGTGTTTTCGATCGTGCATACCGTCGGGGTGGGGGCGTACGGGCTTGAACCATATCGTGTCCGCATTTCGGAGGGTGCGATGACCAAGGACATGGCCAGGCTCTTTGCTGCAATGTTGCCGCGCTTCAATACGGAGCGTTTTCTTGCGGATGCGCAGCCGTTAGAAGGCTATCTCTTTCCTGACACCTATTTTTTCCTGCCGAATTCCACGGAGACGGACGTGATACAGGCGATGAACGAAAATTTTTATTCACAGACAGCGATGCTCGAAAAGGAAATAACCGCCTTCGATCGGCCGCTTCAAGACATCGTTATCATGGCCTCCATCGTCGAGCGCGAGGCTCGAAAGTACGAGGATCGCCGGATGATCGCGGGTGTCTTGTGGCGTCGGCTTGACAAAAATATGGCGCTGCAGGCGGATGTCACCTTTCTCTACACAATAGGCAAGGGCAGCTTCGACCTTACCCTGGACGACCTCGCGAGCGACTCTCCTTACAACACCTACAAGAACAAAGGCTTGCCGCCAACACCGATAGGCTCTCCGTCGCTCGCCGCGCTCGAAGCGACCGTAACGCCGATAGACAAAGGCTATCTTTTTTATCTTGCCGACAATAGCGGTGTAACGCACTACGCGAAGACATACGCGCAGCATCAGCAAAACGAGCGAATGTACCTTGGCAAATAGCTCCTACGCGTTTAGATTGGAGCGATGAACGTATTCGTCGGTTTATCCGGAGGTGTCGACAGCGCGACCTCCGCAGCGCTGCTCAAGGAGGCGGGTCATGAAGTGACGGGCGTTTTCATCCGCATCTATCGGCCAGAATTCGTAGAGTGTACATGGAAAGATGACCGGCTCGACGCGATGCGCGTGTGCGCCGCGCTCAATATCCCGTTTCGAGAAATCGACTTGTCCAGTGAATACAAGAAAAGTGTAATTGATGGAATGATCGCCGATTATGCAGCCGGTATTACGCCCAATCCCGATGTGCTGTGTAATCGCGCGATCAAATTCGGCGCATTTCTCACATGGGCGCGCAAAGAAGGCGCGGACAAAATTGCAACGGGCCACTACGCTCGTATTGAGGAAAAAGTTGCAGTACCCACAAGGTTTCACCTTGTGGGTACTTCATACCGGCTTCTGCGCGGCAAAGATTCGAATAAAGATCAGTCGTATTTTCTCTTTCGGCTCACGCAGGGCGATCTTGCTCACAGCCTTTTCCCGATTGGGCGCCTGACCAAACGGAAAGTGCGCGATTTAGCGGCGAATTTCGATCTTCCCGTCGCACACAAACACGACAGCCAGGGACTCTGTTTTATTGGCGACGTCTCGATACAGGATTTTCTTTCGCGATATATATCCGTGGAGACCGGGAATGTGCTCGACATGAACGCCAGTGTGATCGGCGCGCATCATGGCGCCGCACTCGTTACTATCGGGCAGCGGCATGGATTTGAAATTACGAGGGGCGACGCATCCATTCCGCATTACGCTGTCGCAACGAACGTCCGCACGAACGAAGTGATTGTTTCGCCAAACAAATCGGACGCTTGCGTTTCGGAAGTGAAGCTTCGCGATGTGTCGTGGGTCGATAGGGCGCCTGAATGCCGAACGCATCTTGAAGTGCAAACGCGCTACCGTGAAAAGCCGATCATCGCAACAATTACGCGTGAACAAAACGAATACAGAGCGCATTTTTCCGAGCCGCATATCGCGCCTCCCGGTCAATCGCTCGTCATGTATGACGGAGAAGTGTGCATCGGAGGCGGGATTATTGCAAAGACAGGTTAATATATTCGAATGCATCCCGTACTGATTACAAAAGCTGACGGCGAGCGGGAACCATTTCGCGCGGAAAAATTGGAGCGATCGCTCGAGCGCGCCGGCGCTTCGAGTACGATGCGCGCGAAGATCGTGGACAACATAATGCGCGAGCTTCGCGACGGCATGTACACCGAGGATATCTACCGGCGTGCATTTGAATTACTTCGACAGCAAGAGATACCCCCCGTTGCAGCTCGATATAGCATGAAGCGTGCCGTGTTTGCACTCGGCCCGTCGGGGTTTCCTTTTGAACTCTTCTTTGCAGAAATACTGCACGCATACGGATGGTCCGTGCGCGCCGACGTGATTCTGCGCGGTCGTTGCGCCTCTCACGAGGTCGATGTGGTGGCAGAGCGAGAGGGAAGGCGCGTCGGAGTAGAAGCAAAATTTCATAACGACCCGGGCGGCAAAACGGATATAAAAGACGTCCTCTATGTACACGCGCGTTATCACGACTTGGGAAATGCTCCCGATGCGAGAGAGCGCGTTGATGAAGGCTGGCTCGTAACCAACACGCGCTTCACCAAAAACGCAATCAATTACGCGCAGTGCTCCAATCTTACGATCATCGCATGGGATTACCCAAAGAATAGGGGGCTCCTCTCCATGATCGAAGAAACGCGCGTGCATCCCTTGACGGCGCTCACAACGCTCTCTGAGGCGGAAAAACGCCGGCTCATGGAAAAAAAGATAGTGCTGTGCAAACACATACTGACACCACACCTCCTCGAGGAATACGGCATCAAGCCGAGCTCAATACCAGATGTGATCGAAGAGGCGCGGCACCTGTGCGGCACATAATGCGACAGCTCGCGATGAGTGCGTACCTTTAGAAAAAATCACGCGTTGTATGCGTTGTCCACTAGACGCTCATCGCTAAACGCTATAAGCTGTTCGTATGCGTAACATCATGCACTTTGTTGATCCGGTAAGCGTCCAGTTTTTTAAACTATTCCTCGCCATGGCGCTCGGCGGCATCATCGGCACCGAGCGCGCTGTCCTCGCACGGCAAGCGGCCGGTACGCGCACGTTCGGCCTCGTCTCCTTGGGCGCGTGTCTTTTTGTCGTCGTCGGCAGCTTCGTGGATGTCGCTTATATCGGCGCGGTGAATCTCGATCCGATGAAAATGGCGGCGGCGATCGTTACCGGCATCGGCTTTATCGGCGGCGGACTCATCATTTTCCGGGGCGATACGGTCCATGGCACGACGACCGCGGCCGGCTTGTGGATCGCGGCGGGCCTCGGTATCGCGGTCGGCTTTGGCCTCTACAGTCTCGCGATATTTGCGACCATCCTCACGCTCATCATGTTTGTCGGCATGTGGTATGTCGAAGATCGTTTTAAACATTGGTTCAACAGCTCTTCCAACGTTGACCACGATCAGAATCAAGGTTTACCGCGATAATTTTTAATGTCCAATTTTCAATTTTGCAAAATTGAGCCTTGAAAATTGGACATGATGGTATACTCCCACCATGTCGCAGTACTATAAACCAGATCGAAATCCGAATTGGAACTACGGCGGCAAAAATTGGCGTCTGTCGCGCTCAAAGATCGGGTTATTCCTCGAGTGCCCGCGCTGCTTTTATGTGGATAATAAGCTCGGCACCTCGCGGCCGCCGGGCTTTCCCTTTAATCTCAACTCCGCAGTGGACGCGCTTTTAAAAAAGGAGTTCGACATCCATCGCGTGGCGAAAACGGCGCATCCCTTGATGGAAACATACGGCGTCGACGCCGTGCCTTTTGAGCATGCGAGCATAGATGTCTGGCGCGAAAATTTCAAGGGCATCGAATATGTACATCCCTCTACCGGCTTCAAAGTTTCGGGCGCAATTGACGATGTGTGGCAGAAGCCGAGCGGCGAGCTCATCATCGTGGATTACAAAGCGACGAGCAAAGATGAAAAGATAGAGGCGCTTGATAAGGAGTGGCATGGTGGCTACAAGCGGCAAATGGAAACGTACCAATGGCTTTTTCGGCAAAGCGGATTTTCCGTATCGAACACGGGGTATTTCGTGTACGCAAATGCGTCGAGAGACGCGGCGGCGTTTGACGCCACGCTCGAATTTGAAGTAACACTCGTGCCGTACGAGGGGAATGATTCGTGGGTGGAAGGCGCGCTACAGGATATTAAGAAAGTACTCGAGAGCGATGAGCTTCCCGCTGCCGCGCCTGATTGTGATTACTGCGTGTACCGCGAAACAGTAGGAAAGAAGCTTCTCGCACACAAGAAGCAAACGTCGCCGAGCGGTACGCTTGGCATATGAGCAAAACGTTTGCAGACAAAGTGCGTGATGTCGTTCGCCAAATTCCCAAAGGGAAGACCATGACGTACAAGGAAGTCGCCGTAAAGGCAGGGAACCCAAAAGCGGCCCGCGCCGTTGGCGCCGTCATGCGGAGCAACTTCAATCGCGATATTCCGTGCCACCGTGTCATCTATTCGAGCGGGCAATTAGGCCACTACAACCGCGGCGGTACGCTCCGCAAGAAGGCTATTTTGAAAGCAGAAGGTGCGCTAAAGTAGTGCGCATGAACGAAGAGCGGGAAGTGAAAATCGAACCGTCGTGGAAGGCAATGCTCCGAGCAGAGTTTGGGGAGGAATATTTCAAGCAGCTGCGGCAGTTCGTGAAGGGCGAGTACCAGAACGCGATCGTCTACCCGGCGCCCCAGGGATATTTGTCGCCCATTCGAACTCACACCGTCCGTCAAAGCCGAAGTCGTCATCGAATCCGCCCATCCCTCGCCCTTCTCGGCAAGCAGCGGCTTCTTCGGCTCGAAACCTTTCAGTAAAACGAATGAGTATCTAAAGGAGCACAACAAAAAGCCGATTGATTGGTTTTATGTTATCTTTTCAATATATGGCGGAGAGTTTGGAACCCACAAAAAATCAACCCGATGTAGAGGAGTTGGTCAAGAATTTTCAATCGACGCCACACGGTATTGGTGATACGGCTAATAATTTTGCAAGAATGAGGGCGATCTTGGGTTTTCCCAATCCCGAATATTGGAAACAACTTCCACCTGCGCAAACATATGCCGAATATATAACCTGGAAGTATAGAGGAACGGGTGCCGCGGAGGCCATCATTGCAGCAACCGACGAATCTTTCAAAGACAAATACAATGCGTACGCAGAAAGAAGCAACCGTGCATTAGCTCAAGGCGTACAGGACGCTCAACAAGCCAGTGTACTTATATCTATTTTGAACGAAGCAAACGCTTTCATATCAGAATACTGCAGAACTCTTCCAGGTTATACTGGGCAATTGTAATAGAAGTACTTCGCTTACAGTTGCAGAAAAGATCTCAAGTGCTCGCCGTTCGTATGCGGACCGATGATGGCTAGGTTTAATTTGCCGGTCTGGAAGATGTCCTTGGATACTTTCTGGATGTCGGTGGCGGTGACTTTTTCTATCCCCTTGATAATTTCTTCGAGCGGGCGGACGCGGCCGAGGTTGATGATGGATGTGGCGGCGTTTTCGGCTACGTGGTCACTTGTTTCGAGCACGAGAGTCATCGTGCCTTTCATGCATGACTTTGCTTTATGGAGTTCTTCCGCAGACACTTTCACGCGCCTTATTTTCTCAAATTCTGCGAGAATTGTCTTGACCGTCTTCTCTAATTTTCCGTGCTCCACCCCCGCCTGTACCATGAAGTAGCCGGTATCGGGATATTTATCCACCGATGCGTGTATGGAGTAGGCGAGTCCGCGCTTCTCGCGCACCTCCAGAAATAGGCGGCTGCTCATCCCGCCGCCGAGGACGGTTGCGAGGACCGCGAGAGCAAATTCGTCTTTGTGGAGGTATGGATAGGCGGGAACGCCGAGCATCAGCTGTGTCTGGTCGGTCTGCTTTTTTTTGATAGCGATGCGCGGCGAGCTTTGTTCGGAAATAAATCCCATGTACTCCGGTGGCGTGCTTGGTTTGATGCGCGAGAAATCACGTTTGATCTTCGCGAGCACTTTGGCTTGCGAGAACGCGCCCGCGACGCAGACCACCGTGTTGGCAGGCGTGTAGTTGCATTTAAGATACATATCGAATTCTTTGCGCTTGAAGCTGCGTATATTTTCTTTTGGTCCGAGAATCGTGCGACCAAGCGGGTGGTCGGTACCAAAGATAAGCGCGTCAAACACGTTGTCAATCGTCCGCATCGGCATGTCTTCATACATGTCAATCTCCTGAATGATGGCCCCGCGCTCTTTGGTGATCTCACGCTCCGGTAGCGTGGAGTTGAGAAAGACATCAGAAATTACGTCGAGAGCGGTGTCCAAAAATTGACTGCTGACTTTTGCATAATATGCCGTGCGTTCTTTGGATGTGAAAGCGTTGTACACTGCGCCCACACCATCAAGCTCTTCGCTGATGGCTCTGGCCGACGGCCGCTTGTGCGTGCCCTTGAAAAACATGTGCTCCAAAAAGTGCGCCAGCCCATTCTCCCGCGCGCCCTCATACCGCGACCCCGTGCCGGTCATCACCACGACGGTTGCCGTGGCCGTCCCCGGCATCGGCGCAAAAACAATCCGTAGGCCGTTGTGCAATGTATGGAGTTGGTACTTCATCGCGACGCATACTAGCGCGTGGCGGCAGGCGCGAACACTTGACAAAAGCCAATATATATATTGCTAACGGTCAATAGTTCGACCAGGAAGGAGGCCGTGTGGCTGATCCCCCAGTCAGAGCAGTTGTTCAGAAGGTCGTTCGAGAAAGGAATCGAGCGCCTTACGTTGTCGCGATTCGGGAGGACAATGGTGGTTCTATAACCTTTACCCTCCAGAGGCGCGTTTGGCGTGAGGATCATGACCCCGATCCGAGCGATGTCGTTCTGCTATCTAATTTCTGCGAAACGGAGAAAGGATGGAGAGCAATGAGCGGACGGTTCTTTCAACCGTCCGACGAGCAACCAGCAACCAGCAAGCAGCAACGGAGAGATTGATGACCAAAAGTCAGAAGGGCGAGCCGCGGACACCAGTCAGGTTTCAAACCGCGAGAGAAGGGCGGCTCACGCCCGAGGAGTTTACGATCGCGGCGATCGAACAACTGCGGGTCGAGCCGTACAACGGAATCCACACCCGCCGCAGCGGCTTCAATGAGCGTTTCCGCGAATACTACGGCGAGGGGTCCGATCCCATCGCGGCGACCGAGAAGCTGGAGGAGGCCGGAAAGATCGTCATCGGCGGATCTCGTGATCGCAGCGGCGTGATGATCTATAAGGCAGGCGAGGAGCCGGAACATCTCCGTGCCCTGAAGGCCCAGCGCAAGGTCGCTGCATCCGGCATGACCGTCGGTCTCGAAAAGATTCTCGCGGGTGCCAAGAAGAAGTAGTCGCGGCCGATCCGAATAGGATTCCGAGATTGCCCCTTGGGAACAGAACGGCAACCGACGCTCCGCGGTATATCGGAGCCCTTTTCTTTTTTCATAAAACACGATACGCTCTATAAAATTATGCAGATCATCGAGATACGTTCCAAGTATTTGGAATTTTTTGAGAAGCGGGGGCGTATGGTACAATCCGGCCATGGCAGCGATTGATTGGACAAACGTACAAAAAAAGTATCCCGGCATGTGGA
>Ga0209542_10014128_pt1 | contig 13640 bp, 19 predicted proteins | sample RifCSPhighO2_01_FD_184028 | JGI IMG/M metagenome (GOLD analysis project Ga0209542, IMG submission 184028) | Soil microbial communities from Rifle, Colorado - Rifle CSP2_plank highO2_0.1 (SPAdes) (version 2) | ecosystem: Environmental > Terrestrial > Deep subsurface > Rock core/Sediment ...
CGTATAATACTCGCTTAGTATTCCTTCAACGGTATCCTCAAGCTCACGGATATGATTCAGCATTTCGATATATGCGGCTCTGGTATGCTCTGTTCTCCCGAGAGGCGTTAATTGGGTGCGTAATTGCTGCGCGCGGCTATTGATTGCGGCAACGACCGTTTGAATCCTGCCTTCGGGATATAATTTTCGAAACGCCTTATTGGCGCCGAGAACTTCCCACTGTCCGTTTTTAACCAAATACTCAAGCTGCCTGGTGTCTTCGGGAGTTATGATAATTTCTTCAATAATCACCCCTTCTTCAGCCGAAGCATCATACTCAACAATTTCTATAATCTGGTCATAAATTGTCCGGGACATAGGTGTATTATACTATCGAGCAAAAAGTGGAATTTGTAATGGTAACAAATACGAAACTTCTACTTATACAACGTCTTACTGCTTATTTTTATGCTTTGCTCGCAATGACCCATGGTTGATTCTTCTCTGCATTAATATAGTCTTGTATTTTAAGTAAATTTTCCTCACTAAAACCGGGAATGGCTTCAAGTAAGTTTTGTAAGTCTTCGTCCATGTCCCCAATTCCAACTAACGATTCTGCATAAAGGCTAATAGATTGAGCTCTCTCTTTAACAATGAGGGCTACACCATCTTCGAAGAAGATATCAGTTTCTGACTGCAATGCAGGAGTATTTGGCTCGACAAAACGAATCCGTTCTGGATCGTCCTCATTTCCCCATCCATATTGATAATTAACCTTAACTCTTTGGAAAGTGTTTAGGTATTTTGATTCCACACGAGGTAGTTGACTCCAGTCAAATTGAGGAAGGACTACTATATGGACTTTATGATCCCCCTCTTGTTTGGCAAAAGGAACAAATTGAGAATCATGTCTTTGTTCAGAAGTAGACATATATCTGATTATAACGCAGGCATATTAAACAGAGCAGTTCTGATCGTTATAATTGTTTGAATTTCGAAAGAAGGTACAGGAGAACATAAAGTATGCAAATCCAGCCACTAAGTACTTACTCGGATTACGTCTATTTTGCTTTCTACTTCTTTGGCAACTTCAGGCAACATGAATAATGTTGCACAATCACTATCAGTATGTCTAAATGCCCATACTTCTTCTATTTCAAGATGTTCACCATTGGAAGTTGTTGAAAAAGGTCCTTTTTGATAGATTAAATCATCACCACATGCACACAGAACTCGTCGTTGATTTGGATCTCCTTCAACAGAAATTTTACCTATATTTATGATTATATCTTTAGAAAATTCTGGAGTTGACATATACAGACATTATACTACCCCTTCCGCGCCACACAACATGTTAGGTTTGCACACCATGTTTCTTACAAAAATTGAGACGGGCGTACATTGACAGAGCGCATATCTTGTGTAATAATCTGTAATACAGAAAAGGAGGGAGTATGCAACGGCAATCAAAAGTTATCTCAATATCACTTCCCGCATCAGTATACTTCAGACTTGAGCGTTTGCGAAAACGGGAAGAAAAATCGCGCAGCGAGCTTATTAAAAATCTCATTCAAAACTATGAGCGCGAGCAATTGTGGCAAGAAGCGTACAAGCGGGGAGCACAAACTAACAAACAGTTTAACATCGCGTCAGAAGAAGATATTTTAAGAATCATCAATGATTAGGGTCGTTCTTGATACCAATGTATACCTATCCGGTATTATTTTTGGCGGTAAACCCAAAACTATTCTGACTCTTACCCGGCGTAGTCAACTGAAAAATTATACGTCTCCGAAAATTCTTCTCGAACTCTCACAGAAATTGCAACAGAAATTTTTATGGAGTACGCAAGATATACAGAACGCACTGAAAGCGATAAGTATGAGTAGTACGCTCGTAAAGCCAACTATCAGTCTTTCCGTAGTCCATGAAGATTCGACTGATAATAAAATTCTCGAATGCGCAGAAACAGCAAAAGCAGATTTTGTGATCACTGGTGATAAGCACTTGTTGAATCTAAAGAAATGGAAATCTACAGAGATTGTTACACCTTCTGAATTTATAGTGAGAATTTTGAGCTTGTAGTGAAGCAGTTCTCACTTTACCTGTATCCCTCTTTTTATTAAATCTTCTTCTGTTTCAAATTCAAGATAATTTTGAGTTAATTCTTCACCAGCTTTAACATTTCTTGTAGTTATTAAATACGCGTCTTGGTAGTTTTGATCTTGAGTCAATGTAGGTTCATGTGAATGGTTGATAAATTTTGATACATCAAAATCGACATGCCACAGGTTATTCGGCTCATCCCAGAATCCCCAATATTCAATTTCACGTTTTTCTTTTTCATCTAATTGGTCAAATTGTTCCCGAGTAATATTCACATCAAGAAGAGGACTTGCAGTATAAACCATCTGGCCTTTTTTGAGATCCTCGCCGGTAAATAATCCAATTCCGTGAAATTTGGATTTATCTAACCTGTATTTAATATAAATCATATCTCTCTTATTCTATTCCACCCCGCACAGCATCTTGTACTCACACGTTTTGCACTACTATAGTTGGTCATAAATCGTCTGGGACATATGGGAGTATTATAGCGCAGAGGCTCACGAGGACCCTAACTTCATACCGGTGCGACATAACTATAGGTTGTAATATGCAGTATAATTGTAAATAATGAACAGACCAGATACTGATAATCCAGATACTCAACAAGTTGAAAACCCTCCTCTTTCCGAAGATGAACTACGTAAAAGCTCTTTTGCCCTAATTAGTCAGTTCAGATTCATCTTGGAACATACCCAAGCTTTCGGAAATGCGGCAGCCCACTATTATTTCGGAGAAGATGATAATGGATATCCCTTGACTCCAAACGATGCAAGAACAGTAGAGTTCTGGACAGGTGATTTCGCCTACACAATAGAATATACCTTTACAAAAGACAGTCATGAGTTAAGGATACGGAGGACTATATTCCAAGGTGCATCTGTAAAAAAGGCTGAATCTATTACCCTACAATCATCGAGATTTGTGTACTCACCTGCTACCCCGCCGCATATTACCTATGAAGGGCAAGCGCTCGATGATTACGAAAAACCGACAGAACAAGAATGTGATAATCAACCTGCTTTAAATAAAGCCCGTGAATTTTTACAAAGTTTATACTTATCTTAATCAACTCCCTACCCCGCACAGCATTTTATATTCAAAATGCTCACTTTGGTTTTCTTAATCGGAAACGGTTTCAAAACTCAATTTTAGTCATTCCGGACTTGATCCGGAATCTATATAATCTGGATTCCCGCTTCCGTGGGAATGACCGCGACGAGATTTCGGTTTTACCGGTAAAAACCAAGGATGCTGGCTACTTGTTTGGGCATAATCTTGTAATTTTTGTAAATTTTCCTCACCGAAATCCGGAATAATTTCTAGTAAATTCTGCAGACTTTCTTCTATATCTCCAATACCGGTTAATGATCTGTGTATTCTCGAATAATTTGTGCTCTCGTCTTAATTGGCCAAGCGATATGATCTTCTAAATAGTAATTTCCATCTTCTGCTTGAAGAGCAGGCGTATTGGGAACAATAAATCGTATCCGTTCTGAATCCTCTTCATTTCCCCATCCAAATTGATGGTCAATCGTTACTCTTTGTAGGTTAGGCATTGTCACTTGTCTCTTAAATTCCTTATCAAGAGGTAATTCGGGAAATTCAATCGGTACGAAAACATAGTGGACTTTATGAGGTCCTTCTTGCTCCGCATACGGGACAAAGTAAGAGTTTACTTCTGAATTTGGCATATACAATTAGTGTGCTATATCTTCAATTGATTCGAAAGCGTATTTTCCTGTGTCAGCAATCTCAAATCGTGTATCGTCATCACTGAATTCACAAACGCCGGAAGAAGGATCTATTCTGATATTTCTACATGATGAACAATATACGGAAGATGGATGACCGTTCCGCGTAGTACTTAAATCTACGCGGAATCGTGGATCTTCATCCCCAATAAAGCGGGAAACTGACAGTTGAGAAGTCCCCCGAAACGGGGGTATAAGAAACCGAACTATTTCTATTGGCGTTTTACTGTCTCCCCTAAATACCAGATGTGGCTCTCCGTAAATATTTGCTAATCTACCCATCCATTCCGTACCTTCATGGTGCGAATCAAGTATTTCAACGTTATTTCCCTGATCGTCTTCCGGTTCCTTCCTTCCCCGTTCACTATTCATAGTATGAATGTATCATAATACCTATAAGGAAACAATCTCATAAACAGTACTTACGCATTGTCATTTTGAGCAGAGCGTAGCGACGTGAAGAATCTATACAATGCTTCTATCGTATGGGTCCTTCGGCTGCGCCTCAGGATGACAGGAAACTGCGTAAGTCCTGTTATAAAGATATCCTTACGGACTATAGATTAATTATAAATACTTACGATTGCTCTTCTCGAAACTTAATCGTTCCTAAATACTGTAGATCTCCCTCTTCTAAAGCTATTTCCTGCACGTGCTCGTACAAACTTCTATCATGAAGGATATCCTGTGTGAAAAACTCTGTATGCACTGAAGGATTTGGAAGAAGCGGAATAGCTACTCCGTGCGTAAATGCACGATTAAGATCATTTATTTGTATTGATTGTTCTAATGAGTCAAAAGGCAAGGAAGCAAGAAAGTGAAGATAGATATGATGAGCTCCAGATTCATTTTTGCCTGCTGTAAGTACCAACTCCTTCATATATGAAGGCCTGTTCACGAAAAAATGAAATAAAAATGCTTTAATGCATTCTTTTGCGAATATACTTCTGTCGTAAGTATGTCCGTTTTCATTAAGCCATAATTTTACATTGTCAAACACAATCGCAGCTGGTTCTTGGTCGAGTATTGATTCTGGTAGTCTCATAAGTGATTTATTATCTAGCCTGTCTCTACTCCACACAACATCTTATACTCACACGTTTTGCACCACTCGGTACCGCTGCAGAAAAAATCACTGATTGAAATTTCTTCAGCTATTTTAATTAGTTCTTCTTTAGCATTTGCTAATTGCTTAGCAGTCCGTGTTGTCGTTATTTTCTGGTGTTCTTTAAAGAAATATAGAGATAATACAATATCTTCTGGACTTGTAACATTTGCTAATTCCTGCACGTTCATAAGAGCCAGTGCATACACGGTTAATTGTAAATTTTTGTCTACTTCTTTTTGGGTCGGGATTTTGGCGCCTGTTTTGTAATCAATAATTTCAACCTTTCCGTTTGGTAATTTACTTATTCGGTCTATGACCCCGCCAATCTTGAGCGTTGGTGAAACCGGAAAAATAAACGGCTTTTCTACAGAGGTCGGCAGCGGTTCTTTACGATGAAAATACTTCATGAAATCAACCAGATGTTCTTTACCAAGCTTTTTCATTGCTTGTTCGTGCTCTTTATTTTCATATCCGACCGGTATCCATGAAGACTTGTATATTTCAAGTAATTTATCCTCATCCCATTTTTCACCGGCAATAAGTTCCTGATAATACAATTTCAAACTATCATGAAGCGTTTTGCCGAAGGTGGCTGCTGCATAGGTTGGTGTTGGAATTTTCAAAATATATTTGGCTTTATAATGCAGCGGACAAAACTTAAACGTTTCGATTTGGGAATAAGATAAATAGGTAGTTGGCTGACGGCTCACGGCTGACGGCTGCTTGTTTTCTTCATTTATTGGCTGATAATCTAGAAATGATAACTGGCTTGTCTTGCTGTTAGCTGTCAGCTGTTTGCCGTTTGCTTGTCGTCCGAGTGCTTCCGCAACAAATGGCGAAAGCTTCCGCTCCCGCTTTCCTTCTCCGTAATATTTCGATGCCGTGAAATAGAGCCGGTCCCGTGCGCGCGTCATGCCGACATAAAACAACCGCCGCTCTTCCTGAAGATGAAAATCGCCTTCGGGCAAGAGTTCTTTAATTAAATCGTCGGGAATCGGGATTTGTTCCCGCCGTTCATATGTGGGAAACCTGCCGGTCGTCAGGTTCACTAAAAAAACTACCGGAAATTCGAGGCCTTTGCTTGAATGCGTCGTGAGAATATTGACGGCGTCGTTTTCGACCCAGTCAGTATCGTTCGCGAGAGGCGATTCGCCTAATTCCATTGACAAATCGATCCAGTCTGTCACCGCCGATACTGATGCGTCTTCATGGTCGACTTCATACGATTTTAGTTTGTCAAAGAATTTTGAAATATTTTGCAGACGCTTTTCATCCTGACTCGATGTCACTTCAGCAAAGTCTTTGAGAATGCCCGAATCGTCGAGAAAGTAGTACAGAATTTGTCCGGCGGTGTCTTTCGGAACGAGCGCCATATGCCGGTGAATCATATCAACTAACTTCTTAAGCGACTCTTGCGTCTCGATATCAATAAAAACCAATTGTTCACTGGTACTACGATGATATGTATCATTGTAGTACCCACACTTCCGTTCTGAAGCTTCGAACAACGATACATGATATTTTTTGGCGAAATTGGTTATCGCCGCAATATCACGCGCGGCAAAATCCCAGACTTTCATCGTGAGCACGCGATAAAACGCAACAGAATCTTCAAAATTATTAAGAACTTTTAAGTAAGCAATCAAATCTTTTACTTCTTCCTGACGAAACAGCATACCAGGACCTAAAAACTGATACGGAATGTTATGACGCCTAAGAGCCCGAACAAATGCATCTGCATGATTATTCGCCCGTACCAGAATCGCAAAATCTTTGTATGTTCTTCCGTTTTTTAGTTCTTCCGTTATTGCATGCGCAACTTCTTCCGCCTCATCTTCCACCCGTTCCTGGTACAGTAATTCGATTTCCCGTTCCGGAACATCCCGCATTTTATGCAGTGACTTACTGATTCCCATCTTCGACTCAAGCGTATCAGGATTGTTATGTTTTACCAGACTGTATGAATGATCTAGAATGGTCTGCGTCGACCGGTAGTTTTTGTTCAACACTATTTGGCTGGCACGGGGATATTCTTTCATGAACGAAAGAATATTTGAAATCGCCGCGCCCCGAAATTTATAAATTGACTGGGAATCATCCCCAACAACGGTTAAATTAGGAAATTCTGCGGGCGGGCTTGCCCGCCGAAGCTTTAGCGAAGGCGGGGCTAATAACTTTATTAATTCGTATTGCGCTATGTTCGTATCCTGAAATTCATCCACGAGAATATGTTTGAATTGATTGCGGTATTGCTGCAGGATATTTGGCCGCCGGCGAAACAAAGAAAGCGTATTTGAAATCAAATCGGCGAAATCCATCACACCCTCTTTGGCCTTAAACATTTCATATTGTTGATATGCTTTTGCTAACTCCTTTAATTTCTGGAGTTCTGCAGTATCAGGAGTTTGCTTTGAATTTTGCGTGCCCGCTGCAGCCTTAGCGAAAGCGGGAGTTTGTAAATTAGAATTTGTTTGGAGCTTCGTCCCGCCGCGGCGGGATCGAATTTCGAATTTTTTAACGTAGTCTAGATACTGTTCCGGACTGATATCCTCATCTCTCAATCTGCTGAAGTGCTGCAGCATGCCCGCGACGAATTTCGTCGGATTCCCCAAAGGCCGGAAATATTCTAATTCTAATTTGAATAACCGGTCGCGGAAAAATTTAACCGTTTCTGCCTGCGTCATGAGCCGATACCCGGGCGTCAATCCGATATGGATCGCTTCGTTTCGCAGGATCCGGTCGCAGAATGCGTGAAATGTCGATATCCACATCTGGGTATATCCGTAGGGCATGGCGATATCAACACGGTCTTCCATCTCCCGCGCCGCTTTTTCAGTAAACGTCAGAGCGAGTATTTCGTGAAGGGGAATTTTTTTTTGAAGAACAAGATGCGTTATGCGATCGGTTACCACCGTCGTCTTGCCGGTTCCTGCGCCGGCGATGATGATAAGCGGTCCTCCCTCGTATTCTACGGCTTTTTTTTGCTGGTCATTTAATATTTTTTCTTTGCTCATGCTAGGTATATTGTACACGACTAATCTATTGTGTTATGCAACCTCTCATCTGACCAAAATCATGGTATAATTCTCTCCAATGAATATGAAAAGAAGACCTTATTTTATTTGGGATTACGATCTTACTGAGGAGGACTTCCAGAATTTACTCAAAAACGGAAGTGAAAGAGAAAAGCAATGGGCGGTTACACGGGTTTTGGAGCATGCTCATTTCAGCGATGTGTTTAATTATCTTTCGGTAAACGATATTCTTATCTACTTGCCAAAGCTTAAAATGCGATCGGTAATGCGCCAGTATTGGCAGCGAGCGCTTTCTGCGTGGGGATATCAACCACATGTATAACCTACAAAACAATCCAGTCCTATTTCCTCATCAAACCCACATTCTTACGTCATTTTTCAAATCTCATATCGGTCAACAATTTTTTCTCACCGGTGGTACGGCACTGGCTGCGTTTTATTTGGCGCATCGAAAAAGTGAAGATCTCGATTTTTTCACTGTACAACCATTTGACTCACTTCATCTGACCAAAGTAATAGAAACTATCCTTGAAGAAACTTCTTCACATATTGAAAAGGAGTTGAAGACGCCACGCTATTGGGAGCTTTATCTGAAAAACACAGCAAATGGTTGGATACAACGGTTAGACTTTGTGCACGAACAACCAATAATCTTCGGTAAACAGGAGATAATCGATGGAGTAATTGTTGATAGTCTTGAAAACATTGCCTCAAATAAAATTTTGACAATTTATGGCCGTTTGGAACCAAAAGATTACCTTGATCTCTATTGGATATGTCTAGAAACCAAACTTGATTTTTTTAAACTTTTTGAAAAAACAAAAAAGAAAGATACGGGACTTCATGAATTCTATTTTGCCAATATTATCGCCGACGTGGACAAATTGACGCGGTTTCCTAAGACGCTCAATCCATTTAATCTTTCCGATCTCCGCAATTTTTATCTGAAGTTAAGTAAGCAATTGCTGAAAAAAATAAAACCTGATAAAAAAAGATAGCATGAAACTCCCACCCTCCCTCACCACCGTCACGCCGCTGTCTAAATTCCTCGCGCTGTCCTTATTCATTTTATTCCCCCTCGTTGGATTTTACGCGGGAATGGAGTATCAGAAGGCGATAAGACTGATTGAACAGCAAACAATGAATCAACCGACTCAACCTCCTTCACCAACTAATGTTCAACGACAAACAGATGAAATGTCAAACTGGAAAACGTATCGGAATGAAGAGTATGGGTTTGAGTTTATGTATCCTGACGACCTGCTAAACATAAAGGAAAAAGATAACGGGATAGTATTGTCACATACAGTACCATACATCCACACAAGTCCATGTGCTTTTGTTGGTGATGAACCAACTCTTCAGGAAATAACTGATTTTGAAATGAGTCTGCTCGTTAAAAACGAGGGTATGTTTAGCGCAATCAAAAATGACAAAATTATAGGCGAACTTGATTATGTAATACTCCAAGAACCTGGATACATTGACTGGGTAACTGTGGGAGATTTGGATGGTTATAAAATAACAACAGGTGCCGAGTGTGGATTCTACACATATTATTTGGGAATTTCTAACAATATAACATTGGTGGTTACAAGACCTTGGGAGTTGAGCACTGAATATCAAGGGATGCCTAAAGTCTTTACATTGCCGAATATCATACTTGATGACTATAGCAACTCACTATTTGACCAAATTCTCTCCACCTTCCGTTTTTTGGAGGAGGATATGAACGAAGAAATAATTTCTAACTTCCTCAGTCGATGGGAAGAACTTCAGAAAAATCTCTCTGTTCAGCCCGTTCTCGGAGGGAGTGCGTGGTTTGTCGATTACGTTCAGTTTATCGATGATACTGTTTTTCTTGTCTACTTCGAAGATGGTCATATAAGCTATGCGGCTGTATACAAGAAAGAGGGTGATCAATTTATATTGTTGGACACAATTGAAGACTTTCCGTTTATACGAAGCGATTGGAATAAGCTTCAGTCAGAGTTTGGTGAGCAAGGATATCCGGTAAAAACATATAAAAAAGATACATATGAAGACAAGTGGGTAGAAATAGATGAAAACCCATTTATACGTGATTGGTATTTAAACGAATAAATAAAATCATTTCAGAATCATTCCGCTTTTTGGAGGAAAAATAGTTTAAAAATAGTAATTTGACAATTTGTACAATTTGCTCTATAGTACAAATACTATGAAAACAGTTAGCGCATCATACGCAAGAAACAACTTTCAGGAAATAGTCAATACGGCAGTATATAAAAATCAGAGCATTATAGTAACTCGCCGAAGTACTCCATTGGTGGTTATAACACCATACAATAGAAGCAGCAGCAATAAGCGGTTTGAAGATGCACTGAAGCCGGCGCTGAAGCTTACAAAGAAAATTAGTAAACAGGAAGCCCGGCGAATGTTCCGTGAAGCCAAAGAACAGTATGAGTAATGTTTACCTGGACAGCAGTGTGCTTATTGCCTCTCAGATTGAAAATCACCCGTTTCATAGCAAAGCAAAAGATTTTCTTACCAAGCTTCATGATCAAAATTGCGTATTCTGTATCTCACCACTTGCTATCGATGAATGCATATACGTGTTTTTCAAATATCAACGGACGGGATATCTGGACGCTACGGTAGATATTCGAATAGCGCTTAAGCGAATCACCTATCTCTCACCGATTTATATAAACATCGTCTGGGAAGAAACAGTACTGTTTTCAATTTATAAGCTGATCAGAAAATATAGTCTTAAATCCCGAGATGCATTTCACCTCCAGACGATGCAGGACAATGTCATTGAGTATATCGCAACGTTCGATACCGACTTTACAAAATTATTTGAGCATAATATGGTAAAATCGGCAGAAGAGCTTCTCCGTTGATTTTCAATCGCGTCCGGCGCATACTGTAGGTAATGATCCTTTCAAAACAACTAACAACGGTAAAACCAGTTTCAAAAACCTTACGGCTGTTTTGTTTGTCATACTTCCGGTGGTTGGGTTCTTTCATGGTATCATCATCTTATGAAATCATCTCAACAGACGAGTTCTAATATAATGCGTCCTTTGCTTCTTATCGCAGCGCCGGTTTTCCTCTTGCTGACGGTTATTCTTTTTTTCATACAATATCAAATCAACCAGCAAAACCCGTCGACATATGAAGAATGCATCACAGCGAAGAAAAGTATTCTTCAAGGATCGTATCCACCGGCCTGCATAACGCAGGATGGAGAACGGTTTGTGCCGCCGGTAACGGCAAATGATAAACAGGCTGTTTGCGAGCAAAACGGCGGCGTATGGCTGGAAACATATAGTGAATGTGAGGGAATAGATCCACTCACCTGCGAACAAGCAGGCGGAGTTTTTGACGAATGCGCATCGAATTGCCGCCACGATCCCGCTTATCCAAATGTCTATTGCATTCAGCTCTGTGTGCCGGTATGCACGTTTTGATAGATACTTTTTGTAAATAACGATAATCTATAAATATGGATTCTTTCCTCTGGATAGCCGAATTTCTCATCGTATTCCTCGCCAGTATTTATTTATCATTATTTTTTATTTTTTCCCTTCATAAGAATAAACCTGTGGTTAGAGGAAAAAGCGCATTTGGGGAATATGCTGCAGGAGTAGTGTTATTTCTCCTTTTTATCGCGGCTCTATTCTTATTGCGTGACTATCTGTTTGATTCGTTCAATTTTGATCCTGAAGTCCTACTCGGTATTTTCATACTCACGAATGCCCTTCTGGCAATAGGCCTCGGTGTCAAACGAAAGTATGTCGGTATCGGATACATAATGGGAATGACCAGTGCGCTTCTATTGGTTGTTATGTTTATCGTTGAGCTTATTATCCATCCGCCTGATGAAGAATAAAGAAAACCTCGCGCTATTACTGGGGAAAGTCATCGCAATCTGGCTTATAACGCTTGGGTTGTATGCCGGTTTGTCTGCCGGTGTCCTCGGCGATCCTGATAAGTATTACAACAGCTCTGTTCCGCCGCATTTTATCGTTATGGTCATTATGTCTATTCTATTCGCCGCTATCATGGCAATGATGATACGAAACTATGATAGGTCGACGAGCAATGAAATGAGAAATATATAGACAATATAACTCCCGAGGATTCGAAGTCTTTTATTCTCCAACAATCTTATATTCACCATCGCAATAAATTGCAATCCTATGGTGAGTATGCCAACTATGATAGTCACCCTATGTATTGAATAAGTTCTCATCAGGATAGCCATCACGAATAAAAAAGACATGAGTCCGATTCCCCAACACCACGTGGCCAATTTCTTCTTTCCTAACAAAACAGCAAATGTGCGCTTATTAAACTTCTGGTCTCCGCGAATATCCTTCATGTCGCTATACAAAAGCCATGAGGTATAAAATACCGATAACGATACAAGAATGATAAATGTACGTATAGTTACGTTTTGCATCCCCAAGCCTATAAGCGCTGGAACAATAGCGTAATTAAGAGCCATAGCAATTATTTTTAACAACGGATGGTGTGACCATCGTAGGGAAGAATGAGAATATCCATAGCTCAATACAAGCAGGAAAACGCTTCCTAAAAATGTACTCAACCATGAATTGGTATACAGACTTAACGCTATTGCTCCTGCCGGCAATATAAATAGTGCACTGCGGTCAAAATAAGTATTGACTTGTTTATTCAGAAAAGGATTTGTTCGTTTATTGATCCGGTCAATCTCCTGATCTGCTTGAAAATTCAGAATAGATGCAAATGAATACGTACAGAGAAAAATAAGAGGCACAAGAAATAAATCTCTTGATAATCTAATGCCATCGCCGAGAGATACTCCGACAAGATAAAATAAGATCATGCTGCGGGTGTTGTAGACACGGAAGATGAGAAGTGTGCTATGTAACGCACGTATCTGCTGGCGAAAAAGGCGGACTATTTCCTTCATATACACAAGTATCTCACTTTTTCGCATGCACAATAAGTTACATTTATAGTATACTGACTTATAGAATTTTAACTATGTGTTTTCAAATTCCCAAAAAAATAAAAAAAGTTAACGACCGCGAGGCTATTATGGAAGACGGCGCACGGATAAAGTTAGGGGGAATTAAGGCTCATGCGGGAGATTATATGTTGGTATACGGAAATATGGCAGTAGAAAAAGTGACAGCTGAGAAAGCGAAACGTATGAGAGAAATGATTAGTAGTATTGATAATATCGTGCGTACATAGCTAGTAGCTGTCATCCTGAACGCGTTCGCTATCGCTCTGTACTAAAGCTTGATTCAGGATCCATAATAGTAAATAATAATAGATGCAGAAATAAATTCAGCATGATATAAAAATGAATAAAGGTATCCAACTCGCGCTTCTTACCGCAACTATTTCCGGTTTTTCGATTTTCTTCTCGAAACTATTCGTATCGAAAATGGACCCGGTCGTATTTACCACGCTGAAAAATATTTTTGTGGCGTTTGTCTTATCGGGACTTTTGTTCCGCCCGGCGTTAACCGCACAGTTTAAGAAATTAACGAGACAAGATTGGATTAAATTGGTTCTGATCGGTGTCATTGGTGGAAGTATTCCTTTTGCGCTTTTCTTCACCGGTCTGACGATGACAACGGCATCAACGGGAGCCATCATTCACAAAACGCTTTT
>Ga0209542_10014129_pt1 | contig 13640 bp, 8 predicted proteins | sample RifCSPhighO2_01_FD_184028 | JGI IMG/M metagenome (GOLD analysis project Ga0209542, IMG submission 184028) | Soil microbial communities from Rifle, Colorado - Rifle CSP2_plank highO2_0.1 (SPAdes) (version 2) | ecosystem: Environmental > Terrestrial > Deep subsurface > Rock core/Sediment ...
GGTTTAATTATTTGCAATGTCCAAATAATGATGGAGATTATTGTGACCAAGCTGCTTGTGTGGGTGGGGTAAAAACTTGTTCTAAAAAACCAGTTTTGTATTGGCAAGAATTAGTTTCTTGTTGTTTAGGGTGTCATACTGAAAGCATCCTTAGTCTTTCGGGGATTTGTGAAGATTATACTGTTTTTTGTTCTAATACCCCTCCTCCTGGTGATGAAGATATTGGAGTAGATTTAAAACCTTCTGTTCGTGAAGTCGTCCCTGGTATTTCAGCTGTTTTTGATGTGGAAATTAAATCCATTGAAGGTTTTATGGGTCCGGTGACTTTGGTTGCCTCTGGATGCCCCACTGGAGCCTGTACTTTTGATGATAGCACTCGTTATTTATCTAACGGAGGGACTGAAATTGCCACTTTAACCATAAGTAATACTTCTTCTTTGGATTATGGCTCTTATGATGTCACGGTTGTTGCCTCTGGTAATGGTGAGTCTGGGACTGACACTTCTCAACTAGTGGTAGTAGACAATCTTATTTGTAGTGAGACCGCTGTTGGTTATAGACATTTTGTTGGTTGTCTTTATGATGGCAGATATTTAACTGACATAAAGGATTCTGCTCCTAGTGGTCCACAAAAAGCTACTTCAGGTTTTAATGACAATGAGACTCTGTTACTTGATCAGACTTGGGGGATGAGTGACCCTGTTGGGGTCAATCAACCTTTTTCTGTTCGTTGGAAGGGGTCTTTTAATTTTTCTGGTGGCAGTTATTTATTTGATTTTACTGGACTTGATGATTCCGCTAGAGTTTGGGTAGATGGAGTTATAGCAAACAATGATTTTTGGGATATTTATGCTGAAGGTGTCTTCGGGGCGGCTAATTTAAAACGGACTATTGCTATCCCAGCTGGAGTTCATGAGATATGGATTGATTATCAAGATTTAGATGTTTGGTCACAGATTAAACTTTCTTGGAGCAAGGTGGCTGTGGCTCCTACTTATACTTATACTTATAATCCAAATACTCTTGACTACACCGCTACTCAAAATGCAGCAAATCCAGCAAGTAAATCGGTAACTATAAACAATACTGGCAATCAAACTTTGAACTTTACTTTATCGGACAATAAATCTTGGATTTCGGTTTCTCCTTCTAGTTTGAGTGTAGCTCCCGGGACTAGTGGAAATATCTCTGTTTCTATTACTGATACCACTTTGGCTCCGGCTCTTTATTCTGGAGTGGTTACTCTTTCTGAACCAAATAATGTGGATCAAGATGTGACTATCAATTATACTGTTAATCCTCCAATAGTTGGATGTAATCCAGCCGGACTTGGAACAGGACTGACAGGAAATGTTTTTGATGGGACAAATTTTAATACTGAAACTGGCACTTTACCTATTTCTAACATTAATTATTCTCCTTCTGATTCTATCGGAGTTAATTATGCGGGTGGTGGTGATACATTTTCGGTTCGTTGGGAAGGGGAGATAGAAGCTCAATGTAGCGAGACTTATACTTTCTACACCTATACAGATGATGGTGTTATGCTCTGGGTTGATGGGACTAATTTGATAAATAAATGGGTTGGTCAACAGCCAAAAGAATGGAGCAACACTATAAACCTCATTGCTGGTCAAAAATATCCAATTAAAATGGAATACTTTGAGGGTACAGTTACTGGTGTAGCCCAACTTTCTTGGAGTTCGCCTAGTATTCCTAAAGCAATAATTCCTTCTTCTCAAATGACTCCTTTAGCTTCAGTGCCTCCAGATGACCCTACAAATGTGACTACTTCAGATGCTGTTTGTGAAGAAATAAGACTTTCTTGGAATACAGCCAGTGGAGCTGATTCATATAGAATATATAGAAATACTTCAAACTCTGTTCCCGCTAATCCTATAGCGTCTGGTGTGGTCATTATCCCGTGGATTGATTCAAGTGCGGTAGTTGGCACAAGTTATTATTATTGGGTGGAAAGCTTTAGTAATAGTAGCGGAGTTGGTCCAACTAAAGTAGCCGCTAATAGCAGTATGGCTCCAGTAGCTTGTGTTCCCCAGACTTTTTCTTTGACAGTTATCAGGTCAGGGCAGGGGACAGTCACTAGTGTGCCATCAGGTATTGCTTGTGGAGTTGGTTGTCAGAATGATTTTGATGAAAATACTACTGTCGTCTTGACTGCCACTCCAAATGTAGGACGTGTCTTTACTGGTTGGAGTATTAATTATGGAGGTGTTTCTTGCAATGAAGGTACTCAAAAAAGTTCTACTTGCACGTTTACCATAAATGGTGATGTGACTGTTCTAGCCAACTTTATTATAGACCCAAATTATAGGGAGTTTTAAAAATAGTTTAATTTTCTAAGGTAATATTTCAGAAAATTGATGAAATAAGCTAGGTTTTAGTTGCTAAATTTGACCACATTTTCCTCTTGACAGCAAGGTTTAAAAATGCTATACTATATACAAGTCCAGTAAATGCTGGATTTTGTGTTTATCCAGCGGAGCTTTAGCGAAGTTGGATGTTTTAAGGGTTTTGATATGTAAAAGCAGAGCAAAAAATTAAATCAACTCAATAGAGTTTTTAGGTTCGCGCTTCTGATTCTTTCGTAGCAAACCCCCAGATATTCACTTTATTAATTTTTCTTTTATTAAAATCCTCCTTCGCTTTTAAATAAGCTTCGGCGGGATGAAAGGGAAGAGGTGAGAGGTCTGGATTAAAATTAAACAATCGGCTTATTTTCCAAACTACTGCTTTAGGGTTTATGATGTTAGCTTCTAGTATTACTGGCCCCGTTATGACAGATTCATTTTGGAGAGTTGGAGAGATTTTATCTTCTAACATTCCTAATGAGACTGCTCAAGCTGTGCCATCTGAAGCTCGACCACAAGATACTACTAAAATAGAAAGAAGTATTACAGTAGAAGAGTATGTTAGAAATTATTTTTCTGATATACCTATAATGGTTGAGATCGCTAAGTGTGAATCTCGTTTTCGTCAATATGACAAAAATGGAGAAGTCATTCGTGGCGAAGAAAATAGATTGGATAGAGGAGTGATGCAAATCAACGAATACTATCACATTGAAAATTCAAAAAAACTAGGTTATAACATCCACACTTTGGAAGGGAACACCTCTTATGCTAGAGCTCTTTTTGAAAAGTATGGAGTTAAACCTTGGAACTCCTCTTCTCCTTGTTGGGGAAGCACCGTTGCTTATTCTCAATATAAAGAATTGGCTTTGAAATAGAGATTTGAAAAACTCCAAAACAAAAATCCCTAGCTCACTTGAGAGGGGATTTTTGTTTTGGAGTTTTTAGCAACTGTGGATAACTTAATTAGGATACGGTATGAACGTCGCACAATATATCTTTGTAGTCTTACACATAGTATACTTCTAAAGCACATAAACCCTTGATATAAACTATCTAATCAAAACCCCCTGCCCTGTTATATAATTTATTTTTTGAAATAAATTAATTTGGAATAATTTTTTAAAAATCCCCTACTGGAAAATTATTTTAATTTTCCAAAAATATTTTTTACAAATTCAAAAATATATTTCCAGACCTTGATTAGGGTATCGCTGTATTTTTGCCATCCTTTGGACCCTAGACTATAAAATTGATCCAAGAACTCTTTAAACCTTCCTTTAGTCAAAAAGTCGACTACATCTACATCATAAAGGTACTTGAGAAGCACTAAAGCGATTATAACGATCAAAATTATCTGAATAAAACCGGCTTTTTTCTTAGGGGAGTTCCCTATTCTATTTTTTTTGAAATTTGGATTAAACATTTTTTTAATTAAAATAAAATTATAAAATTATAAAAATTTAAAATTTGAAATATATCATTGGGTCTAAATAAGCTTTCACATCAGCTATTGGAATATTTACATTTTTGCAGTTTATACTTGAAGAATATTTTTGGATGCCGATAATACCTTGGCTGGCATAAACAGTAAGATGAAGATGTGGACCAGTAGAATATCCAGTTTGCCCACTATAACCAATAACCTCGCCTGTTTTTATTGTCTGTCCAGAGGACACCTTTATTAAGTCTAAATGAGCATATAGAGTCGATAGGCCGTTTGGATGGTCTATTAGTATCCATTTACCATAGGAGTAGCATCCTTTTTGTTCATCAGTATTGCCAAAACCTTTTACTACACCATCTAAAACAGCTTTTACTGGCGTGCCTCTACTAGCTCTAAAATCTATTCCATTGTGAGTACCAGAAGAATATAATCTTTTGGCATCAACTGTTTTGCCGAAGTATTGAGTAATATAAATATTATCTAATGGTGGTGAAAAAATACCTTTTCCTGAAGAAGGATAACTTTTAGGGTCAATAGCTTTTTTGAGTTGAGATTCATATTCAAAAAGTTCTTTTTCAAATCTTTCTTTTTCGGCCTGTCTTTCTGCTAATATTTTTTTGTATTCTTCCTCTTTATTTTTAGTAGTCGTAAGTAGATTACTTTTTTCTTTTTTGTTTATCTCTAAAATTTTATTTTGATCGCCTAGATTTGATTTGAATGAGACTAATTTATTTTTCTCTTTTTCGGTAATGATTTTTTTGTCTGATAATTCATTTTTGTAGAGAGCCAACTCCTTTGACTGGTCCCTTACTTTTTTTTGAAATTGAGTAACTGATTCGTATTGATCAAAGACATCAGCTAGACTTTTGTTTACAAGGAAGCTCTCTATAAGAGTTTCTTCATCACTTTGACGCATATTATTTAAAATTTTTGCGATAGCTTCTTCATTGGAGGATATTTTTTGTTCTATATTTTCTATTTCGCCACCAAGACCATCTATTGTCAAGCTTGTTTTTTGAATGTTGGTTTCAGTTTTTTTTATTTCAGTTCCGATTTTCTTTTGATTTATATCAAGGACTTGGACAGCACTTTGTAATGTTTTGGCTTGTCCTCCCACTATTTCTATTTCTTTCTCATATACTTTTATTTCTTCTTCTAGTTTTTTTATTTTATCTCCATGGTTATTTATGTTTTGTTTGAGTTCATCTATAGATTGAGCAAAAGAGGTGCTACTTATATTTAGCATCAAAAACAATATTAGTATGAATGTTATTATTTTTTTGGATGACATCTTTTTAATTTTCTAATTTTTCAATAGCTCTTTTTATCCTTTCTTTGCTCTCTGGGACACCTAAAATATCTAGTAGTGTCATTGGGTCAGGTGATTTTTCTTTTCCAGATAGGACGTAGCGTAGTGGCCAAAGGACTTCCCCTTTTCCCTCTTTTTCTGCTAATTCCCAAATGTCTGATATTTGGGAATTTTCCAAAATTTCCAAAATTTTTTCCAAGTTCTCTTTTGCATCTTTTGGGTTTTGTTTTTTCCAACATATTTTTTCTTTATCTAATTTTGATTTTTCAAATAGATAGTCAAATTCACCTTTTTCTAAAATCTCCCCTACTTCCGCCCATCGATGAATGCGTTCTAGAATGATTTTTAAAAGTTTTTCTATAAATATTTTATCTTTTATCTTTTCACTCCTTCCCCATTTTGTTTTTGAAATTTCTAAATTAAAGTTTGCAAGCTTTTCTTCTTCGGTTTGTCGGAGTATGTATTCTCTGTTTAACCAATCAAGTTTTTCTACATTAAATATTCCTCCTTTTTTTTGAATTTTTGTAATATCAAAAACTTTGATTAACTCATCCATACTCCAAATTTCTTGATCTGTACCAGAGTTCCATCCCACCATAACCAAAAAGTTGATAACCGCTTCTGGTAGATATCCCCTTTCTCTATAATAGGAAACGGAGACTTGCTCACCATGTTTTCTTTTTGAAAGTTTTGTTTTGTCTGGGGCAAGCATCATAGGTAAATGGGCGTATATAGGTCTTGGTGCACCAATGGCTTCTTGAATAAGGATTTGTCTTGGAGTATTAGAAATGCCGTCGTCCCCACGGAGTATATGAGTTACTTTCATTTCAAAATCATCAATAACTACTGCTAAATGATATATGGGTTCTTCCAAACTTTTGGCAATAACAAAATCTTTAAGTTCGGTAGTGTCAAATTCAATATCACCTCTAATAAGGTCATTGAAGACTATTTTTTTGTTTGGATTTCTAAATCTGATAACCTCTGCTCTTTGGTCGTCTTTGACTGTTTCTTCTTTTGATAGATAAGCTTTATCTTCGGCTAGCAGTTTTTCTATGTATTTTTTGTATATTTCAGTTTTTTCGGATTGTTTAACGGTTGTTTTAAAATCAGGCTCAATACCAAGCCATTTTAAGTTTTCTATTATATCTTCAGCATATTCTTCTTTAGACCTTTCTTTGTCAGTGTCTTCTAATCTAAAAACTATTTGACCATTATTTTGTTTGGCAAAAAGATAATTAAATAGAAATGTTCTAGCATTGCCTATGTGAAATAAGCCAGTAGGGCTTGGAGGAAATCGAACTATAACTTTACCATTGCTCATAGTCCTATTATAGCAAAAAAATAGCTCACTTTCCCAAACCTCTTTTATTCAAAACTAAATCAATATTATTTATTACTTCCCTGTTCCAGAATCTGATAGTTCTTATATTTGAAAATTTTAAATATTCTGTTGCTTGCCCATTCGTAACCTTGACGAAGTCGGGGCACACCACCCTCCCGTTCGCGTGCAAGCCCGCTCGCAGAGGACAAGAGGGATGCGAGCGGGGCTCACTAAACTTTTATCGTTTTGTTTGTCACTTGAAAAGACCAAGTTGAGAAATACTTTACGAATTTTTTCAATAAAAATGGTAGTACGGTTTCGACGAGCCAAAACGATACTATGACATACAAAACTAGAAGAAAATTATTACCAAAAAAGTTTTCAATTTGATCAGTTTTAATACCAAAATACATTATCAGAAACCAAAAACTAAAGTGAAGGATAGAATAAAACACTATCGGCCATTGTGGTACTTTGTTGCCAAAAAAATCAATTTGCTTAGATTCTTTTTCTTCCTCTTTTACTTTCGCGGAGTCTTTATTTCTACCTACGTACCCCTCCATTCTCGAGCTAATAATTTGTCCATTCAAATTTTCTTCTTGAAACAAAAATTCGTAAGTATATTTATCTCCAGATATAAAAAATAGTAGATAATGAGATACATTTGATAAAAATTTTAATGGCCACGGAAACCAGATTCTCCAAAACCTGAGTTTGGTTCTCAAATATAGCCCCACAATTTGCCTCGTGGTTTTTATATGTCTCCTGTATACCTCCAACAGTGCTTCGTCTCCTGTAATTTCTTTATTCCCTTTATAGAGTTTCTCCGTACTAGTGTCGTAGAAAAACTCATCGCGAAATTCCAAATCAAGCGGTTCATGGAAATTTTGTTGAGTATGCATTCGTATACCATCAACCAACTCTTCTCCGTATGTGGCTGTAATATAAAACGCCTTTCTAGTAGAGCTTTGGTTATCAAGTATTTTATTAGAAATGTAAAATCCAATTCCCGAAACATTCTTAGTGTCCTGTGGATTTAATTTTTTCTTACAACCAAAACCTAATCGAGTATCGATATATGGGGTCACGCTTAAAAAACCATGCTTTTTAAAATCAAATCTAGCTCTTAGTCTTTTGTTTTGTTCGCTTTCAATATGTTCAGTCATATTATTTCAAATCAAAAACTTCCCATCCTTTCATTGACGAGTCGAAAGAGTATTTTGTGTTTCGGTTTATTTTCCAGCCGTTTGGTCCGTCTTGAACGACAATCCCGCCGTCAAAACCTTTCTTTCCTTTTAGCCACGCTTGAAGTGCTTCGGCTTTGTATCTTGTATCGTTGCTTTCCGCTGTTATTCCGCCTTTTGTGTCGAGAATATAAACGGCGTCTTTTGTCTGCACAATCCAATCGGGATAGAAAAGTTTTTCCTTGTTCTCGTCGGGATTGTAGTATGAGATTGAGAAATACTCACTTCCTGCATCGCCATTTTTGTACCACCAAGAAATACTCTTGTTTTTTGACGACTCAAGAAACTCAACAAACGATTTTTCGTTCACTCCTCCAAACATTCCTTTTTCAATCCAAAACGGCTCCATTGCAGATTTCTTTACCGGAAGCGACTCGTATTGATCCGTAAAGAACAACGCTTCGCGTGGAATCTCAATCTGCTCAACGCGCTTCGCGCGAGCAGATTTCTTGTTCACCTCCTGCTCTCGAACAGGGCGATATGCAAGAAGCGCATCGCCAATAATCGGAGCAAGCGCACCCGCAGGACTTACGAGGTCATTCACAATGATTTTGTACGCATCCACGCGAGAAGCTTTCAGCTTCTCCATTAGCCAAATGTTCAACGCGGTTTTCAACTTTCCCCATGAGCGTTCAGGAGCAAATTTTCTGTTCTCATCAGTCTGTTTCGCAATAATTTTGAAGCAGAGCAGGTTATAGAGTCGTTCAAGGTCGTGCCGAGACATTTCTTGATCATGGCTTCCGCCCTCGTCAAAGAGTTCTTTTGTGAAAAATTGTCATAATCATCAATCTCTACACCAACAATCAATCCGTTCGTCACTCTCGGTTTCAAATCAAGATTTTTTAGGTCGAGCTTTTTATCAGCTACTTTCTTAAAAGTTTCTTGGAACGAGTCGCCGAGGTCGTTATAGTCGGCGCGAGTCATAAAGACAGATTCAAGTTTGACTGGCTTGATATTCTCCTTGCGAAAACTAGCGTTTATCGCCGGACGATTTTCAGTTTTAGATTTTGCGTATTCAGCAAGTACTTCGTTTCGTTTGTAGTTTGTGTAGAGATAGCCAAGATTAAGCTCGGGATGTGCAAAGTGAGTACCGAATGGCATACGCAAAATGCGCCCGACAGTTTGAATTGCAAAAGTAGGATTCTTGATTTCGCGGAACATCACAAGCACACCCGCACGCGGGCAGTCCCAGCCAGTCGCGGCGGCTTGTTTGAAAAGTAAGAATGAGATTGGAGAAGTATTTTTCTCAACATCATCAAGATTTACCTTATCCTGCGAAAGCCAAACGGCAATCTCGCTTTCTTTCACACCCTTGCGTTTGAGATACTCAAGAACAATCGCTTGCTTGGTCGTGCCTCCTGTTTCTTTCGTTGCTTGATCATCATTCGGCAACTGTATAAGCATGAGAGGATTTACCTCAACTTTAATATCTTTATAGAGTTTTACTATTTCTTGTCGTTTGTTGTACGAAAGCTCCAAAAGTAGTTCGTCTTGATCAAGTTTTTTCAATCCCTTTCGTTCAAAATCTTCCTCGGTTTGAAAGATGATTTTCTCTTTGATAAGTCCCGCTTCAACAACTTCGTTTCTCTTTACCTCAACATATCCGGCAGTATCGGCACGAGTAGGGATATATTTCGGCGTAGCCGAAACGCGAAGTGTTATTTTTGGCTTTATGAGTCCGTCTACGACCTCAAGCGCAAGCTCAGTATCAGAGCCGATATGTTCCTCGTCGATTATGACAACGATTTTTCGTCCGTCTTCGTGTGTCTCGTTTATGAGATTATCAAATGTTAGTCCCTGCTCGTTTTCACGGCGAAGTTTTCGGCTATCTTTTGTCTTACCTTTAATTTTCTGCCAATTTATAAAGAAGACATTGTTTTTATTGAGTTTCCCACGCGCAAGATCGTTTAGGTCAATCAAGTCGAGTTCTGATGCACCTCCGTAATATTCAAAAAGTTTCTTTTTGCTCTGCTCGTATGAGTCCTCGCTAAACGAGAACCAAACAAAAGCAACATCATTACCCTCAAAACGCGGGTCGCTTACAATATCGCGCAAAAATTGCGCGAGCATGATTGTCTTTCCCGAGCCAGTAGGCGATTTGAAAACGAGAGGAATATTTTGATTTGGCAATTTCCACAGCGAAAGAAACTCATTTTTGAGATTCGATACTGCGGTTTCTTGAAATGGTTTTAGTGCAAACATATATTTATAAGCGATTTATTTCCTTGTATACCTCAAGGATTGGCTCGGGAATATCCTCGACGCGGATATTAGAAGAAGAATACTCGCCCTTGTATTCGTTCTTGCCCCAACTGAAAATATACAAGGCAACAGGTGTACTTTTCTTTTCCAGTTTCTCTATCAATTCTCCGAGCTTTGATTTGTCCTCTTTGAAATAAATAGCTGTCATTCGTCCTTTTCCCTCAAAAATCTGCCACCAATCATTTTTCTCAACTTCGTTGAGTGTATCTTCTCGCACCGCAATCATTTCTCCTGCTTGGTAGGTAACGTGGATTTTTGCCTCGTCTGGGATCTTATGGATTTTCTCGATATTAACTAGGTCAGTTTTATAGTAGAAAAGATTACTATCAAGCCCCGCGACTTTCTCGCCTTTCTTATCTTTATAACCTTTGATAATTGCTTTTACTCGCGGATAACAAACATTCTCCGCTATTCCGCCGCTCCCCCCGTTGTTATTTTCATTATTTGTACAAAGGATAAACTTTCGATTGCCTCCATCTTTTTTATTCATCTCAAGCACGGCGTGTCCGGTCGTACCAGAACCAGCAAAGAAGTCGAGAATGTTTGCTTGTGGACGATTGCCCACAACCGCAAAAAGACAGTCATAAACTGTATAGAGAGATTTGGGGAAATCAAAATCACAGTTTGGAATAATTTCTCTCAAGAGCTTCGTGCCGTACTCACTTGCGTCATATTTCTTATCAGTCCAAACAGTTTTATATGTTCCATAATCTTTGGCAATCATAATTTGAACAAGATCACCTCGTGATTCCTTGATTTGAAGAATATCTTTTATCTCTTCGACACTTTGCCGTGCATATCGCCATTTTCTCTCGATACCTTTTTCGTCAATCGGATACACATGAACAGTGCCGTCTTTCTGTTTTTCATTTGCAGATTTTGGGTGGAAATTATCGGGGGAAACTGCTCCAAAACCTACAATTTTATTGTTAGAAATTATGATTGGATAAAAGCAATTTTTTGCATCAGTTCTTTCTGACTCATTTCCCCAGTTTCGTAAGTTTGAGACATAAATTTCTTCTTCGGTAAGAGAACGGTCGCCGATTATTTTCTTATCTTTCGGGACGACAAAAATCGCGTATTCATGGGTATATGAAAAGTTCTTTCCTTGTACACCTTTAGGATTGTGAACGATAGTTATTGCGTGCTGTTCGTGTGCAGAAAATATCTGTTCTAAAAGGACGCTGATATGGGCTTGCTCGTTATCGTCAATCGCACATATAAGTACGCCGTCATCTTTGAGCAGATTTTTGGCGAGGTTAAGGCGATGACGCATGAGCGAAAGCCATTTGCTGTGCCGATATGCGTCTTCCTTGTCTACATAGTCGTTATTGTATTTCCAATTATTTGCTCCGGTATTGTAGGGCGGGTCAATATAAATAAGATCGATATTTTTCTTGTGCGTGTAGTTTAGAACAGAGAGCGAATGGTAGTTATCGCCCTCAATGAGTAGATTATTTGGATTTTGCTCATCAGAAATAATGCGCCTTGTTTTGACCTCTTTCAAAACCGGAATATTCTCCTCGCAATCCGTGACGACATCCTCCGGCTTGTCCTCGAAAACGAGTCCAAGATTATTTTTTTGGAGTTTCTTGACTTGAGCTTTCAAGTCCAGTATTTCTTTTTGTAAATCTTTTTCATTCATAAAATTATTTCAAAAGTTTTTTAACAGTATTGTTTACCAAGAGTGATTTCATTTGAACGATGGCTATTTCATTTAGTTTGATCAGTCTATCTTTCTGACTCATTCCCATTTTTATAAATTCAGAATTGAGAGTTTCTAGATTTGCAAGGCAAACAAGTTGATACACATCAGAATAATCTCGCATATTACCCTCCTTATTTTTATTCAAACTTTTCCACTCTACCGCGGTCAAACCAAACAGTGCTTTGTTCAAGATATCCGCTTCGCTTGCATATGTATTATTCGCATCTTTTTGTGAAAGCTGTTGCGGTAATACAATATTTTCTTTTATCGCGTCTGTGTGTATGCGGTAGTTTATTTTAGTCAATGCTCGTTTTGCATCCCAGCCAAGAACAAGTCTTTCTGTTTCTTCAACTTTCAATCGCTGAAATTCCTTGATCAAATACAACTTAAACTCTGGAGAAATCCATGTCGCAAATTCAAAGGCGATATCCTTGTGGGCAAAGGTCCCGCCTCCGTAACGCCCAGATTTTGAAATAAGTCCAATCGCATTCGTTGTCTCAATCCACTTATGTGGAGACAACACAAAACCGTTAGAACCGGCCTCGTTTCTAAACTGGTCGAATTCGACCAGTTTAAACTTTGGATTGTTAATTTTTTCCCAAAAACCGAGATATTCTATGGTACTTCGGCTTCTCATCCAGTTCTTTACTATATCCGCAGGCTCTTCCTTATTCCTGTATTTTGCAATATCAGTGAGCGAAATATAGTCATTTTCCTTTTGCTGGAATGTATATATTTGTAGACCTTGTGTGGTAATTTTTTTCATGTTTTTATATTATCACAACTCCCCACTAAACGCCTTATTCAAAACAGATTTCTTCAATTCCTCCAAATCCGCCAGCTTTTACTCATAAACTCCAATTAATTGGACGCAAGATGAAAATTCATTGTAAATACAGAGGAATCAAAGGATTTGTCACAGTTTATAATCGTGCCGTAAGGTATCGATATATGATCACCAAACAGGCATTGTATTGCAAGAGTGCAGTATAAGATTATTCCAACTTTTCATGCGATAGCACAATAGAGAGTAGTTCGCGAGCTATTTGATCAGAAGCACCAGATTTAAAGAAATTTTTGGCTCCCTCTATCATTTTGTTACTAATCTCTTGGTTTTCGGTTATTTTATTTATTTCAGCTATTAATATGTGAGCTTTTAGATTTTCTTCTTGTAAGACAGTGCAGGCGCCAGCTTTGGCAAAAGCAAAAGCATTTTTAATTTGATGATTGCCGTTGGAGTGACTAATTGGGATTATGATTGAAGGTTTTTGCCAAGAAGCTATTTCAAATATAGTTGAGCCTCCTCGACTGATGACCAAACTACAAGCACCCGATGCCATTCGCATCTCCAAACTATTTAAATAATTGAAAGGTTTGTATCTTTTTCTATTTGGGTTTTCTAAGAGAATTGCCGAAGCAGATTCTTTGATGACTTCAAAATTAGCTTCACCTGTTTGGTGAATAATTTGAAAATTTTTAACCAAGTCAGGCAAGATATCCATAATGGCGTTGTTTATAGTCTCGGCTCCTTGAGAGCCGCCTATAATAAATATAGTGGGAACACTTTGGTCAAAACCAAAAAACTCTGACGCCCCGTTAGTAATGGGGGTTAATTTTTCTTCTAAAACTGGTTGTCCAGTATAGGCAACTTTTTTGATAGAAAAATATTTGGCAGCTTCTTTATAAGAGATAGCTATGCGGGTGGCAAATTTGCCAGTCCACTTGTTGGCTAGACCGGGCACCGAATCAGATTCGTGGATAAAAACGGGGATTCGCAAAAGTCTGGCGGCTATAACTGTCGGCACACTGCCAAAACCTCCTTTACTGAAAACTACATCTGGATAAATATCAAAAACATCTAAAAGGGCTCCCAAAATTCCCCATAAAGTTTTGAAAAAGTCGGTAAAATTTAAGATAGAAAAATAACGACGCATTTTGCCCGCAGTCACTTTTTTGTATTCTATTTGATGGTCATAA